>Ga0307515_10023962_pt1 | contig 10661 bp, 8 predicted proteins | sample 17_EM_MG_FD_194513 | JGI IMG/M metagenome (GOLD analysis project Ga0307515, IMG submission 194513) | Populus trichocarpa ectomycorrhiza microbial communities from riparian zone in the Pacific Northwest, United States - 17_EM | ecosystem: Host-associated > Plants > Roots > Unclassified | place...
CCGCCACCTCGCGGCGCGGTGCACCGGCGGCCGGGTCACGACGAGCGGCTTGCCCGCCCGGTAGTCCTGGCGGGCGCGCAGCACGAGGCCGCGGAACAGGCCGGCCAGCAGCACCACCGTGTCGACGTCGGGGCTGGAGTCGGTGACCCGCAGCTCGACGGTGGGCAGGTGGGCGGAGGGCCGTACGTCGAAATAGACCATCTTGGGGTCGGTGATGGTGCCGGACGCGATCAGGTCCGCGACCAGCGCGTCGTGGTCGGCGGCCGAGGTCACCACGCCGCTGTCGCCGGCGGTCGGCCAGCGCAGCCAGACCAGCGACCGCACGCTGCAGTAGCCGCTGTCCTCGCCCATCCAGTACGGCGAACTGGCCGAGAGCCCGAGCAGCACGGGCAGCGCCGGGGCGACCCGCTGGGCGATCGAGACGGCCTCGTCCCGGTCCGGGATGCCGACGTGCACCTGGGCGCCGCAGATGAGCTGCTCGCGGGCCAGCATCTGGTACTCGTCCAGCATCCGGCGGTACCGCGAGGTCGGGGTGACCGGCAGCGAGTCGAGGTCGACCAGCGGGACGGTGCCCGCGGCGACCAGTCCCAGGCCGAGCGACTCGGCGACGCCGATGGCCCGGCGGCGCAGCGCCACGATCCCGGTGCGCAGGTCGTCCAGGGAGGCGGCGACCGGCGTGTTCGTCTCCACCACCGAGCGGTGCAACTCGGCGGAGAAGTTCTTCTCGTCGAGTTGGGCGAGCACCTGCGGCGCCCGGGGCACAAGCTCCCGGGTCCGTAGGTCGACAACGTGCAGTTCCTCCTCGACCCCGAGCGTCAGATCGGTGCCGACTGTGTCGCTGTCCTCCTCCGCTCCGTCGTCCTCCGAGACTTTGAGTGACTCCGTCATACCAAGACCGCCTATGTCGTCGTCCGTTGTCCGGAGCCTGGTCAGCCCATGTACCGAACCTGTGACGTGCCCATTTCCGGCATCTACCAAGCATGACGAGCCTGGCACGGCCGCGCTCGCGGGCCCGGCAAACCGTGCGCGCGCGTGCTCGCTGGTGCTCGAAGTCACGCTCTTTCGAGCCCAAACCTGCCTGCGCATGTGCAATTACTCACGAGGACTAGGGCGGCCTGCAACGGGGCACCTACTCTCCGAACACCCTTAAACGAGCGTTCGTGCACAGGCGATCAATGACGCATCACCCCAGGGGAGGCAGTCGTGGAAATGGCCGGCGAGAAGTACGTCTACGATTTTGCGGAAGGTCACAAGGAGCTCAAGGAACTCCTCGGTGGCAAAGGCGCGAACCTGGCCGAGATGACCCGGCTGGGACTACCCGTGCCGGCCGGATTCACGGTGACCACCCGGGCCTGCCAGGCCTACCTGGCGACCGGCCACAACCCCGACGGGCTGGCCGCGGAGATCGCCGAGCACCTCGCCGCGCTGGAGGCGACGATGGGCCGGCGACTCGGCGACCCCGACGACCCGCTGCTGGTCTCGGTGCGTTCCGGCGCCGCCTTCTCGATGCCCGGCATGATGGAGACGGTGCTCAACGTCGGCCTCAACGACGAGAGCGTGGTGGGTCTCGCGGCCCAGGCCGGCGGGAACGAGCGGTTCGCCTGGGACTCGTACCGACGGCTCATTCAGATGTTCGGAAAGACCGTCTGCGAGGTACCCGGCGAGGAATTCTCGAACGCCCTGGACGAGGCGAAAACGGCCAAGGGCGCGACCGATGATCTGCACCTCGACGCGGCCGACCTGCGGGCCCTGGTGGATCGATACAAGCGCATTTTCTTCAAGCACACCGGATACGACTTCCCGCAGGATCCGGCGCAGCAGATGCAGTTGGCGATGGAGGCGGTCTTCCGCTCCTGGAATGCGGAACGGGCGGTGCTGTACCGCCGCCAGGAACGCATTCCGGCCGACCTGGGCACGGCCGTGAACGTGGTCGCGATGGTCTTCGGCAACCTCGGCGCCGACTCCGGCACCGGCGTGGCGTTCACCCGCGACCCGGCGAGCGGCGCCCAGGGCATCTACGGCGACTACCTGTCGAACGCGCAGGGTGAGGACGTCGTCGCGGGCATCCGCAACACGGTCCCGCTGGAGGACCTCAAGACCCTCGACCGGCGCTCGTACGACGAGTTGCTCGCGATCATGGCGAAGCTGGAGGGCCACTACCGCGACCTGTGCGACATCGAGTTCACCATCGAGCGCGGCAAGCTGTGGATGCTGCAGACCCGGGTCGGCAAGCGGACCGCCGGCGCCGCGTTCCGAATCGCCGCGCAGCTGGTCAACGAGGGCATGATCGGCCTGGACGAGGCGCTGAGCCGGGTCTCCGGCGCCCAACTCGCCCAGTTGATGTTCCCGCGCTTCGACCTCGGCGGCGAACCGGTCGCGCTGACCAAGGGCATCGGCGCGTCGCCGGGCGCGGCCGTCGGCAAGGCCGTGTTCAGCGCGCAGCGGGCCGTCGAGTTGGCCGCCGCCGGCGAGCAGGTCATCCTGGTGCGCCGCGAAACCAACCCGGAGGACCTGTCCGGCATGATCGCCGCGCAGGGCATCCTCACCGCTCGCGGCGGCAAGACCAGCCACGCCGCGGTGGTCGCCCGCGGCATGGGCCGGACCTGCGTCTGCGGCGCGGACTCGGTGGAGATCGGCGCGGACCGCTTCACGGTGGCCGGCCGTACGGTCGCCGAGGGCGAGGTCATCTCGGTGGACGGCACCACCGGCTGCGTCTACCTGGGCCCGGTGCCGGTACGCCCGTCCGAGGTCGTGCAGTACTTCGAGGGCGAGCCGACCGAATCGGTGCTGGTGGACGCCGTACACAAGATCATGTCGCACGCCGACGCCACCCGGGCGCTGGCCGTGCGCACCAACGCCGACACCGCCGAAGACGCGGCCCGGGCCCGGCGCTTCGGCGCCGAGGGCATCGGCCTGTGCCGTACGGAGCACATGTTCCTCGGCGACCGGCGCGAGTTGGTCGAGCGGCTCATCCTCGCGGTCACCCCCGCCCAGCGCGCGGATGCCCTGGCCGCCCTGCTGCCGCTGCAGCGGGCCGACTTCGTGGACCTGTTCCGCGCCATGGACGGCCTGCCGGTCACCGTCCGGCTGATCGACCCGCCGCTGCACGAGTTCCTGCCGTCGCTGGAGGAACTGGCCGTGAACGTGGCGGTCGCCCGCGAGCGTGGCGAGGAGCACGCGGAGGACGCCGAGTTGCTGGACGCCGTGCGCCGGATGCACGAGCAGAACCCGATGCTCGGCCTGCGCGGCGTACGGCTGGGCCTGGTCATCCCGGGCCTGTTCGCGATGCAGATCCGGGCCATCACCGAGGCCGCCGTGCAGCTCGCGGCCGAGGGGCACAACCCGCGCCCGGAGATCATGGTGCCGCTGGTCGGCGCCGTGCAGGAGTTGGAGATGGTCCGCCAAGAGTGCGAGCAGATCATCGCCGAGGTGGTCGCCGACAGCGGGGTGCAGGTGCTGATCGGCACGATGATCGAGGTGCCGCGGGCGGCGCTGACCGCCGGGCAGATCGCCGAGGCCGCCGACTTCTTCTCCTTCGGCACCAACGACCTGACCCAGATGGGCTGGGGCTTCTCCCGCGACGACGTCGAGGGCGCATTCTTCTGGCGCTACCTGGAGCTGGGCATCTTCGGCATCTCGCCGTTCGAGTCGATCGACCGCGACGGCGTGGGCCGGCTGATCCGGATCGCGGCCGAGGAGGGCCGGGCGGTCCGGCCGGACCTGAAGCTGGGCGTCTGCGGCGAGCACGGCGGCGACCCCGAGTCGGTGCACTTCTTCCACGAGGTCGGCCTGGACTACGTGTCGTGCTCGCCATTCCGGGTGCCGGTCGCGCGCCTGGAAGCGGGCCGCGCGGCGATCACCGGAGGAGGCTCGGACAGCCGCTGAATCGCCGGCAATCGCGTGCGCGGGTTACCGGGCGGTCTTGCCCGGGAAACGCTTGCCGATCGCCCGACGGTGGCCGGCGCTCGGAGGCTTTGTCTGTTCGTCGGAGGGCCGGGACTCTCGGTAGCGGCGGGCGTCTTCCGCCACCGTCTCGTCGGCGTCGTTCTCCAGCGCCTGCCGGATGTGCTGCGGTGTGACGACGGACATGGCCATCGAGCGTCGGACCTCCACCGACCGGTCGTCCAGCATGGCCCGCAGGTCCACCTCGTCCAGTTCCACCGCGCGCACCAGCGCGGCGCGGACGTCGGGCGAGGAATCCTGGGCCAGGGCGTGCCGCTGCTCGGCGGTGGTCCACTCGTTGATCGCGAGGCCCTTGCGCACCCGGACGGTGCGGTCCCGCAGCAGGGCCGAGATGACGTCCGGGTCGGCAGTGTGGCTGGCGAGCCTCGCTCGGACCTCGGGCGAGGCGTCGTCGACGAGGACTGCTGCCAGGTCCGGTTCCAGGGCCGGCATTTCCGCGAGTAGGCCGCGTAGCTCCTTGTCCTGCGCCTTCGACATCACGTGGCGTACGCGGGCGTCGCATGCCGGGTTGGCCGCGACCGCCCAGCGCACCCAGCGGTCCGCGTCGCCGAGCAGGCGCAGCAGGTTTCCCTGGGAGGTGGCGGGATTCCGCGCGACCGTTTCCCGGACCGTGCGGTCACGGTCGCGCGCGAGGGGTCGCAGCGCCTCCGCCGGGGCATCCGGGCGGGCCGCAACCGCCGCGCGAACCTTGGCCGACGGGTCGGAAGCCAGCTCGTAAAGCGCCGCGGGGGCGGTCCTGCGGTCCTGTGCGAGGGAGACCCGCGCATCGATGTCGCCGGCCACGCGCTGATTTCCCATGGGTCGAATCCTCTCACGGCCCGCCTGCGCCGCCCTCACCCGCGCTCCAAAGCTGACATACCGTTCGTCTCGGCACAAGTCGGCGAGGGGAAGCCCGTACGTCGATTTGCGTAGGGTTTCGGCCGCCCGGTGACGGATGTTCGGGGTGGCCTGCCGCTTCATGATGCAGCGGTAGGTAGTCCGTCGCTCGGGGGAGACACAATGACATCGGTACGGGGATTGCGGGCGGCCACGGTTGTCGCGCTTGTGGTGGGCGCCGCCGGGATAGCCCTGTTGTGGGCCGGCGGCGTCGAGTTTCCGATTGCCGTGCCTCCGGGAATCATCATCCTGTTGGCCGGTGCGGTGTTTGTGGCACTCGCCCGGTGGCCCTGGGCGCCGGTGGTCGGGATGCTGCTGGGCGCGTTTGTCGCGGTCGGGTTCCTGATCAGCCCGACGGGCATGTCGAACCTCGTCGGCGACGCCGGCGCGACGGTGGCGCTCGGGCAGGCCGTGCAACTGGTCGGGGTCGTCGGGGCGATGGTTGCCGGAGCGCTCGCCACTCGCGCCAGCCATCGCCGGGCGCGGCAGAGCAAATGACCGCACACACCGCCGGGCGCATCGAACGGGTTTGCTATCTCATCGGTGCCGTGCTGGTTGGCTCCGGCCTGCTGCACCTTGTCGTCTTCGCCGTCGATGGTGGCCCCTGGCTCGGGCCGGTGTCCTGGCGCAAGCCGGCCACGTTCGGGCTGTCCTTCGGGCTGACCCTGATGACGGTCGTCTGGGTGTCGGCATACCTGCCGTTGCGGGACCGGTGGCGTCGGCTGCTGCTGATGGTGTTCGCCGTGGACTGCTGCGTCGAGGTCGCCGGGATCACCCTGCAGGCGTGGCGGCAGGTGCCGTCGCACGTGAACCGCTCGACCCCGTTCGACTCGGGTGTGTCCACTGTGCTTGCGGCCGGTGGCGGCCTTCTGGTGCTGGTTCTCGGCGCCCTGGCCGTTGCGGCGTTCCGGGCCCAGGCGACGCCGAGCATGCGGCTGGCGCTGCGTGCCGGGTTCGTGAGTTTGCTGATCGGCCTGGTGTCCGGGGCCGCGATGGTCGCCCGCGGGGTGGTGGCTGTCAACGGCGGAGAGCAGCAACGGGCGTACGAGGTGGTGGGTTTCCTCAAACCCCTCCACGGGGTGAGCCTGCACGGGGTGCTGGTGCTGCCCGCGCTGGCCTGGCTGCTGTCGTTCACCGGCTGGGACGAGGCCCGGCGCACCCGGATCGTCGCGGTCGGCGTGGCCGGCTACGGCATCGCCGTCGCCGCGGCCCTGACCTACTCACTGATCTGAGCGACCATCAGAGAGCCGAATGCGGGCGGCGATCGGTAGGTGGTCGCTGCCCGTTGCCGGTAGCGTCCAGATCTTGGGGACGGTCACCGATCGACCCATGATCTGGTCGATGCGCGCGATCGGCGAGCCCGCGGGCCAGGTGAACGCGAAATCCGATCCGGCCGTGGTCAGTCGGGAACTGATGGGCTTCAGGCCGCGGTCGTCCACTGTGCTGTTCAAATCCCCCAGCAGGAGCACCTTGTCCAGCGGCTCGGCGGCAATCGCCCGGCCCAGCAGGGCCGCGCTTTCGTCGCGCCGCGCGGAGTTGAGCCCGGTCAGCCCGAGACGCATCGACGGCAGGTGGGCCACATACACCGCGACGTCGCCTCGCGGCAGGCGCGCGACGGCCCGCAGCCCTCGATTCCAGTCAGTCCCGACCCCGCGCGGCCGGATGTCCAGCAGCAGCGCCTCGGCGAGGGGATACCGCGACCACAGCCCGACGGTCCCCTGCACGGTGTGGTGCGGATACTCCGCCGCCAGCGTCGCGGTGTAACTCGGCAGCGCCGCAGGTGTCAGTTCTTCCAGGGCAATCAGGTCGGGCCGAACCTTCACCAACGCCCGCGCAGCGGCGGCCGGGTCGGCGTTCTCGTCGCTGACGTTGTGCGCGACGGCGGTGATGTCGTACGTCGGGTCCGGGCCGGGCAACAGCTTGCCGCCGAAGACACCGAGCCAGGCGGCCACGGGCAGCAGCACGGCCAGCAGCGCGGTGGCCGACCGGCGCCACCATGCCAGGCCGAGCAGGACCGGGATGGCCAGGCCGAGCCAGGGCAGGAAGGCCTCCACGAGGCTGCCCAATTGCCAGACCGCGTTCGGCACCGCCGCGGGAAAGACCAGCAAGCCGGCGACCACCAGGGCGACTGCCGCCAGCACCCGCCCGCGCCGCCAACGTGACATTCCAGCGATGCTCGCAGAGCCCCGCAAGGCTTGCGGCTAGACCGTTCCGGCGGCCACCCAGATGGTCAGCACCGCCAGGAATTCGCCGTCCGCGCCCGCCCGGTCGACCTGCTCGAACCAGCGCTCGCGCAGGCCGTCCGGGGTCATCCAGGATTCCTGCGGCACCAGCGGGTTGACCATCGGCAGCACCACGGCCGCCGACACCGGGTCGGGGAAGAAGCAGGTGACCGGGGTCGCCGTGATGTCGTCCAGGCCGCGGGCCACCAGCCGGCGACGAAGTGTACGGCCCATGTCGCGCTGCCGCGGCGTGAGCCGGCCGTGCAGGTAGCCGAGCACGCTCTGGGCCAGGCTCGCGTCGACGCCGTCGAAGGCCAGCGAGCCCCAGTCCGTGTCGAGCAGGCAGACCCGGCCGCCGGGCCTCGTCACCCGGATCAGCTCGCCGATCGCCGTGTCCGCATTGTCGACGTGCTGCAGCACGCGCTCGCACCACACCCCGTCGAAGCTGTCGTCCGGCAGGTCGAGCGCGGAGACGTTGCCGGTCAGATAGCGGATCTCGCTGCCGTCGTGGCGTTCGCGGGCCGCGGCCAGCGTCGCCGCGGAGTAGTCGAGCGCCACCACCTCGCCGCCGGGCGCCACCGCGGCGGCCAGGTCCCGGGACACGTCGCCGGCGCCGCAGCCCGCGTCGAGCAGGCGCTGCCCGGGCGCCGGGCTCAAGGCCTGCCACGCGGTGTGCCGTACCCGGCGGATCTCGGGGTGGCGGTACATTCCCTCGAGCGCCGCGACCAGCATGGCAAGCATGTCCGGCGGCATCGCGTCGAGGTCCGCGAACGGGGTGTCTTCCAGCTGTGCGGGCTCCATGGCACCGATCGTCGCTCGGCGTCGGCTCTCCCGCGGGCGGCCGTCAACCTTCCGACACGGAACCCTTGAATTTGGTGTATCAGAACCGATCGGGCGGTGGTGACCCGCCTATGGCAACTGTTGCCCAGCAGCAATTTTGGGAGGAGCCGGCTCGCGGCGACCGTCGTCGGATGCCTGGCAGGACTCTCCTGCCTGCTCCAGGTCGGCAACGTGAGCCGGTCGCCAAGCTGGAACCTGGCCGCGTTTCTGTCGATCTCGCTGATCATGGCCGTGCTGGTGCTCAGCTACGTGCGCCGGACCGCGTGCTGGTGGGACTCGCTGACGCTGCCCGTGCTGGTCACGATCGGCGGCGCCGGGCTGCGCGATCCCCTGGGGTCGGTCGCGCTGGCCATCTCGGTGGGGCTGGTGTTGTCGTTGTACGGCCCGACGTGGCTGTGGGTCGTCCGCACCGTCGGCCTGGTCGTCGCCGTGCCGACCGCGATTGCCATCTCCCCGATGTCGCTGGGCCGGCACATCTCCTGGCACTCCGGGCCGGTGCTGGGCATGCTGCCGCAACTGCTGCTGACGGCCGCGATGATGCGCGGCATCTACCTCGCGCTGCGCCACCAGGAACGGGTCAGCGCCCGCGACGCCGTGCTGGCCCGCAGCGGCAGCCGCATGATCACCATCACCGAGGTCGACGAGGTCCACCGCCTCGGCATCGAGGCGGCCACCGAGATCATCGCGCTGGCCCCCGGCACCGTCCTGGCGATCCTGCGCCGCGGCCCGCACGGCCTCGTCATGGAGAATCTCGTCGGCCTGCCCGAGCAGCTACGGCACCGGGCGGTGCCCGAGTCGGTGCTCACCCAGCCCGGGTCCTTCGCCGGCTACCGGCACTGGCGGACCGAGGCCGTCTCCGCCGACCTGTACCTGCTGGTGGGCGGCCGCAAGCAGGTGCCCGGCGACGTCCTCGCCGCGTTCCGCACCATCTCGAACCAGGTCCTGCTCGGCGAGACGGCCTGCCGGTCGCACGCCGAACTCGACCACCAGGCCCACCACGACCACCTCACCAAGCTGCCGACCCGCGGCAAGTTCTTCCGCGAACTCCGGGCGGCGATGACAGCCGGCGCGCCCGGCAGCGTGGCGCTGCTCCTGGTCGACCTGGACGACTTCAAGGCGGTCAACGACACGTACGGCCACGCCGCCGGCGACGAACTGCTGGTCGAGTTGGCCACGCGGATCGGGCCCGTGGGCGGGACGGCCGGGATCGCCGCCCGGCTCGGCGGCGACGAGTTCGCCGTGCTGCTGACCGGGGTGACCGGCCACGCCGACGCGGCCGGGCTGGCGCGGGCGCTGTGCGCGGGCATCGTGGCCCCGGCCCGGCTGAGCGACGCCACGGTCTCCGTCGGGGCATCGATCGGGATCGCCCTGACCGAGCCCGGCGTCAGCGCCGACGAGTTGGCCCGGCGCGCCGACATCGCCATGTACGCGGCCAAGGCCAGCGGCAAAAATCGGGTGCAGCTCTTCGACCCGGACCGGCACCGCGACCGTACGCCGGAGCGGCTCCAGCATGCCTGAGCGAGCCGGCAATGATCCCGGGCCGTAAGATCCGAAACATGACGGCAACACGGATCGGTCTGGTGGGGTACGGCTCGGGCGGGCGGATCTTCCATGCGCCCCTGCTCGCGGCGGCGGACGGCGTCGACTTCGCGGGCGTGGTGACCCGGTCGCCGGAGCGCCGCGCGGAGTTGGCCAAGGCACATCCGAGCGTGCCGGCGTACGACTCGCTCGCGGATCTCGCCGCGGCGGGCGCCGAGGCCGTCACGATCTCGACGCCGGCGATCACGCACGCCCCGCTGGCCCGCGAGGCGATCGCGCTCGGGCTGGCCGTGGTGGTGGACAAGCCGTTCGCGCTGGACGCCGAGGCGGCCCGCGAGGTGACCACCCTGGCCGGCGACGCGGGCGTGCTGCTCAGCGTCTACCAGAACAGGCGCTGGGACTCCGACCTGCTGACCCTGCGGCGGCTCATCGGCGAGGGCGCGCTGGGCGAGGTGCGCCGCTTCGAATCCCGCTTCGAGCGCTGGGCGCCGGGCCGGCAGCCGCCCGCGGCCGGCGGCGGCACGCTGCTCGACTTCGGCGCGCACCTGGTCGACCAGGCCCACCTGCTGTTCGGCCCGGTCGCCCGGGTGTACGCCGAGGTACGCGGCGACGGCGACCTGGACGACGACGTGTTCGTCGCGCTGCACCACGAGAGCGGCGTCGAGTCGCACCTGTGGGGCAGTTGGCGGCAGGCCGCGCCGGGGCCGCGCTTCCGGGTCAGCGGCACGACCGGCACCTACATCGTCGACGGCATCGACGGCCAGGAGGCGGTGCTCAAGGCCGGGCGGTCCCCGGCCGACCTCGGCGACCGCTGGGGTGTCGAGCCCGAGCACGCCTGGGGCCGGCTCTACCGGGGCGCGACAGGCGCGCCGGTACGCAGCGAACGCGGCCGCTGGGACAGCTACTACCCGGCGTTCGCGGCGGCTGTCCGCGGCGAGGAGCCACTGCCGGTGGACCCGTGGGACTCGGTCCGCAACATGGACGTGCTGGACGCGGCCCGAATCAGCGCGACCACCGGCGAGACGGTCGGTCTCTAGGACGCAGCCAGCAGCGCGGCGAGCGAGGTGGCGGGCCGGCCGGTCAGCTCCTCGATCGCCGGACTGACCGTGGCCAGCTCACCCGCGGCCACCGCCGTGTAGGTGCTGACCCACGCGTCCACCTGCCAGTCCGGGGCGCCATACCTCGCCCGGGACGCGTACGACTCGGCCAGGGTCTCGTTCT
>Ga0307515_10023963_pt1 | contig 10660 bp, 7 predicted proteins | sample 17_EM_MG_FD_194513 | JGI IMG/M metagenome (GOLD analysis project Ga0307515, IMG submission 194513) | Populus trichocarpa ectomycorrhiza microbial communities from riparian zone in the Pacific Northwest, United States - 17_EM | ecosystem: Host-associated > Plants > Roots > Unclassified | place...
GGTAAGAACTGCGGTAGGATCAGATGACGCTCAACGAGCTTTCTTCTTGGCAAACTCCTACTCAGATCCGCTCGCAGATCGGCAAGATTGTCGAAAACGGCAAGCCATTCGGATCGTGAAAGTATTGTTTCACTCCAGTGGCGATAGGGCAACCAGTCCCGCGCGACTTGGGCAACACCTTTCTCCACGAACAGGAAGGCTTCCTCCCTGACAAAGAATCTATCGGGGCCGTTGCGGTCGTATGAACTATCGAGGTTATGCAGAGGAAGGAAATCGAAGGTGAGGCCGCTGCCCGATCCCTCGAAAATGCGAAGATCAAGTTTCATGAAAGAACGGCATCATGTGCCGCGACAAGAAGACCTGCGCTAGCAACAGGCGGGTGATCCATACATTGCCTCGCCCTGAATGGCTACCCCTGCATCCGAAACGTAAACCGCCGCGACACCTCGATATCCTCTTCGGTCGGCTCCTGTCCCGAGAAGCTCCTGAGATACGCCGCCACATGCCCGTGTCTCGTTTCGAGGTCTTCATCCACCTCCAGCACATAATGCCCGACCTGGGTGAAGTAGAGCACGCGGGCGCGGATGAGCGCGTCTTCCTCGTCATAGCCGTAACGGCGGAACATGCTGGCGACGGCTTCGAGGCGCTGGCTGTCGGCGAGGCGGACGACGGCTTTCACCTCGTCCGAGCGCCGCGCCCAGAGGCGCACGGCCATGTCGAGTTTGGGATCGTAGAGGCTTTCATCCGTCCAGCATTCGAAGACGTTGATAATGGCGCGGATGATGGTTGGCGCGGGACGATTGGCGCGCTCGATCATCGGTCCGGTATTGATCCTGAGCCAATGGTCGAGCAACTGATCATGCAGGTCCTTCAGGCTCTCGAAGAACCAGTAGAAGCTCGACCGCGACACGTTGAGTTCGCGGGCGATGACCTGCACCTTAACCTCGTCGATGCCATGGGTGACGAGCGCCTGGATGGCGTGGTTCAGCCAGTCCTCCTTCGTGGACCGGCCGCCTTCCTCGCTCACAGCCGTCGCCGTCAATCGCGTGCCTCCAGCCATTGCCAGATATAAGGTGCGAAGCCGCGTTCGACATGGACGCGCAATTTGCCATCGTGGTGGTAGACCACGGCCTGCTGGCCGGCGAACATTGTCGCGGCACTCGGGCTCTTGGCGCGGGGATCGATGAACATTGCTTCGGCGATCAAGTCGGGCAGGCCGGGGCCTTCAAATTCGAAGACGTGATACATGGCGCTGACATCGGTGATGGCATAGCCATTTGCATGCCAGCCGGGTGGCGCGCTGGAGGGTGATGCGTTGATCACGAGCATGCGGTCGCGGGCGACTCGGAGCGCATAGTGTTCGCCGGTGACCTCGCCGAAGGCACCTGCGCCGGTGTTTGATAGACCGGCGGCCGTGGCAAATCCCGCCAGATTGCCGCTGACCAGATGCTGCGGGCCGACATCCACTGTATGCGCAAGGATGCCGTTGCGATCGAGGTTCGCACCACGCCAATCCGGGACGCTCGGCCAGCTTGACGTCAAATCACGCATTGAGCCGCCCTCCTTCCGGATCGAAGGCACAGGGGCCAACGATGCGCGCCTTGCGGACCTCGCCCATGTGTCTCACATCGATGATCTCGCCTTGCCGGCTGATGCCGCGCTCGATCAGGCCCAGCGCGATCGGCCGGTTGAGCGTCGGGCTCATGTAGCTCGACGTGACATAACCGATCGAGCGGTGCTTGCCGCCGACCCATTCCACGCCGTGGGCGCCTGCCGCGAGCATCTCTCCGCCATCGGCGACTTCGAGGCCGACATATTCCTTGCGATCCTTGCGCTGGGCATCGTCCATCATGAGCGAGCGCTTGCCGAGGAACTCGACCTTCTTGTTCTTGAGCGGGCCATGCAGGCCCATGTCTACCGGCCGCGTCAAGCCATCGGTATCCTTGCCGACGATGATGTAGCCCTTCTCCGCGCGCATCACAAGCAGCCCCTCGGAGCCCAGCAGTACGGCGTCGAAGGCGCGGCCGCGCTGCTTGAGTTCGTTCCACAAAGCCTCGGCACGGTCGGCGCGGATGGTGATTTCATAGGAGCGATCACCGGTAAAGCTGACGCGGGTGATGCGTACCGGATCGCCGCGATAGCTGCCATGGACCAGCGACATATGCGGCAGCGTCGCATCGTCGAGCGGCGCGTCGAAGGCGATGGTCGAGAGGAGATCCCGCGAGCGCGGGCCTGTGACCGTTAGCGTCGCATAGTTGGCGGTGGCGTTGTGGATATAGACCTTTTTCCGGTCGAAGCGGTCCTGCCGCCAATCCTCCAGCATCGAATGCACGCCTGCGACATGCGAGGACGAGCAGGAGACGACGAATTGATCGTCCGCCAGCCGCACCAGCACGCCGTCGTCATAGACGATGCCCGTCTCGGTGAGGATGAAGCAGTAGCGGCATTTGCCCGGCTTCAGCGTCGAGACGGTGTTGTAGAACATGAAATCGAGGAATTCCGCCGCCTGCGGACCGATCACCTCGATCTTGCCCAGCGTCGAGCCGTCGAACAGCGCGACGCTCTCGCGGGCCTGCCGCACCTCGCGGGCGATTTCTGTATCGGCATCGCCCTTGCCGAAGAAGGCCGGACGCAGCCAGCCGCCGTAATCCCAGAACACGGCGCCATCCGCGCGATGGACATTCTCCAGCGGCAGGCGGCGGACGGGGTTGAAGAAGTTGCCGGAGCGCTTGCCGGCGAAGCTCGCGATCGGCACTGGCGTGAACGGCGGGCGATAGGTAGTGGTGCCGACCTCGGGGATGGTGCGGCCCGTGATCGTGGCCATCAGGGCGAGGCCGTTGAGGTTCGACGTCTTGCCCTGATCGGTTGCCATGCCGAGCGTGGTGTAGCGCTTGAGATGTTCTACAGAGGTGAAGTTCTCGCGCGCGGCGAGTTCGACATCCTTGGCGGTGACGTCGTTCTGGAAGTCGATCCAGACGCGGCCTTTCTGGCCGGGCTTGGGCCAGATGGGGGAGATGGAGTAGGTGTCGGAGACCGAGAGCGGGAATTTGCCGTTTGCCGCGCCGACGACCTTGAGGTTCGGAACCTCCGTCCCCGGCACGAAGGTCTGCAACGTCTCGTCCCAGCGCAGCTTGCCCCGCGACTGGCCGTAAAGGTGGATGGTCGGTGTCCACCCGCCGGAGGCGAGCACGGCATCGCAGGCGATGTGGCTGCCATCATCGAGCACAACGCCGGTGACTTCAAGCTTGCCCTGCGCTTCGACGATGCGGCGTCCGGCGAGCATCCGGATGCCGGGTGCGGTGGGAGCCGGAGCATCGGCGCGGCTATCGATCAAAAGTACGCGGGCACCGGCGGCGGCCAGCGCCTCGGCCACTTCCAGCGCGGAGGAATTATTGGTGGCGACCACGATCTCGCGGCCGACCACAACGCCGTGGCGGCGGAGATAGGCGAGGCCGGCATCGGCGGACATGATACCCGGTAGGTCATTGTTGGCGAAGGGCAGCGGGCGCTCGATGGCCCCGGTCGCCAGCACGATCTCCTTGGCATAGACGCGCCAGAGCGTATCCGGACGACCGTCGCCATGGCGCTGGTTGAGACCTGCGACACCGTGGTCATAGATGCCGAAGGCGGTGGTGTTGCTGAGAACATTGACCCCCAATTCTTTCAGTCGCGCGACGGTCGATGTAACCCATTCGCGCGCCGGCTTGCCGTCTATCGCGGCGCTGTGGTCGCGATGACTGAGCGCGCCGCCGGCCCCTGCTTTCTCGTCGGCAATGATCACTCGCTTGCCGGCTTCCGCTGCGGCAAGCGCTGCCTTCAGCCCGGCGGGGCCTAAGCCGACGACGAGCACATCAGGGTGCATGTTGCGTTGGGTGGCAAGTCCGGTCTTCTCCCAGTCGCGGTCGATCTTGCCCAGCCCCGCCATCTCGCGAATGTTGGGCTCGTAGAGATGCCAGTCGGGGAAGATGAAGGTCTTGTAGTAAAAGGCCGCAGGGATGAAGCGTGAAAAACGGTCGAGATAGGAGAAGCGGTCGTTCCTGGCGGTGGGATCGTTGTTGACGCTCCGCACCTTGAGGCCGTCCACGGCATCGACGACAGTGGCACGGTTGTTCGGCGAACTCGACACCGGTCCGGAAACATCGACCAGCGCATTCGGCTCCTCCGAGCCGTGGCCCCACAGACCGCGCGGACGGTGATATTTGAAGCTGCGGGCGACGATGCGGATGTTGCTGGCAAGCAGCGCCGAGGCGACGGTGTCGCCGGCAAAACCCTGCACGGCCTGGCCGTCGAAAGTGAAGGTCAGCGGCTTCGAACGGTCGATCGTGCCGCCTTGGTCTAGTCGATACGCACCCATCACGCGTCTCCTTCAGGCAACAGCGCCGTCGAGGAATTGACGATGTGCGAGAGCGTGTCGCGGGTCATGGTGAAGACTTCCATGCAGGTCAGGTGCTTCCAGATTTCCCTGGATTCACCACGCGGATTGTTGTGGGCGAAGAGATAGGACGACCAGGTCTCGGCGCTGACTTCGAGGAATCCTTCGGGGCGAAGGTTGCCGAGATCGCCGGCGAAGTGGAACTCCGTTTCCGGGCGCGGGCCGCAGAAGGCGCAGGGGAAGGTTTGCATGTCTCTGATCCTTTCCCGTCAGTGCGCAATGCCGGAGCCGGCCGCTTCGTCGATCAGCCGTCCGGTGCGGAAGCGCTCGAGGTCGAAGGGCCGGGTCAGGTCGTGGTGCTTGCCGTTGGCCATCATGTAGGCCGTCATTTCACCGCCCACGGGGATGGATTTGAAGCCGCCGGTGCCCCAGCCGCAATTGAGGTAGAGGCCGGGCAGCGGGCTCTCGCCCATGATTGGCGACGAGTCCGGCGTCACATCCACCACGCCGCCCCACTGCCGCATCAGCTTGAGCTGGCCGACTGTTGGGAACATTTCCATCAGGCCGGAAAGCACCACTTCGAGCGCCGGCAGGTTGCCGCGCTGGGCGTAGGACGGCACCCGGTCGATGCCGCCGCCGATCACCAACTCGCCCTTGTCGGATTGGCTGACATAGGTCGCGGTGGCGGGCGCCAGTACCACGGTGTCGAGGATCGGCTTGACCGGCTCGGAGACGCAGGCCTGCAATGTATAGGAGATCACCGGCAATCGGAATCCGGCCTTGGCTGCCATCTGCGACGAATTACCTGCGACGGAGAGGCTGACCTTGTCGGAGCGGATCGGACCCTTCGAGGTCATGACGCCACGGCAGCGTCCGCCCTCGATCATGAATTCGGTGACTTCGCAATTCTGGATGATGTCGACGCCGAGCCGGTCGGCGGCGCGGGCATAACCCCAGGCGACCGCATCGTGGCGGGCAACCCCGGCGCGACCCTGCCAGACGCCGCCCAGCACCTGGAAGCGGCTCTTTGGCGAAAAATCATAGAGCGGCACGATCTTCTTGCACGCATCGATGTCGAGCAGGTCGGAATCGATGCCGTTGATCTGCATCGCATTGACCAGGCGGGCGGCGATTTCCATCTCGCCCTTGGAATGGACCATGGTCAGCACGCCGCGCTGCGAGAACATGACGTTGTAATTCAGATCCTTGGACAGGCCTTCGTACAGTTGAAGCGAGCGCTCGTATAGCGCGGCACTTTCCGGGTAGAAATAGTTCGAGCGTATGGTGGTGGTGTTGCGGCCGGTATTGCCGCCGCCGAGCCAGCCCTTCTCGATGATGGCGACATTGGTGATGCCGTGGTTCTTCGCCAGGTAATAGGCCGTCGCCAGTCCATGCCCGCCGCCGCCGATGACGATGGCATCGTAGCGCGCCTTGGGCTCCGGCGACCGCCAGGCCGGCTGCCAGCCCTTCTGGTTGGCGAAGCCTTCCTTGATCAGGGAGAGGAGGGAGTAGTGGCGGGTCATGCGGTTGCGGCTTCCCTAAAGTAAGAAAAAGATTCCCCGCCCCAACCCCTCCCCACAAGGGGGAGGGGCTTAACTTGCGGAACCGCTGCGTGCTCCATGGAGGCCGACCAAATGTGGTGACTTGACATGGGTATGCGGCGGTTGCCACGGGTTAGCCCCTCCCCCTTGTGGGGAGGGGCTGGGGCGGGGCCTTGATACATTCTCAGACCCTCATCACCTTACCCTGGGGATCATAAGGCGAGGCTTCGATAATCCGGCAGGCGCGCTCGTCGCCGACGATATGCGTCCTGAGTTCCATGCCCGGAACCGCCAGCTCGCGATCGACCAGCGCCATCGCGATCGACTTGCCGATCGTATAGCCGTAGCCGCCCGAAGTGACGTAACCGACCAGCTTGCCGTCCTTCCAGATCGGCTCGTAGCCGGAGGCGTCGGCGTCGGTCGCATCGACCTCGATCGTCACCTGCAGTTGCTTGGCCGATTGCGTTTCCTTCTCGGCCACGGCCGCCTGCTTGCCGACGAAATCGGGCTTGTCGAAATCAATGAAGCGATCGAACAGCGTCATCTGCGGCGTATAGCCCTGAGTGAACTCTCTGGACCAGATGCCGTAGCTCTTCTCGAGCCGCATCGAGAGCGAGGCGCCGAAGCCGACTTCCTTCAGGCCGATATCCTTGCCGGCCTTCAGCAGCGTCTCGCGGACGGTGCGATGATAGGCGGCGGGAATGTTGATCTCGAAGCCCATTTCGCCGGTCACCGACATACGGCCGACCTTGGCGGTGACGAGGCCGATATCGACCGACTTGCAGGCGAGGAACTTGAAGTTGGTGTTGGAGACGTCGTCCTCGGTCGTGCGCTGCAGCACTTCGCGCGAAAGCGGGCCGCAGAGCGAGAAGCCGACCCAGGCATCCGAAATATCGGTGACTGTGACGCCGTCCGTGCCGAACTGCTCATACCAGCGCATGTGCCATTCGCGGAGGTAGTACGAACCCATGATCCACCAGGTGTCGTCGCCCCAGTTGAAGATGGTGAGGTCGCCCTTGAGTCGGCCGTCGAAGCCGAGCATCGGCGCCAGCACCGAGCGGCCGGGCTTGGGCAGCTTGCAGGCGAAGACCTTGTCGAGCCACTCATGGGCCTTGGGACCCTTCACCTCGTAGCGGGAATAGCCGGAGATATCGATCAGGCCGGCCTTTTCGCGGGTATGCAGCACTTCCTTGCCGACGATGTCGAAGGCGGACGAACGGCGCAGTGTGTGGTTTTCCTCGTAATCCTTCGAAGGCGCGAAATAGAGCGGCACTTCAAGGCCCCAGGAGGCACCCCAGCGGGCGCCGGCCTCGGTCATCTCGTCATAGGACGGCGAGACCTTGAGTGGCCGGCCAGCGGGAAGCTGCTGGTTGGGATAGGTCATCACGAAACGGCGGGAATAGAACTGGCCGGTCGTCTGCTTGATATATTGGCGGTTGGAGGCATGCTGGCCGTAGCGAGCGATATCCATGCCGAACACGTCGTCCTGCGGCTCGCCGAAGATCATCCATTCGGCCAGTGCCTTGCCGACGCCGCCGCCCTGCATGAAGCCGGCCATGACGCCGCAGGCGACCCAGTAATTCTTGACGCCGCGGATTGGGCCGACCAGCGGATTGCCATCCGGCGTGAAGGTGAAAGCACCGTTGACCCAGCGCTTGACGCCGGTCTTTTCCAGTACCGGATAGCGTTCATAGGAGAGCGTCAGTTCATTTTCGATACGATCCAGATCTTCCTGGATCAGGTCGAAGCCGTAATCCCAGGGCGCGCCGTCCATGTTCCAGTGGCGATGCTCGATTTCGTAAATGCCGAGCAGGATGCCCTTCTGCTCCTGGCGGAGATAGGAGAAGCCGTCGAGATCGACCATCGTCGGCAGTTCTTCCTTGAGATTGTCCAGCTCAGGGATCGCCTCGGTGACGAAATACATATGCTCGAGCGGCGAGACGGGCAGTTCGAGGCCCGCCATGCGGCCGACCTGCTTGGCCCACAACCCGCCGGCATTAATGACGTGCTCGGCATTGACGGTGCCCTGCTGGGTGACGACGTCCCAGGAGCCGTCCGGCTTCTGGGTCAGTTCCGTGACCTGGTTCTTCTCGACGATCGAGGCGCCGCGCATGCGGGCGGCCTTGGCGTAGGAATGAACGACGGCGGAGGGATCGATATGGCCTTCGCGATCCGCATAGAGACCGCCAATAATGCCATCGGGCTTGACGATCGGGCAGCGGTCGAGGATTTCGTCCACGCCGATCAGGCGCACGTCATCGATGCCGGTCGACTGGAAGACGCGATGGGCGGCTTTCAGCGCATCCCAGCGATCCGGGTTGCAGGCATAGGAAATGCCGCCGGTTGTGTGCATGCCGATATTGACGCCGCTTTCCTTCTCGACCTCGCTGAGGAGATCGATCGTATAGGCGTGTAGCGTCGCGAGATTGGGGTTGGAATTAAGCGCATGAAAGCCGCCGGCTGCGTGCCAGCTGGAGCCCGAAGTCAGCACATTGCGCTCGATGAGCAGCGTGTCGGACCAGCCGTATTTTGCGAGATGATAGAGAATGGCGGTGCCCACCACGCCGCCACCGATGACCACGACCTTGTAATGCGATTTCACGACCCGCTCCATCCGATTTATGAGGGCTGAACCCTAGATTATCTGTACATTGCTGTCCATGCGGATTTAGCGCATTTCACGTGCTCGTGGCATGCGCTTTTCCGACCTAGGAGACCGCTTCCGCGCCGCCCTCGGACATGCGTTTCGAAATGAAGCCTTCAAGCCGTGCGTCGATTTCGCCGGCGTCAGCGATCGGCTGGTACTGGTCGATGACACGTTTCCAGATTCCGTTGGCGCGTTCGGTGGCCGTCTTTGAGCCGCTTTCCGTCCAGTTGCCGAAATTGGAGAGATCGGCGACCAACGGCTGGTAAAAGGCGGTGCGGTAGCGTGCCATCGTATGCGCGGCGGCAAAGAAATGGCCGCCAGGCTGCACTTCCTCGATCGCCGAATAACCGATCGCTTCGGCATCGCCCGGCGTCGGGGTGAAGAGTTCGGCAACGGTCTGCAGCGCCTCGATATCGGTGATCAACTTTTCGAACGAGACCGAAAGCCCACCCTCCATCCAGCCGGCGGCGTGGATACAGAGCGTGGCGCCCGCCAGCACGCTGCCCCACAGCGCGAACTGCGTTTCGTGCGCGGCCTGCGCATCGGAGACGTTGGAGGCCGAACCGCCGCCCGACCGCCAGGGCAGGCCGGTGAAGCGTGCCAGCTGGCCCGCGCCGAGCGTCGCCTTCACGTGTTCAGGCGTGCCGAAGGCCGGCGCGCCGGATTTCATGTCGACATTGGACGAGAAGCTTCCATACATCACCGGCGTGCCAGGACGTACGATCTGGGCGAGTGCGATACCGGCCATGGCCTCTGCGTGCTGCAAAGTCAGCGCGCCGGCAACCGTGATCGGCGCCATCGCGCCCGCGAGGCAGAAGGGCGTGATCACCAGGATCTGCCCTGATTTGGCGAAATCGATGATCCCCTGCGCCATCGGTATGTCGAGCTGGCGCGGCGAGTTGGTGTTGATGATCGTGTAGCACCAGGCGTCCGACACGAATTCGTCATGCGAGATGCCGCGCGCGAGCCGGATCATCTCGAAAGCATCGTCGGCCTGCGGTGTGCCACGCGCATAGACGAAGGGGAACTTGTCGGATTGTGTTAGCTGCGTGCGTGTAACGGCGTAGTGCCGGTATTTCACCGCCACGTCCTGCGCCTCGACATAGGGCCCCTGGACATGCAGCACGTCGAAGCTCTGGACGATCTTGGTCAGCGCATCGAAATCGGCGAGCGACCCGGCGCGGCGGCCGCGGTCGAGATCGGTGACATTCGGTGCGCCCGAGCCAGCCAGGAAAGCCATGTTGCCGAGTTCGAATGTCTGGTCGCGGCTTGCATTGCCGGCGCGGGCATGGATGGAGCGCGGTGCGGAGGCGAGCCCAGCCTCGACGATGTCGCGGCCGATGCGGACCATCAAGGTCTCTTCATCGACGATCGCGCCGGCCTTCGCAAGAATCTTGCGCGCTTCGGGCAACAATACCTTGATGCCGAGTTCCTCCAGCACGCGCAACGCGGTCTCGTGGATCGCCTCGATCTCGTCGGCCGAGAACACCGTCTGCGGCGTGAATGTGTTTCTGAGATTCCTGTAGTTGGGGCGGCGTATCGTCTGGGACCTGTCTTCTCCCCCCAGCCGGTGTCGCCGTTCGCGGCGCGTCTGATGCAACATCTCGTCGATCATCTCTGGCTCCCTTGGTTGATAGGAGTGAAACATTTATGTACACCGATGTCTAGAGACGATTGCGGAAATATTTTTAGCCACTATGGTCGGACCAGGAGACGCCCATGAAGATCACCGCAGTCCGCGCCACGCCTGTCAACATACCGTTCACCGCGCCCTACCGCTTTTCCTACGGCTCGATCGCCTCGCTGACCAAGACGGTGATCGAGGTCGAGACCGACGAGGGCGTGACCGGCGTCGGCGAATGCGCCGATGGCAACCGGGCGGCGGATGTGATCGCCGACGGTGAAAGGCTGATCGGGCTCGATATCAGGGATATCAACACGGCCGAGAAGCGCCTTGTGCCCGGCATGCGCTACACGCCCTGGGGCAATGTGCCGGCGGCGCGGCGGGTGTTCGGTGGCATCGAAATGGCGCTGTGGGATGCGCGCGGCAAGATCGAGGGCGTGCCGCTCTATCTCCTGCTCGGCGGCGCGGTGCGAACC
>Ga0307515_10023964_pt1 | contig 10660 bp, 13 predicted proteins | sample 17_EM_MG_FD_194513 | JGI IMG/M metagenome (GOLD analysis project Ga0307515, IMG submission 194513) | Populus trichocarpa ectomycorrhiza microbial communities from riparian zone in the Pacific Northwest, United States - 17_EM | ecosystem: Host-associated > Plants > Roots > Unclassified | place...
CGATGTCGGCTGGTGCTGCAACGAGAAAGGGGATATATGCTGGTGATGGTGATAGTGGTGGTGGGTATAAGGTGTGTGAAGCTGATGGGGGCTGACGGTTACAGAATGCTGATATTGGGGATTAAATAACAGGTTGGTTTGTATCGAGGACGACAAATCCCAATCAAAGGTGCTCGACCCATAAAAGTCCATGTGGCTGGGTGACGTCGTGGGGGTGCGTGATTGTGTCTTGGGTCGGCGATCCTCAACAGGGGCTTCAGCAGAGGACGATGAGCCCGCGGACGACGCTGGTTTCTTCGTATTCGTATGGGGGTTGGAGGGGGATGGACCCGTAGACATAGAGCCACTCTCTGTGGAACCAGCCCGTAATGAAGGCGCTCTCTGCCTCGTCACAAAATTGGTTTCAGGTGGGACCGAGGCTACATCTTCGGGGGCTGCGGTATCTTGCCGCGGTAGTGGTATTTGCTTCCGACGTCTAGAACCGTTAGGGGTTGTCAGGGCAGTACTACTTGGCGCGTTTTCGCTCCGAGGTGAATTTAGCAGATCAGGGACGGGCGAATCGATCGCTCGAGTATCTGGACGATCATCGCACTTTCAATACCACTCTGGACTACTATACAGGAAGTACGAACCAGAGGTTTGGAACGTACGATGGATCGGTCCATGTTCACTCGAGTTTCGTTCAAGAGTGGCAACCTCGCTCCCTCGTCTTCATTATGGAATCAGGGACAATGCGACATTACCTTCAACAGACATGGGACGTACTGGGGTGTTGACAACCGCGGGCGCTCGGCTCCAGGCCACGGCGAGGAACGCAAGGACGGGGAAGTGTGTGATTTGTCGGCACCTGTCGAGTCACCGACTAGTCAGTATGTGTACATGAGTGGAGCCGGCCCACATATGTCGTTGTGGACCTAGTCCCGGCCACGCACAAACGAATCGACGGAACTGACCAGATTCATTTGAAATTAGATTTGTTTCTACAGAGTCCACACGCTATCAGATATACAGTGAATGTATTAGTGTGGCGATCGCAACACCGACTGAATTGAAACTGAAAGAGACTATTTTTTGAGTTGAGAAGCGCGTACCTTGGGGGCGGGCAAAGACTCCTCTTGTCGCAAATTGCGTGAGTACCTTTCCTCCAGCGGTTCATAGTTAGGGATGAGTATAGGGTGAACGGGAGAATGAGCTTGAAAAGGCAATGGATCTTGCGAATGATTCCAAGGCGCTGCGCCTTGGGCGGAGCCGTGGTAGTCTGAAACATCGATCAGAACAGAACCGCTCCCTCAAACACTTATGGCTCTGTGCACAGCTACGTGTGGAGCGTTTGACGTACTCGATGCGCGTAGTATTACTGGAGCCCGCTCCTGAAAACAGATAGGTCAGATCGGAGACCATTGGGGCATATGATGGCTCAGAGGAAATGCAAAAGAGAACGAACCATAATGCTTGCATCGTTTATCGGCGAGCTGAGGTGCGAGTCGACTTCGTGTTTCACACCTATCAGAGATTCGCCAGAGGGACGCACAGCCAGAATTCGATCGTGCGACTCTATGTGCCGTCTGTCTTTAGTCCTAGAAGGGCTGTTCGGTGTCTCTGGGGTGGCTGGACTCTGAGAAGGGGCGACATGACCCCTGTGCACAGGAGCAGCCACTTACCACGAGCCGTTACCATTGCGGTCAGCAAAGACTCAGATGCAGTTCGTATTTCCATGTACAGCTCACCAGATGGTCCTACGAGGATTTGAGGTTGTGATGGACGAAGGAACGTAGTCGCTTCGTCTGCCCGTTGTTCGAGTGAGTCCCGTCGGTCTTCCAGTGGCACAATCTGATATTCTAAGGTACTTTTGGAAGATTTGTACCGTCTATGTTCGGTACATGGGCGATACTGGAAGGTTTGATGGCCATTTGTCGCCCCCGCCGTGTTGTGGACGCAGCGGGAGGTGTAGGGTACTTGGAATGTAAATGGGGACCGCGCAGTATTGTGCTCTGTAGATCTTCTGAGCACGTCTCGTGGATCGTCTGGATCGGGCGTGAATTTCGCTGCATGGGTCTTGTGGCTCGTCGGAAACAAATTTCGGGGACGATCTCTTTCAGCCTCGATGCGCTCCGCGGTAGCTGACTTTGGCTGGTTCGAACCACCAAATTCGGTTTTTGGTACTGGAGACTTGCATAGAGGACGAGTCGGGGGCCGTTTAGAGGTGGCGGAAGCGCTCGTAGTTTCGAATTGCTTAGAGTTGTCGCTCATCGCGTGGGAATACGAGAAAGCGTAGATTATAGAAGGAGTAAAGGTATTCTATGTCGTACAAATGGTCGTTGGAGGGTCATCAGGAGGCAGATGCATTGTTCGCGGGGGGCCTTCCGCAGCTTGGCAGGCATCGTCGCTCGCGCCATCACAGGTGTCGTACGCATAGCGTATTCCTTTGCGGCTGCCGCTTATTGCTCAGGGTCACCATCACTGCATATATTGTCAGCCTGGTCTTAGACCAAAGTACTCACCCCAGATCTCATCACCATCGAGCCAAACTACTGGGTCATTCCTCCCAAATTCAGTAGCAGCTCGCCCCCCAGGGCCAGGGAAGCCAAGCGGACGTGGCGTGACTAGTCGCCGGTTTGCTTTCTCTTTGCATAATTGGATAAAGACATATCACACCACACTACTACATTTGGCTGATGCTACATTCGGATTGCGATTGCGAAGAGACGCAGCCCAGGACTGGGGGCAGCTGCAGCAGCCCCCCATGCCACAACCGTCCACGCCATACATGCCAGGTAGGTCCTTCTGACATTATACAGCTTCACTTACTTGCAAATGTTGAGCGCAACGGCTTTCGCTATATGCCGCCGTTTCCTTAGTTGCACAACTAATTAGCTCTCACAGCCTTTCTGTCCGCCCCGAACCACGCCACCCGGGAAGGGCACGTGAAAGTGCCCGCCAAGGATAATTCTCATGTACATCTACCTGCCGAGATCAGAATATGCTTCTCTTCATCTCGATGCTCGACTCGGCTCCGTTCTTCTCACCTGTGAGCAAAGTGGTAAACAAAGTGAGGTACTCAAGAGCGAAAACTGCCTTTTCTTGATTGGATCGGCCCAACTCGGCCGAGTCATCCCGTTAGCTGGTTCTGGTTCGACCATATCGACCATCCTCCAAAACTTCGCTCTCCAACCAACTTTGCTCAAAATGCGACCCGCTCGACGTATATGGAAAACCTCGAGTAGTTCACGCACTTTCACATCGTCTGCTGCTCGGCTTGTAAAACCATCTGCGACGGACCGTGCGGAGTCGGCATATAATACCGAGGGTTTGAATCGGTATAGTAGGACCGTAACACAGCCTAAGGATCAGGGTGCTAGTCAGGTAAAGTCCCAGCCCTCCAACCAAAACTTTCGCCCTTCGGAAGAAACATGAAACCTAAAGGCGAACGGCACGAATTTACGAAGCGGTTTTACGTAGCGGTCCTTCCAAATGCCGTTATTATTGATTATTGCGAGTCCTCAGCCCTGAGGCAGCCGACCCGCTTGACGACACCCCGCAACTGGATCGAACCGACCCCGCGGGAGCGACCGCTGTCGGCTCTCGATCCCTGAAGGGAGTGCACGGTACTGGGAATTATGTGGCCTCCCAACCGGGCGGCGCCTCCACCGTCTCCGTCTCTTAGAGACCATTCTCAAAGACAGCACTCAATTTCATATCTATATTTTCGTTGCTCTGATTCGCAACCATATGACATAGCCACCAGGACACGAGAGACTACACCCTTTTTGCCACATTTCCATCTCGAAATTCTCTCTGACTATGACGCCAGGCAATGCTCTACGCTACTCCGGGCATCTCCGGTGAAACCGACCTACGAAAACCCATGGTTGGCATTGCCTCCGTATGGTACGAAGGCAACCCTTGCAATATGCATACACTCCAACTCGGCCAACGTATTAAATCTTCCATCGCCTCGTCCGGGATCGTAGGGTACCAATTTGGCACAGTTGGCGTCTCAGACGGCATCTCGATGGGAACAGACGGCATGAGGTACTCGTTACAAAGTCGGGATTTGATTGCGGATCAGGTCGAAACGGCTGTCGGTGGGCATTGGTTAGATGGAGTGGTAACGGTGCCGAGTTGTGATAAGAATATGCCTGGGACGCTGATTGCTAGTGCGTAACCTGCCTTTGTGCTATGACTTGGCGTGCTGATAGTGCCCGATTTGACCAGTGGGCCGGCTAAACAGGCCAGGAATCATGGTCTATGGCGGTACAATTCGCACTGGGACATACGACGGTCAACCTTTAGACGTTATTTCTGCTTTTCAGGCGTACGGGCAGTACTTGCAAGAAGGGCAGACGGAAGAGGCTGAAAAAAAGCGTTATAATACCATTCGACACTCGTGTCCTGGCCCCGGGGCCTGTGGTGGGGTATGTGTTGTCCTCTATCTACACTGTTGCGAACCCGGACCTGAGGAGATGAATATTCGTTCTAACCCGTTCACTCAGATGTACACAGCGAACACTATGTCCTCTGCAGCTGAGGTCCTAGGGATGACGCTCCCGGGCTCGAGCTCCTTCCCTGCCACCTCCCCGGAAAAGCTCGAAGAATGTGATGCCATCGGACCCGCGCTGCTCAACCTGCTCAACCTCAACCTTACTCCTCGCGATATTATGACGCGCACGGCATTCGAAAATGCCATGACCCTCACCATGGTCCTCGGTGGCTCGACGAATGCCGTCCTCCATTTGATCGCGATTGCACATTCGGTTGGGGTGAAGTTAGGAGTTGATGACTTCCAGGCTGTTAGTGACCGGGTGCCTTTATTGGCGGATTTGAGGCCGAGTGGGAAGTATTCGATGGAAGACGTGTATAAGATTGGTGGAATTCCGAGTGCGTTCCAAACTCCATTTTCCCCCCACATCCCTGGGTGAATATTGCTGAACGGTGGTGTACAGAGGTCCTTCACTTTCTAATGAAGAACGAACTGATCGACGGAAACACCAGGACCGTCACTGGCCTTACCCTGGGTGAGAACCTCGAACGCTGGGTACACAAACACGGCGAGCTCTCCATGACTGATCAAAACATCATCAAGCCCTTGGATCAACCTATTAAATCAACCGGTCATATTCGTATCCTGCGCGGGAATATCGCACCCGGCGGAGCCGTCTCGAAGATCACGGGCAAGGAGGGACTCAGGTTTACAGGCAAAGCGAAGTGCTTCCATAGCGAGGATGAACTCGTCAAGGCGGTTGAGGACGGCACCATTAAAAAGGGCGAGAAGACGGTGGTTGTGATGCGGTATTTGGGGCCCAAGGGCGGACCTGGTACGTTGACCAGGACAAGTACTGCGTTTGTGGGAAACGCAAAAGAAACTGATTCATGTGATCTGTTTTTCTAGGAATGCCCGAAATGTTGAAGCCGACGAGTTTGGTTATGGGTGCCGGACTGGGCCAGGACGTGGCGTTTATCACGGACGGGCGGTTCAGTGGCGGGTAAGTTATTCTTTCACGCCCGCACCCCTTCACGCTCTGGCGTGCTGCTCGTGTAGTCACCAACGTCCCCCTTCCACCAGCTCCCATGGTTTCGTCGTCGGCCACGTCGTTCCGGAGGCTCAAATCGGCGGCCCTATCGCTCTCATTCAAGACGGGGACATTATCCGTATCGATGCCGTGGCGAACACTATGGACATGGAGGTAACAGAAGAGGAGCTGCAACGACGTCGGAAAGCCTGGAAGGCGCCACCAATTAAGGTGTCCCAAGGAACATTGTATAAATACACAAAGGTGGTAGCAGACGCCAGTCATGGATGCATCACCGACAGTTGAGTGCCCCTCTGGAGTCGAAGTGGTTTCTGCTCTCGAATCTTGTTGCTCCAGTCTCAACGCCTGTGTCATGTATCGTTATACTTTCCGTGCACATATATAGCTGTCTTAAGTGAAGGCGAAGGGAGGCAGCTGGGAGAGCCAAACAAAGACCCGTTTGAACTCCAAGTTCGTTAGCCAGCTTTTCACTTGTACGTCGCCGTCGGCCACCGAGCTCGGTTTATTTGTCGTCTTCACTGTGCTCAACCTCGACCGTGCAATTTCCAGGTCGATTAACCTCCTTTTTCCTTGTCGCCTCCATCTACAATGGCTACCGTGACCGAGTTGTGCCCTGTCTACGCCCCATTCTTCGGTGCACTCGTGGGTATCTGCCATTCTAGGGTATGACCACAGCCATTAACGAATAGCGTGGATACTAGGGCTGCACCGCTGCCATCGTGTTCACTTGTGCGTCGCGTCCTTCTGTTCGTTCTCTTTTCCTATAGGATGACCCTAACGTGCTTTACTACCTATTTAGGCTTTGGAGCGAGGTGATTATCTAAATGTGATCATTTTAGAGCGCTCTGCTGATCCACGTTTGCACTGTCGTCGACAGCTATGGAACAGCAAAGTCCGGCGTGGGCATTTCCGCAATGGCTGTCCTTAGACCAGATCTTATGATCAAGTGTTCCATCCCAGTCGTCATGGCCGGTATCATTGGTGTACGTCTACTGCCATGCACCCACTTGTTTTGCGACAAACAGACGCTAACGAGTATAATATTGTTTCCAATAGATCTACGGCCTTGTTGTTTCCGTGCTTATTGCGAACAACCGTATGTTCGCGTCTCCCAAGTTCTGGACTTGCACCTAACGAAAAGACCTCAAAGTGAAACAGGGTATGACCCTCTACCAGGGCTTCATCCAACTCGGCGCTGGTCTTGCTGTTGGCCTTGCCGGTCTTGCTGCTGGCTTTGCGGTTGGTATCGTGGGTGATGCTGGTGTACGAGGAACAGCTCAACAACCCAGACTTTATGTTGGCATGGTGCGTCCAACTTGCTTAGATAATTGTTCACGAGTCTCTGATACCATCACCAAAATGGCAGATCCTGATTCTCATCTTCGCTGAAGTATTGGGTCTGTACGGTCTCATTGTTGCACTGATAATGATTTCCAACGCTGGAAATGTGACAGTCAGTCGTTTATATGCCACGCTATGCTTTACACCCAGGCTGATATCTTGCTTTCAGTGCTAAAACTTGAGCACAATCGGAGAGCAGGGTAAAGAACGATTTGACGGACTCTTTCCTCGTCTCGTTCTGATTCTACCTCTATACGGTTTCTCTCTTGTTACATTGTGCTACGGCTAGCGAGCATGTCTCTACCCCTCCAACCCATAAAGTTTAATCGGAGCCCTCACCGTCTCGTTTGTTTCTCAGATGATTAAATCTTTTTACGACCGCCACTGTTTCTCTTAATTTTCCGACTTGCCATTTTTCCTCAAGCATTTTACTGCGGGTTACACACCAATTCAATGCACGTACAAAAGGCGTACAAAAAGCATACAAAAAGCACCCAGTGGTCAACAAGTTCACGAGAGTAAGAAGAATAACGAGGGGACGACCCTCAGAAAGATAGAAAAGCAAGAGGTGAAGCATAGCGAATAAAGATCTGAAAGATGAGAAGCAACATCGTCACGGCAGAACAACAAAAGAACCGGAAATTTAAATAAATTGATAGAAGAGTTGGGTGAGGATGAAGATAAATGCTGCATGGAGAAGGGTATATGAGATTGACTTGCCGGTTGGTCGTGAGTGGCAGAAAAGAATACCACTGGTAAGAATGGCAAAGGACGAATGATCTAGCCCGTCTTGCGCATACTGCGGTCGCGCTCCATGATAACCCAAGTGACGACGATCTGGTCCACGAGGTTGAGCACACTTGTGTGCACCCTGAGAGTAGGTTTCTCTCCTTCTTGGTGCGTCTCGGGCTCCGAGAGGGATATACTAGGTACTTCAAAGCTCCCCGCGGATGCAGGAGCGGAGCTTGGGGGAGTAGCTGTGGGAGCGGGGGTAAGAATGATGGGGGGAGTCGGTGGCGGCGTGGGTAGTGGACTAGAGGTTGACGTAGAAGGGTTCGACGAGGCGAGCAAGCCGGATACACGTTTTCCCGCGGCACATTCGAAGAGCTCCGCACTGTCGCCGGGACAACCCGCTTTCCACTTGTACGTCCGTCCGTCGGAGGTCGCGAACATTCTCGACTGACCACTACACACGATGCTGCGTTAGTTGTACGTTTCAATTCGTTGCGGGGCAGGGGGGAGGTGGGGTGGGAGACGGACGGTAGCTGGTAATGGGAGCAGTTGGAGGAGGACTGAATGGGGGACTGACCTGCCACCGCGTGTCTCTTTGAGATACTCGTCGATGCTAACATCGACCTCTGCACCCTTGAATCTGATCCTGGAGCTCTTTACTCGATCCATCCACTCAATCTCGGCAAGAACGAGCCCATCCTGTTGCTGCTTGGTGCGTCGTGCAGAGCGGCCGTATATCCGTCGGATAACGGTCGTACGCCCGTCAGTGCTGGTGCTGAAGAGGGTCCGCCCGTCAGGACCTTTGAAGAGGGCCTGATGTGGGTTGGCCGTAGAGAGGTGCAGGGGAAAATAGGTGTCCGGCATTCTACTGATCGAGGGGGTGTCGTTGAGGGATGAGTAGCCTAGCACGCCCGAGTCTGCGTGGTTTGAGCCTGATTCAAAGGAGTTGCGTGTGGCGGACGCTGGCTGCGGGTTGTGTGGAAGTGGAGTGGTCGAGTATAAGTAGTCGAAACCGACGCTGTGGGAGGAGTGGAAGAGGAAGGTGATAAATGAGTGAGGATTCCAGTCCAGAGGTGGTCAGTGGGAGGAGTGGGCGTAAAAGTTGGGGCAGTTGAGGAGGTCCAATTAGCCAGGACGTTAGCCTTTCTTATAGTTATTATAGTTATGCCGTCCCTAGACTTCTGTTGCCCCGTGCGATTGTGGGGAAGAACGGAAGGCGCTGCCGTCCGACCGACCGCATCTCGGCGGTGGCAGGATGTATGTGCCACGCCGCGCCACCGCGGACGTCGGAGGCGGAGACGTCGTCTGGAGGATCTCGAGGCTTGGCGATGCCGTCGCTGCGTTGCTCTAGATGCTCTGGATGTCGACCAGGTCGATAGTCCTGGTGAAACGGTAGATGGCAGCATTGGAGTTAGGAGGCATTGTAATAGTGAAATAAATGGACCAAAGATAGATGAAAGTTGGGAGGTACGCCTGAAAGTAAACGGGAGCTCGAACCAGGATAAGGTTCAACACAGGCGCACAACACATATGCACCGCATCGCCGCGGTTATGTGGGCTTGAGCACTAGCCGACGTATATCCGATCCGGTCACTGTATTGGGAGCACAGGTGTAGAAAGTGGGAATCAGCCCATCTATTGTGCGACATCATAAACGGGCAGGTCCCATCAGACTCCACACTACTTTTATTGAAATAAACTAGACTAGAAATAACCAAATCATCAAATGATATATTATCAAGGATTATTACTCTCTGCTCCATCCTGCACAGCACACGTACGCTTGTGCACAGCACGCTCAATTGGGAGCAGGCATACGGTGGAAGCTTGCTCTGGAACCACTTCTCAGGCGGAAAGCGTCCTCCGCGCTATGCCAGATGCTTCGTGCCTACCTCTTTGTCTTCTGCTGGCTGTGTTTGCGATCAGCGCCATTCGAGGGTAGAGCGATGACCCAGCTTCCACCTTCAAGTTGGTTCGGAGAATGGAGTGTGAGGAATCGTCATATTCTCAGCACATAGCGAGGCATGGACGGGTTGTCAGCCTTAAGATACCAAACTACTTGGTTGTATGATAAAGCTCTTCGCATACAGAGGTGCTTTGCGTTTGCTGTTAAGTTCGGTAGACCAGTCACTTGGGTCGCCATGACAGTTTGGCGTTCTCAAGTTGACTGGTGGGCGATTCCGCCCGGAAGAGGAAAGAGGGGTATCGAAAAAAGAGTGAGGCCATGAACACAGGGTCAGGTATTAGTTTGTAGGGGTTGAACAATTATGGTTTCCAGAGATGGAGGTGAAGGGGGTCGATCGGCGGACTGGTGAAGCACCTAATTAACCTGGACACAAAACTTAAGTATGTGACTGAATGCAGTCATGGTCATACCAGACGCAGAACCAATAGACATGTGAAATAGTTCCTCGCGGCTATAGAACCCGGGTCATTCACTGCAAGCAGTAAGAATTAAGATTCGTTTGTATCTCGAAGGCAATCCAATACCGGAAGAGCTACATACGTACTGAGGCCTTGATGGGTGTATTCTGGTAACTGCGTAGCACCTACTGAGATACTAGGTAGAGCTAATTGTAGATAACGAGTGAGGCTATCGTAGGTGATGAGAACCCCTTCACCTCCACGAACAAGCTGCGGCCACCGAACGCTAGAGTCACAGCAAGACTTATGACAGTAACGCAAGGTGGAATAGGATAGGTAGCCAATACGAAGCACCTAGTAGCACGTGTAACATAGGTACCATCCTTACCACGATGAATTGGACTACCAGAAAAAAGGAAAAAACTGGGTGGAGCCTGGTTACGATCCACCATTTCATCAACCCAGGGTTGTCCCGCAAGGGTTGTTGCGGATGTCTCCACACAACCCGTCATTCCCCGGCACATATTATAAGTCCGCCAAAGGATTTACCCATTCGCCTAGATAGAGATAAGTATATGCCAAACAGAGATTATGCGGGCGCGACCAAACCGCCAATCATTCTCTTTCAAAAAAAAACTCTACAGCTCGTTGACAAGTGCATGGCCACCGTGACGTGATTGCAGCCATACGTA
>Ga0307515_10023965_pt1 | contig 10660 bp, 7 predicted proteins | sample 17_EM_MG_FD_194513 | JGI IMG/M metagenome (GOLD analysis project Ga0307515, IMG submission 194513) | Populus trichocarpa ectomycorrhiza microbial communities from riparian zone in the Pacific Northwest, United States - 17_EM | ecosystem: Host-associated > Plants > Roots > Unclassified | place...
ATTCTCATTATAAAATCATGACTAGCAAGGGAAGGACTCTTGTCACATACAAAAAACTTAGATACTTCTCAATCCCACCTAGACTGCAACTATCACATGATATGGTGGATGGGATGATGGTGCACCCTTTCCCATGGTGAAGTCTGGAAATATTTTAACAATGTGTATCCTTAATTTTCAGTGGAGATAAGGAACGTGCATCTTGGGTTATGTACAAATAAATTCAATCCATTCGGGTCATTTGTTGCTCTTTATTATTATTGGTAGGTGATACTCACGGTTTACAACTTACCACTGGGACTGTGTATAAGACTAGAGTTCATATTTTTATCTACAATTATACCTAGTTCTAATAGTCCATATCAGAATACAGATGTTTGTCTTCGATTATTTATTGATGAGTTGAAATAGTTGTAGTCATTTGGGGCTTTGACTTCTGATGTATCGAAGAAATAAAATTTTCTGATGAAGGTAGCTTTGACGTGGACTATCAATGCTTTTCCAGCTTATGAAATGGTTTCTGGTTGGAGCACATATAGAAAACTAGCATGCCCATATTGTATGGAAAATAACAAGGTATTCATATTAACAAATGGCTGTAAAGCATCTTTTTTTTACTGCAACCAGTAGTTCTTACTAACGGATCACAAGTTCAGAAAGAATAGAAACTTCTTTGGTGGAGTATGTTGACATTGTGTTTTATTTTCAATCTTGTAAGCAAAATTTTCCTGATTTTGGATTGACACGCAATTGGGTAAAACGAAATATTTTTTGGAAGCTTTCTTATTGGAAGACCAATCTCCTCCACCATAACCTTGATGTCATGCACATAAAAAAAAGACATGTTTGATAATATTTTCAACACGATTATGGACAAGAATGGGAAGACAAAGGACAACATCAAGGCTAGAATGGATATATTTTTTTTTGTCATCATAAAAATATAGAGTTAGTTTATGTTGGGTCACAGGTCGCAAAGCCCAAAACTAGTTTGGCCTTAGACAAGAATGCATAGTTACTTGTCTACCAATGGCTTAAAAGTCTGCGATTTCCTGATAGACATACCTCAAACATATCAAGGTTGGTGAATTTGGAGGATTGCAGATTGTATGGAATGAAAAGCTATGACTACCATGCGTTTATGCAAACACTCATTCCATTAGCTTACCAGGATTTATTGCTAAAAGGGATATGAGATGTATTCGCAGAGATTAGTTGCTTCTTTAGAGATACATGTTCAACAAGTTGTAGACACAACATATGAAGAGGCTTGAAACGAATATCGTCCAGACAATATGCAAACTTTGAAATGATATTCTCTTCATTGGTTTTCGACTCAATGAAGCATTTACCTATACATTTATTGTTTGAGGTAAAAGTTGGAGGTCAAGTCCAATACAGATGGATGTATACATTCGAAAGGTTAAGGATTACACATGCATCGTAATTAAATTTTTATTGTCTTTCTTTGCATATTTCAAAATATTCATTTAATTTCATGTAGGTACTTATTCAACTTTAAGAGAAAAGTAAAAAACAAGGTGCATGTTAAGGCTTTAATATACGAGGCCTATATTGTTGGAGAGATCTAAACATTTATCTCGTACTATTTCGAGTCTCAATTGAGAATAAGAATCAACCATGTTTCAAGGCATGACAATGGTGGGAAAGTGTTTTTATATGGGAACTTGTCAATATTCTCTCATTCTAGACGATTTGTACCAAAAAATATTGTGAGGGGAAGATATTTGTCAGAAATAGAATTCAAATAAATACATAATTATATGTTATTTAACTATGATAAACTGAAACATTTTATTCAGTAAGTATACTACTTAACATGTTGTTATTTTCAAACAATTTATCTCTTATAATATCATAAACTGATAGGATGGTAGGTTTTTTTTTAATACATCCATTTTTTATTAGTTGTTTTTAATAAATATATTATATTTTTTCTTGCAGACTGCAATTCTTGGACGCGGGCCAAGCCCGATAGAGCTTTTTGTTGAAACGCATGTGCGAGTGATGACCATCAAAAATGGTTCCAACAATTCGTGGATAGGCGAGTTCAGCACTTTGTGATATGTTGGTTTTCAACCATTTTTTTCTTAAGTTATTATTTCCTTGAATCTGATGAATTTATTTTTTCTTTCTAGGATACACATAACAATTAGTTAAAGGAAAGATACATGAACGATCATTCGACCCGTCCGGATCTCGATCTAGATTTGTGGTTGAAAGCAGACTCGTCTGATGGACCAAATACAAATTGGATGTACAGACTCTCTAACATTACGACCGAGAACTTGCGAACAGCCCGTAGTGCTTCGACCATTGGATGCTTGCAATCGATTCCGAGCACTCAAACTTCAGAGTTCACGACGATGTTAGACCAACGAGTACAGGCTCAGATGACTCATCTTAATGATAAATGTGAACGACTCATTATTGATTATAAAGAACTCCGCCAATTGATAATGGAGATGAGATAACAGATGGGGGGTACATGTGCACCCTTTAATTGGCCTCACGACCCGGCGATGACCAACCTCCTATTCTTCCTCCTCTAGCGCCGACTCTATCTTAGATTTATTGTATTTGAACATATAAATGTTTAAATTTGTAATAAATATTTGATTTTTATAATATTTTATATTATTTTAATTATTTTTCCACTTCTATTCAATATATTTTAAAAAAAAATATTATTGACGGGGTTACCGACTGAACAATTCCTTCGGTATATCCCAGAGAGAGTTGGAAAAGAATTACTGTAAATTTCACTGCTATTATTAACTCACTGATTGAATTACAGATGGTATTTTATCGGTGATATGTTATATTTACTGATGGATATATCAATAGAAAAATAAAAACACTAATGGCATTACATATTGTTTTCCTATAAGTGATATGTTAATTTACCGATGGATATACCGATAGAATAAAGCGGGTAAATTATTTTTTAGCGTGCTTTATCCGTCTGCAAATCCATCGATATATTTATTACCAACAGTCCATAAATTACCGACGAGAATATTTCTGACTGACTGTTTCTTTTCGTGAGCCTGTCAGTAATATACATACCGATGGACTGCTAATTTAAATATCGATAAAAATTTACATAAAAAAAAAAGTGTTAAATCTAAGTAGTATGCAACTCAAATGTTATATATGGTATTTGTGACACATGTGTCCTATGTAGCATCTGGAACTCATAAAATTATTCTAAATCCCAAATTAATATTATTTTTCACTGTATTACTTTACTTTTCTTCTAACCGTACTAAAAAAAAACACTCCCCATTGGGGAAGGGGGGGTTTGCTTAATTAATGTCAAGCAAGTGACAGACCCTTAGATAAAAGATTTATGGCATCATCACGGAGGCAAGCGGATGATGTCATCTACATGACGAAAAGGGTTTGCCGGCCCCACTTGTGTTTGAAAACTTTCAAAAATATCTGATATGGAAAGTCCTCAGTATCTGCCTTGAATAAAGTGCGATACACTGCTCTGTGTGACTCTTGCACTAACCCCATGGCCATGCCATTTATCTTATTGTGATAAATACATATATTACATCACTAATGTCCCTTTCCTTTACTTGCCCACAGTCCTCAACTTGAGTAATTTGTAAACCCTGTTTCTTTTTAAATTTTTTTTAATTTTGAAAGTGTTTTTAAGAAGATTTTAAAAAAATTTTGTTTTTTTTAATATTTTCACATGTAATAATGTCAAAAACAATTTTTCAAATATATATAAAAAATATTATTTTAATATATTTATATAAAAAAATACTTTAAAAAAATAATCACTTCCAAGCAATCTTATACAACTTGAAGATGTGATAGTTTTTAGTGGTGGCTGTGGTTTAGAAAAGTATTTAAAATAAATAAAAGACTAGACTTAAAAGTCATGATCATTGCGGGCACTTGATGAAATTAGATAGCCATTACGCCATAAGAGAGTTGACATGGCCATCTTCCACAACAACGATAGAAGCTGATATCTAAAGGGGACGTAATTGTGACTTCGAAGTCATCCTCTTCTCCCTTCATATTAATCTCTACCATAAACAAAAAGAAACCTCCTTGACAAAAAATCAATTGAAAACAATGTTCACCTTCTTGGCCTTCAAAAAAATAAAAACTCTTTGTTCTAGGTTTAAGGATAAAAAATTCTGTCTTGGATAATTTTTGTGTTCTAAAATTGATTGGGCCGGATGAGTATTCTACGTCTAGATTATACAGTGAATTTACATTACCACTCTTAAAAAAAATTTAATTTTTAAACTTCTACTCATAATTAGTTTTGTATTTTCAACTAAAAATACACAATAAAATAACTTTTTTATCCTTAAAATAATAATAAAAAACTAACAGGAAAATGAAAGGTCTTTTTGTTATTTTCAATATTATTGCACAATAAAAAGGTCTTGGCACCCTTGATGTCAAATAATTTAACTTTTAGGCTAAAGGGTATTTGTGTCATTTTATTGCTTTTTTTTTAATTAATTGGTTGGGGTAAGGTCATTTGAGTATTTCAATAATTAAAAAAGAATTAAAAAAAGAGGTCGACTCCTATTGCGCACGGGTTAGCCGTTCCGTTGTCTTCGGACGACGCATGGAGCTGATTCCAATGGCCTAAAAAGGTCATTTTTGAGGTGGCTTCAACTTCTTCTTAGTGTCTCCTTCCTGGATATGTGGCGCGTGCACTGATTAGGGGTGCGATTTGTCACCGAAACCCATTTCTTTTTTTCTTCTTTCTTCCTCAATGTTTGCATTCTGCCACCCGATTTTCCAAGTCATCCTCTAAACTTCTATTTCTTTTATATTTAGTCCTTGTTTTTTTTGTTGTAATTTTTAAAAAATAATTCATTGAATTAGATTTTTCTTTCGATTTTATCCTCATTTAATTTTTTTTCTTTATCAAATTTGATTCATATTTTTTTTATTGCTATTTCTTATAGTCTAAAATCATTTTTAGAGTTGCATTTTTTTTCCATTCCATCCTCCGTAATTTTTTTCCTATTAGATTTTATTCTTGTTTTTTATTGTTTTTTTTTCTTTGTAAAATTTTTAAAAGCGGTATTTTTTACTCGATTTAATTCTTCAACATTTAATTGGTTTGGATTTGAGTTTGGTTAAGCTCGTGTTAAGATTTCACGGGTTGCAAACTTTAGAAATTAACCTAACTTTCATGAAATTTGCTTAGGATTGCTTTAGTTTTTTTTAATCATTTTTTTAAGCTAATATTTTTTCAATTTTATCATTAAATATTTATTTAATTGGAGATTGAGCTTGATTTTTTTTCATGCTTTCTATGACCTTGGTTTTATCATTTTTTTTATTTCATTGGGTTACATCAGGTCTTTTTATTTATTATTCATTGTTAAGTTTATTTTTTAAAATTATTTTTATTCTTGAATTAAATAGAATTGATTTATTAAATATAGACGAATGCTCACTTAATTTTGTTTTATTCAATTTTTTTTCCACGATGTTGCTCTAGTTATGTTGTCATCCAGAGTTTTGCAGCCAGGCTTGAACCATCTCAACAATTTTTATTTTTATTTTGAGATGGGTGATGTTCACAATGGAGTGACAATGGTGTTGCATCTTGGTGAATGTCACGGTGGGGGTAAAAAATGTGTATCGTGGATAATTAGGAGTCGCCACCTAGTAATTAAAAGAAACTAGAAATCGTAAAATGTGAACTGGTTCTAAAAATTTAGGTAAGGAGTTAGTTATATTTAAGGAAAAAACAACGTCATCCTTACAGCATCCTTTTTAATGAAATGTTACTTTTACTATGTGTTTTCTCCTAATTTTTTATTATTGCTATTAATTAATCTAATATTTTTTATTTTTATTTTTTAAATATTATGTGAAAAATTTGACGTCAGTCCTTAAAAATAGAAGACTCTCGAGGATGCTGACGTCAAGTCCTCAAAAGAAATTTTCGTTGAAATTGCTAAAAGTAGGCATAACTCATATTTGATTTTAAAATTTTGATATCAATCCTTTTTAAAAAGGAGACATGTAAAAAAAAAAACCTTACCTCTAAAAAGAGACATCACATCAAAATTGTTAAGATTGGACTCATATAAATAATAAAAATTAAACTTTAAACTTATATTGATGATGTGAGTTGAGCTTTGGACCTAACTATTAGCTATATGGGTCTTAGTGAGGTTTGGGCTTTTATCCATTTATTTTTATTGGTTTTTGAATATCATATTTTTTTGTTTTATTTTTTATTTTTGTTATATGAGAATATCACTATAAAAAAAATTTAATTTTTATAATATATAAAAAAAGTAATATACATTAAATTTAAACACACAAATAATGAAAGTATTTATTCAGGGCTCGAAATTTATCTTCGAGGGTGAAAATAAACACCAAAATTTGCTGGGAAATAACATAGGAGCACGTGGCGCGCGTGCAAATCACGCGCTACTCAATTGATTGTCCTGGAAATGGTGTGTGCGTGTCTTCCCCATTCGTTAATTAAAATGAACCTGTAAAGGAAAGAATTAAATTTGGCAGTATAAGACATCATCATCTTCTCTTCTGCTTCTTCGTCTTTTGCTCTCAGGTTTATTAACACAAGTAAAGGAACTTAGGTGGCTAACTGGAGGAGATGCCGACTGTGTGTGGTGGCTGGACGTTGCTGGCTCGGTCAACTGCTGTAGTGGTTGGTTTTGTGCTGGTCGGGCGATGCTGTGGTCCGGAGGGGTGACAGAAGAGGAAGGAAGTGGTTTTGAGTTTTTTTTTTGGGTGTCTTGATTGTTGCGGTTGTGAGAGATGGTTTGATGAGGGGGACAGGAGATGGGTCAAGGATACTGGCGTGAAAGAGGGAATATGGGTCTGTGATGAGGTTTTGATCTTGTGGGTGGTTGTTTTAATGGGATTATGGGACTTTGACCAGAGGAGGGGAAAGATGTCTGGTTTTTGGTTCAGCTAACCTAAGGAGACTGCTAGGTTCAAGGCTTTATGAGTCTTTTTTCGTGGGTTGGTGATGCTATGGGGTGTGGAAGTAGAACTCGGTGGTTGAGGCAGAGCTGTGGTGGAGCTACTGGGGGCGCTGTCATGGGCAGTGGACGAGAAATGGGTGAGGTTGAGAGTGGTGATGGTTATTGGGTCAATCCATGAGGGAGTGAAGGCTTGTCTCGGTTGGAGCCTGAGATGGTGGTGGCATCGGTTGAGAGGCTCTCTGGTTCTTTGAAGGTTGAGTATGGTGATGGTCAAGGGTGGTGAAGGCTACTGGTTATGGATGATGGTTGGTTTGTTTTGGTGGAGACTCCCTGGAATTAAAGGCTGTCTTTTCCTTTTTTTGTGTTTTCCTTGTCTGAGAGACGAAAAAGATTGATAGAAATCTGGGAAATTTCCCAATTTCAAGAACGTTTGGGAATGCGTGTTACCTTAAAAAAATTTTTGGGTAAAAATTAATTTTTTTTTAGTATTTTTTGAATTATCTTGATGTATAATTTTTAAAAATTATTTTAAAAAAATATAAAAATATTATTTTAATATATTTTTACATAAAAAAATATTTTAAAAAATAATTTTAACGCTTTAATAGGTTGGAAAAAGGTTGCAGGTGTTTATGGATTTTTTTGTTCAATGCTCTTTATAGGCTGATGAATACCCCTTGTGTTCTTTGTTATGCGTTCCCTTTGTGAAGAGAAAATGTTTGGTTGGAATTTGAATGATTCTTGGAGATTTGATTGAAGACTTGCTGGAATTCTGGGATTGAGGAGCTGATTCAGGCATTAAGATGCAATCCCATGATTATAGCTGAAGAATAAAATCCCACGTTTATCAATCAAAGTTGAAGATGGGTTGATCTCGATTTGAGAGCTGGGATTGTAACTGAAAGATACGAAATTGATTCCTTGATTTGAATGGATTCTGAACTAAATTCAATTAATTTGGACAAAATCAGTAGATTAAATTGGAAAGAATTGGACTAGATTGGTATTTAATTGGACTAAAATGATTGTAAAGAAACAACTAGGATTGAAATGAAATTATATAAATAGTTAAGTGGTCCTTGAAATATTTCCCTCTTTTCATTATAGTCCTTGATTTTTAATTTTTTTTCAATTTAATACAATTAGGGCTTTAAATCTTGAATTCTCTATTATTTAAACCTTAAATCTCTCTTTTTTTTCAATGAAATCTTTAATTGGATAAATTTAGAACTTCATATATAATCCCTTGTTGTAAATTCATTAGTTATTAAATGTACAATTTTGACTAATCTAACTCTTGATTTTAACTTTTTTTTTCAATTAGGCTTTTCATTGATTTTTAACTTAGTTATTTATTTCAAAATCATTCTTGAATTTCGAATTTCTTTGGTTCTTAGTCAAATTAAATCAAATTAAGCTATTTTCTTAATTTTCTCTTCAATTCAAACTTCAATTCAGCCCCAAAAAATCCTAAACTCATTTTTTTTCTTCATATGATAATAAATTATTTTTGAATTTTTTATATTTTTGCATTATATATATATATATTTTTTTTATGATTTTCAAGATTTATTTAAACAAAAATGAAATAAAAAATGAAAAAAATTGTTATTATCCATTTTAGGGTCCCACATAAACAAAAAAAAAAAGATAAAATACAAAAAAAAAAAATATATTGGAAGAAAATAAAAAAAATATAAATCAGGGAACAAAGTATACCAGAACTCCTAGGAAATAGTCGAAGACTGATTGAGGAAGATCAAATATACAAGATTGAAAAATTTGATAGTGTATTTTCGACTAATGAAGGCCTTATTGGCAAAGAAAATCTAATTTGAGGAGGAAAATTTAAAATTGGATATTTAAGGACCTAATTATAATTTTTCAAGGTCTATTTGAATTTATTACGGGCTTAATTATAAGAAAAATTGATTTTTAAAGTCAATTTAGGCTTTAACTAGAAGAAATTGAAGTTTGGGGATCAAATTGCAATTTTTAGGAGTTAATTTAGTCAAATCAAGGCTTTTATTGCATAAATATTGAAGTTTGATGGGCCATTAGAGACTTTTTTGAAGAAATCCAAAACCAATGACCAAGCTGGAAAAGACGTGTGAATATAGGGGCTGAAATTGACCAAATCAGGGGCTAAATTAAAAGGTATGCATCCCCTCCACCAACTTTAGGTGGTCTTTGGCAACGATGACGTTAGAATTGCTCTGACAAGGCCTCGAAAGTGGGCAACTAAGTCAGCCCCGACAGTGCAACTCTCAAGAAAAAAACCGACCTATTTTTCATGAGTTCACACACAAAGCCTTCTCAATGGGTCTTTATCAAGGGTTTACAACACCTCCCTCAAGATCAAGAGATCGGAAATGGATTCAAAACCTCTCAAAACCCTATAAATACCCCCAAGTAAAAAAGGAAAAAAAAGAAGGGGGATGAGGAGGAGAAAAGGAAAAGAAAGGATAAGAAAAATATCAATAAGAAACACAAGTGTAGAGGTCCAAGAGTCTAAAAAAAAGATTTCTTAGCTTTGCAAGTTTATGACAGACAAAAATTTCCAAGAGAAATCAAAGAGAGAGTATCTATTTTACATGTACTTTTTGGATTTAAAAGTAGGTCCTTTGTGGCATGCTTTTAATGTTTTTTTTATTTACTTTTATTTTATATTTATGTCTATAAGCATGGAAAAGAAGTTTGAATGCTCAACAAGTAATGTTGTATTTGATTTTTTGTTGCTGCTTTTTTTTTATATATATATTTAATGATGTTGATTTTTATGTTTATTTTATGTTCTTGATACATTAAAGTTGTTGTTTAAGTTTGTTTATGATATATAATGTTGTCTTAGTTTTTGTTTAACTTAAGCTATGCATGTTAAAGAAATGATGTTTTACCCTGAGTTTGCTAAGTCTGTTCATGCACAAAATGGGTTCAGAAAACCAATTTTGAATCTATGTTATATGAACATATAGTCTGTTTTAAGTTTATGTTTTTTTTATTTGGTACCTTTTACTTGATTTTGATGTTTTTTGTTAGTTTTTTAGATTCAAACATGTTTGTGTATGATATTATGACTTGTTGGGATAAAAATGCATGTTTTAGAGGCCAAAAATGCCTATTTCTAGGCTTGGTAGTGGCTGCCAATTTTGGGCTTGGCAGGGGTTGCCATTTCTGGGCATTTCTAGGTATTTTTCTGGGTTTTAGGCAATATTCTTCGTGTTCTTGGAAATAACATTTTCTTTACCCCTAAATTTAGACCAATTTTGGTTCATGGTTTTTGCACATACACCTTTCTTATACATGATTAACCAATAATTTAGTGTTTATTCACATCAATAACGAGTTTAAAAGATGTTTAATCATAAAGTTTTAGTTTTGAATCGAAACTCATTTTAGCAAAATCATGATAATTCATTGATAATCGAAGTGAATGGATGCTAAATTATTGATCATTGCATAATTTCCAACATATGTGTCTTTGGTTTGTCCATATGTGGTTTGGTTTGAGAGCCACGTTGTTGGGTTCACGTTGAATGTTCTTTATTTGTTCTTCGTATTCTTACCGAGAACGCCTTAGCTACATAATTTTGACTTGTTTTGTCTCATTTATTTACCTAGAACCCTTCCTTATGCACTATTAACCAATAATTTAGTATTTATTTGCATCAATAACA
>Ga0307515_10023966_pt1 | contig 10659 bp, 4 predicted proteins | sample 17_EM_MG_FD_194513 | JGI IMG/M metagenome (GOLD analysis project Ga0307515, IMG submission 194513) | Populus trichocarpa ectomycorrhiza microbial communities from riparian zone in the Pacific Northwest, United States - 17_EM | ecosystem: Host-associated > Plants > Roots > Unclassified | place...
TGATATACTAATAAATAATATATATATATATATATATATATATATATATATATATATATATTAAAAACTTGCCAAGGTTTAAAAACATAAAAATAAAAAATGGAGGATAAAATTGTAAAAAATAATTTCAAATAAAATAAATAGTAATCAAAAGAATAAAAATCAAATCTAATAAATTAAAAAATTAAAAGGGTATGAAATTAAAAACAAATTTCAATTCTATAAAACAATTCAAATAAAAAAATATAAATTGTACCTATCTCTGCTTTAGAACCCAAGGACAATTTTAAATCATTTAAAGCTGATGCTATTTCCAAGCTTGCTGAGAAGTTTTATCCTAAAGATTTCAATGAACAAGATATGTATTATTTGAGATCTCAGCTAGAGCATTATCAGATTGATGTGATTCATCATAAGAGCTTTCAAAATATGTTTACTAGGGGTGATCATTTTCAGTTCGGTTCGGTTTTTATAAAAAAAAATGTAACCAAACCGAATTTGTTTTTCAAAAAAAACCTAAACCGAACCGAAACCGGTTCAAACCGACCAATTTCAGTTCGGTTTGGTTTTTTAGGACAAAAACCGGTTTGGCTCGATTTTTTTCCCGTTTGGGTTCGGTTCAGTTTTTTCGGTTTTAGGCTTATAAAACCGAAACCAAACCGGTCGGTTTTTTCAAAATTTTAATCGGTTTTTTTTCATGATTCAGTTTTTTCAGTTATTTTTTTCCAATTTTCTCAGTTTTTTGGTTTTTTTGCTCACCTCTAATGTCTACCATTTTTGAATTATGTCGAGGATTAGTCACAGCACTATCATTTGATTGACAAGTTTATTCGTCACAAATAAGTCACAGCACTATCATTTGATTGACAAGTTTATTCGTCTTGTTTTGACTTTGCATGCACTGCCACTACAAAGCGAGCATTTTCAGCAATGAAACATGTTAAAACTGTGTTTCACAAAAAAATAGAAGAGTGGTTCTTAACGAATTCTATAATGATTTACATTGAACGAGAGCTTGTTAAAGATATTGATTCGGAATCGATCATAGATAAATTCTATTTTACAAAATATCGAAGGGTGCAACTTTGATAGTGTATTTTATTTTCAATTTTATGTACTTTAAATTTTATTTTATTTATATTTTGTGTTATGTATTTGGATTGAAACTTTATTGTTAACTTGATAAATTAATTTATATATATAAGTTAATGATTAATTTTAAAAAATAATTTATGTGTATTTGTATTGTAGCCCAGGACAGAAGAAATTCCTGGCTACGCCCCTGTGTGTGTATATATATATATATATATGCTACAAGTATTGATGCTTTTATTTAAAAATATACAAAACATTGTATAAAAAAGAGCAACTATTCATACCGCGAATCATAAATAAGAGATAACAAAATTATGTCATGGCTAAAAATTTTGAATATCCTTTATCTAGAGTTAATTTTGTGTCGTGATTAAATATTTTAAAAAAAATTTAATTATTTTATATATTTTTAGATATTTTAATGTTAAAAATAATTTTAAAACAAATAAAAAAAATATTATTTTAATATATTTTTAAGTGAAATTTTTTTATAAAAAATCTCACATATCACTTAGCTACCCAAACCTTTATGGTCAAGAAATTAAATTTGATCATTCTTTTTGTTAGTTAAAAGATCGATTTTTCTAACTATTCAAATTCAACTTGAAGTTTTGGATCGGATAAGGAACTCAACTTATTGAAACCTTCTTGCAAGTGGACGATAAATGAATCGACGGCAGAGGAGGAGGAAGGCGTGAGACCTCAACCTTACGACAACATGACATCACACTTGTGCCGACCAATGCCTAACGAAGCGAATTAAAGCTGTCGTTCGCCTATTATCTGTCTAGAATATCGAACGCCATTAATTAACAAAATTAAAGCAGAAGCTGAATTTATTGTTCACTGCGTAGAAAGTATTGGTTGTTGGAACAGTGTTTTATTTTTTTTATTGAATTTTTTTCTTTTCATTTAAAAAATACATTAATAACACCTTATTAATAAAAATAACAATCATAGACTGAGACATTAATATATAAGAAAATTGAAATTTATATTCATTTATATACATTGATTCTCTTAAATATTCTTTCTTGGTGGCGTAGATAGAAAAATTCATATCAGATTCAATTTCTTCTCCAGTCAGAATCAACGAAGGAACCAAAGCCAAAAAAGAACAGCAATGATGAAACAAGTGACCTCATCAGTGGTATGCACAAGCCTGTGTCATCAATGCAGCAGTGACAGAATCCCCTTTCTATTTTTTTTTTTTGTGTGTGCTTATTTCCATCACTAACAAGTAGCAAACGAGCTTATAAAAGTTAAAAAGAATATTGAAAAGGGCGTGCTCAACTCCAAAGCCATCACCTTGACCATCCAGGTACATTGGATGAAAACTGTCTATGTAGAACTTCGTGGTCTACACGTGTGAATACAAATGAACCATTAGATTATCCACGTGGGCAAATATTATTTACCTCCAAATCCTCTTCCAAACCTAGCTTTTTTCCACCCGTATAAATGCTATTTCCAGGAAAACTTTAGCCATGCAAAAAAACACAGATCATACCAGAAACAAAAGCAAAAAATAACCAACATAACCGATCGATCATGGATGGGGACAGGACAAAGAGCAAGGATGGAGGAGGAGAGGTCAAGTATAGAGGTGTCCGGAAGAGGCCATGGGGTAAATTCGCGGCGGAGATACGAGATTCAACCAGGCACGGAGCGAGGGTGTGGCTGGGGACGTTTAACACGGCGGAGGAGGCAGCAAGAGCATATGACAGAGCAGCTTATGCAATGAGAGGGCACTTGGCCATTCTCAATTTTTCGAACGAGTATCCCAATATGGCCGGCCATGCAAGTGTTGGTTCCAGTAGTTCCACTCCTCATTTCTCTTCTGGTTATTCAGGTTCTTCTTCCTCTTCACCATCAATGCTGCGAGAAGTTTTTGAGTTCGAATGCTTGGATGATAAGTTGCTTGAGGAGATGCTTGAGCAAGAAGAGAAAAAGAGTAAGAAAAATTAAAAATTGATACTGACATATATATGTATTTTATCTGGCATGAGCAGTCTCTTTAGTACTGCATTTCTCTCTGTTCCCTGATAGAATCAGAAAATAAAATGTTGCCTGTGACTTGCTAATTATGAAGTAATGTTCAATATAGCCATCTGTGAGACTGGAGATCATAGCATAAGACACCATGAAATAAAGTATAAACATTGATCACGTTGATGATCAAATGATCAATATGAAATTACTGCAGAAACGTGAAGATTAAGAACAGATTCCTTGTCAAATTAATCTATTTACTTTTTTCCAATTTCCCAACGGGCTCCTTACAAGCTTATGGGCTTGAACATTTATCGTTCCTACTTGATTACATTTGATTAATGGAATAAATATGCATATGCATTCGTTCGGGAAGACATTGCTAGAAAATTGTAGCATTCTAGAAGGCATACGTACACCGTCAAATAAAAAAACGTATTCTAGCTTCCCAAGGTTTTCCGGCAGCTCATTTTTTAGCCTGGATAAGTTGTGAGCTCAATTAAACTTAAGGCATAAGCCCATATAATAATTAGTACAAGGCCCAAAATGTTCCAGCTAACTAAGTGTGAATTAGCCCACATAAAAAGCCTGAAAGAAAACCGAAGTTGGAGACGCCCTCGCATTCACATCTCTGTCAGATCCTGTATCTTACACTTGCCGTTATCTAACATCCAAAAAGGTTACCTCGAGTGGTAAGATGAAAATTCTCTCAGCGGGAAATTTATGTTTATGTCCTGTCATCAGCTTCTTCTTGTTTTTTTTCTATTTCTGGGATCGTTCTGATATCACGAATAAAATATCCAAAATCACAATAACATTTTAATATCATTATAATACTTAAAATAAAAAAAAATCAGAATAAAACTTAAATTTCAATACATGAATTTCAAGATAAAAAAATACAATTACAAAATAATTCCGATGGTACTAAAAATCAGAAAGGGCAGCAATCCATGATCTAGCTACTAGATAGTGAGATGATAATAGTATAGGGTAATAACAATTATATATTTTTAAAAAAAATTAATGTCACCACCATTAAAGGTGATGGTGATGGTGAAAAAAAAGTTATGAGCATAGTGGAAGGGCGGTGGATTTAGGTCATAATGATGATGCAAAAGTAATATTAGTAATAATAATATATTTCATTGAAAAAATATATTATCATCATAGTTAATGATGATGTTTATAATGATTAATCGTAGTAATGGTTGTCAAAGAATCATTTTAATTCAATAGCTTAAGTTAGGTGAGGTCTTAGAATATGATTTTATATTATTCTCTAACACATCCCATCAAGTGAAAACCCTTTGAGTTTGAAACTTGCACTCAATAACTTAAGTTGTTTGGTGAGGTCCTAAGATATGATTTTATATTATTCTCTAACATATTCCCTTAAGTAAAAGATCTTTGGGCTTGAAACTTGCACAAACTCATATTATCTTATGCTTAATTTTTATTAAATAAATAGGGATAATGAGATTTGAACTCGTGACCACTTGGTCATCAAGATTCTAATACCATGTTAAAGAACCATCTCAACTCAATAGCTTAAACTGTTAAATAAGGTTATAGGATATAATTTTTTAGCTTTTATTGCTAGTTGCTAATTATACTTATAGTCTTGAAATTTTATGTATTTGAGAAGAACATCTTTTGAGATTAACATTTTCTTTTTCAAGCGGGAACTCAAACCTGAATCTTAATCTCTTCAATTATATACATGCAATTTCAACAAAATCTTAAGTGTATATTCTATTCTTTATGGCTTCAATATTTTGTATTGAGCTTGAACTTTTACACAAAGCTAATATCATCTTGAAACAAATCGTTGCATGATCCGTATATAATCAGCAATTTATCTTATCCTTTATTCTTATTTTCCGATTCTAGATAACATTTGATATAAAGAAGAAGAGATTTGCTTTATTCGGATTCTGAATAAATCTGCTAGAGTTTTTATATAGCAAAATACAAATTCGGCCTGGGCCCCTAGCTCTCTCTGCATCATACCCGCATCATACCCGCATCAATATAAATTTCACCATCTTGTTTCATTATAGAAACTAAGCTAAACTGTTGCAATGTCGCTTCGTCTCTTTAATTTCGCATTTCATGTATGAGCAAGTATTGATCTTTACCTGTCAAACCAACCAGCTGCCAATATACTATACAAATTTGGTCCCGGTTTGATAGGATTCCCCAGAATTTGTATGAATGAAATAACTTCTTCTGTTAAAAAAAAAAGGAAAGGAAATGTAGCTAAGGCTATAAGGTTAGAAACAACAATGCGATTAATTTAAATTACAATAAGTAGGCTCGTGACTAAACGGTCCATGCATGGGCGATTGTCTTCCTTAGCTGAAGAAGAGCCAGGAGCTCTGAGTGAGCAGTTTAACATATTTGTGAATCTAAGGGCAACGTACGTAGGATTACATGTAAAGTTCAAAAATCTCACCAACTAATTCAGGTATGTCATTTCTCCCTAACAGTTGGGTAACTCAGGACATCCCTAACAATCGTATCCGTCTTGCGTGAGTGAGAACTTGAAATATGAAAATCATAGAGGTTCTCCTTGAAAAAATTCTGAAAAAGCTTAAAGCAAGAACAAAAAAGAGAGTTCATAGCATAGAAATAACTAAAACTCAATCTTGCCGCCGCTTCTTCTTCTCCTCTTCTGTTTCAAGAAGCTCCTCCAAAATCTTATCATCCAAGTACTCAAACTCGATAACTTGCTTTCCTTGTCCGGTACTTGATGAGCTTCCCCTCTCAAAACTCTCAGATGCACCAACATTACTGCTAGATGCTGAAAATGATCGAGGACGAGGAGAAAACTCCGTCACTTGAGAGATATATTCACTAGGAAAGTTGAGGATTGCAAGATGACGTCTCAAGTTAAATGCAGCTTTATCATAAGCACGAGCTGCCTCTTCTGCCGTATCAAATGTCCCTAGCCATAACCTTCCTCCTTGCCTTGATGGGTCTCGTATCTCCGCTGCAAATTTTCCCCAAGGTCTCCTTCGAACACCCCGGTATCGAACCTCTCCTCTCCCTTTCTCCTCATTTCCCTTCCCTTTATGAGGCTCTTCCATGTCCTTGCTTGCTTTGTGTGCGTGCGGGTTACTGTACTACCTTCCTTCTTTCTTTTGCTTTCAAATTTGTTTGCTTTCAATGTTGGTGGTATACGAGCCATATAATTTGCCGAATGCCTATATATGGATTTTGGAGTTGAGGTGCTATCTGACGACAGACGTTTGAATTTTCCAGGACGTGGACTGACCAGATCTATATTTAGAGTTTTAAGAATAAAAGAAAAAGGAAAAACATAAAACACAGCTCTCAGCTTCTAGGAAGGTTCTCTCATCAAGAATTCTATAAATTCGATTGTTCGACCTTTCCTCTGATGGAATTCTAAAAGTTTAATGAATCGCTTTCTACAGATAAGCATTTTTTTAATGTTGTTCTGATTCTTGACTTTAATCTGATTTGTTTTCAAGAATAAAATTTCCATGCACAGTGTACGGCAAAAGTAGCACTGCAGGTCGTTCGTGTGTTTTATTATTATTTTTCCGCAAGGTGATATTTTAGGAAATTAACTTCACCTCTCCCACAAGGTTTATGACAAGACCAATTAAAAAAAAAATAATATGGTCAAATTTTAAATTTATTTTTTAAAGATTATAAGTTTGAGTTTTACAACTCTTAAAGTCATTAAAGATTTACTTACTTAATATATTAAATATCTTAAATATATTAACGATCAGATTTTAAATTTGTTATCTAGAGATTATAAGTTTGAGTTTCAAAAATTTCAGGGCTATTGAATACTTACTTGATCGTTAACTTCAGGGCCTGTAGGATTAGTCGAGATGCACACAAATTACCCCAGATATCCATTTTAATTAAAAAAACCTATTGAACAAGACTTAAATATATTCATGAGTTAAATTTATATAAAAAAATGTTAATTTGAAAGCTATTGAAAGGATACACAACTATATAAAATCTTCATAAAATAAATTTATTTAATATATAATAAAAAAATATTATTTTATAAAATAAAATTTAATAATAAATTTAATAGTTACACATGCATGTGTTAGATGAAGGACTTAAAAAGTATGAATATAATTTGTTTTAAAAAATCCTTGAAATATATTATGTCTATAAATTTTTTTATGAGATTTTATAAACATGTCAAAGTTTAAGTCTATTTCATTTATAGGCTCATTAAACAAATTAAACAAGCCCGAGTTGCTCTATATTAAGGGATAAATTTGTTCTTTCTAATTTGTTCGAGTTTTTGACAGACTTGCTTGCTTCCGCATGCTCTCCCATGGTTACATAGTAATCATATATTCCTTTACTTTTTATGATTTTCTAAAAAATCCTAAGACTTATATTAAATAATCGATTTTTTTTTCTAGCAATATTATTCATTTTTTTCTAATTAGAATAGCTGGTAACTTGTGCTTGATGTTATAACCTATCTTTAGATTATTCCCTAAAAATTTATTTTTTTTCCTTGTAAAAATAATAATTAAAAAATAATAATAACAAGAAGACTGACAATTTAGTAAAAGGTGACTAAGGTTCCAGATATATATAGAAGAATCAAGATGGAGTTTTGGATAAAATTTAAAGCCTAATCATACCTCATTGTACCCAAGACTAGAGAGACAATGCAGATTCAAGGTTAAATTAAATGATTTTTGGATGTATCTGCATAAAAAATTAACTCCATGGATATAATTAGATTTTTAATATGACAGTTTGATTTAATCATGGCCAAATTAAGAGTTTAATTATATTTAAGAATTAATTTTGGTCCAATTAAAAGATTTAATTAGGTGCAAGAACTTAATTATACTTTTAATGGGTCAAATTAATTTTATTAGGGACTTAATTGGTGAAAATTAAGATTGGGAGCCCAATTTGATCTTAATTGAGAAGATTGAAATTTTAGAGGACCAAACTTAATTCTTACAAAGTCAATTGATTGAAATCAGGGGTGAAATTACAAGAAAATTGAAAGTTTAGGGTCGATTAGGGGGTTAAATTGAAGAAATTCACAGCTGATGATTTTTTTTAAAAAGGCGCAAAACTTCGGGGACTTAATTCGGTTGAATACAGAGGTAAAATTCAAGAAATTAAAAGTTTGATGGTCAATTAAGGGTCAATTTATATAAATCCAAGACAAAAGATCACAATGAAAAAGACGCTGAAATTCAGGGTTGATATTGAAGTTCGGTAAGGGTAAAATGCATAAAATTAAAAGTTTGGGGTGAATTGGGGATGCAATTAAAAGAAATCAAAAGTTGAGACTGGAGAGACGAAATTGAATTTTGATCAAATCCTTAAATTAAAACCCTTGAAGCCAAAACGATGCCATTTCATTTAAATGAAATGGCTCGTTTTGACCAAACAGTAACAAAAAAAACCAAACGACAAGGTGGCAGGCAGGTCCGTCATTCGACGAGGTACACGTAACGACACCTAGTGCCTGGAAGGCCAAAGTGGCTGGAGTATTATTTAATGAGTGATAAATATTTCTTATACAAATATTAATGCGATGAAAATATATTTAGTTTTTTAGATAATTTTTATACACATGTAAGGAAAGTATGATTTAAAATGTTGTTAAACTCATGGGAGTCGAGTTATCCTTTAAGCTGAGGTCGGTCGAGCTCTTTTCTTATGCTAAGTCCATCACATTAGGCTATTCTTAAAGCTAAACCCTTGAGGGTAGTGTTCTTTTCATAGACTGAGTCCATAGTATTAGGCTCTTTCTCAATATTAAACTGATGAGGGTTGAACTTTTTTTTGTGGCTAAGTTCGTGTCATCAAGCTCTTTTTTTAGGTTGAGCGTATGGTAATCTTCTTCTAAACTGAGTATATAAACGATTGAATCCAAACATATTATCAATACTATGAGTTTTTGAACATTCAATTTTTTTTTTAGAACCATTAAATTTAATCCCATGAACTTCCTTGGTACTCCTCGTAGCTTAGAAAACAACTACTATTCAGCTTCTCATCCGTGTCCTTAAAGGCAAGTACAATATTATTGTTTTGTTAGGTCAGCACCCATAACTTCACTAATCTCCTAGAATTGCACACACGCCTTGTAACGAATTGGTGCATTGTCAAGAATTGCACACACGGTGAGATGCTTCTTCATCACCACATATTCAATTGGCTCAAGACATCCTACAGAGGAGGAATCTTTAAACATGCTAGTGTCAACAATAGCTTTATAATTTATATATTCGACATTATAATCTAAAAGAATAAATCTATCCCCTCATGGTTTGTTTTATATGAAACCAAATCTGAACATTCCCTTGTAATGATTTGTGACACCCACGAGAATGATCTTCCATTTAATTTGATCTCCACCACATGTTTCTTCTCCTTCTCTGCCGATCTCTCACCTCAAACTCCCTCTGTTATAATCATCAGCAAGCCAATCTATGAGTTCTCGGTGCTCAAATCTCCATTAAAATATAATATAATCCTAGGATAATTACTTAAGTGCTAACAGCTTATAAAAAATCTTTACAGTTAAAGAACTCCAATAACAAAATTTAAAGCAAAAATCATGTAATATGTGTTCCACGTCAATGAAAATACATCGGGAGCTAATTTGTTTCTCAAGAAAATGGGTTAAGGATGAACGCCTTTAGAGAAAAAGGGATCGAACAGGAAGCTCATGGGAATAATATCGTGAATAAATACGAGATTTATAAGTTAGATTTGGATTTACTGTATCGGATAAGAATGCAGGGTGTGAATTTGATATAGGAGCTAGGGTTAAAGTATGACAATAAACTAAAAGACAGACAAGATTGCAATATTTCTATGACTGAAATGAGATTACAAGGAGATCATACCATATTATTGTTCCACTGTCTCATGCCAATATTTTATTTATTACAGAGAGACTGCCGACCTCTGGGCTACTGAAAGGTCGATTTTTATAAATATACAAACCATTAATTTCTAGTAGTGAAGGGAAATAAAAGAGCTAGGGACCAAATTTGCCATGGAAAAAAACTTGGGTTGTTGCAATGTTAAATAAGTATATAGGAGCGCGGTAGCCTCTGTTTTTTAGTGTATTTTATTTGAAAAAAATATCAAATTAATATTTATTTTTTATTTTTTTAATAGTATTAATGTCAAAAATAAAATAAAAAATTAATATATATATTTTTAAAAAATATATATATTTAAAAATTACTATAAGATACCAATAGCCCCATTCATGCATCTATTTTGCTAAACCCATTCTTTATAAGGGTTAGTGTTGGGCCCATTTGATCTTCAACATTAAGCCATGCTCCATTTAAAATGTTCAGGAGAGTCTACTGATGCGGGACGAAAAGAATTTGTCATGGGATTTCCTTCCTGGATTATTTCAAATCTTACCTTTATGAAAAGAATTTGTCGTATTAATTTTGAGATTTAAGGAAAATTTTATTAATTAAGCAAGGGCTTTACCAGGTAATTAGTGATGGTCTTAGGATCTTTATTTTATATTATAATTTTTTATTATTATTAATATGGGTATCC
>Ga0307515_10023967_pt1 | contig 10659 bp, 7 predicted proteins | sample 17_EM_MG_FD_194513 | JGI IMG/M metagenome (GOLD analysis project Ga0307515, IMG submission 194513) | Populus trichocarpa ectomycorrhiza microbial communities from riparian zone in the Pacific Northwest, United States - 17_EM | ecosystem: Host-associated > Plants > Roots > Unclassified | place...
GAGGCCGATGGGGGCAAGCGAGGCTGGTGGGGGCAGGCGAGACCGGTGGGGGCAGGCGAGGCTGGTGGGGGCAGGCGAGGCCAATGGGGGCCGTAGGCCGCCGGGCCAAATCCCTAGTCAACATCTTAGGATTGTTAAGGGTGTGGATTGTCTGATATATATCAGCGATGTGAACATGGAGGAAGGATATCGATGACATTCTATCAAATAATCTACATACAGAGTTATCCACAGATACCTATTGACCTTCTCGACCTGGAGGTTCAGCCTTCGCTTTAGTCCGGTGTATCATCAATTAGTTCTGTATTGAACTCAATGAGGATCCTTCTCCTTTGAAGATCAGAGTTGTAGGTTCATTATTCAGTTCTATACCTCTGATTTATCTAGTGTTAGCAACGGGTGCGCGTAACCCGCCAGGGGACCAGGTTTCGAACTGCGGTTCGGTTTCGTTCGGTTGCAGACCCAGCCGAAAACCCAAACCGCTTTGTCTTGGCGGGGTTGTTATCCGGACGGGACATAGAACTGCGGGTATTTAGCCGGGTTGGAACTGGACTGCGGTTCGAAATATACTGTTCCTACTTCTTTGGCTCTAATTAAGTATTTGAGTTCTGATTGTATCACAACTTGATCAGTACGTTGATTGTGCAGTTCTAGTCGCTCTTTCACCTCCCGCTTTCAGATGTGCGATGCGACTGATAATCGTTGAGTGGTTGTGAAATAATGGCTGATTGTCTGCCAAATTGGCGGGTTTTCAATTGCGACTCAACGAATACTTGTCGGATCGCCAATCTGAAACCGGGAGGTGAGGGGGGGCTACAACTGCACAATCTAGGTACTGATCATGTTGTGATATGATCAGCACTCAAATAATCAATTGGAGCCAAAATGGTCAATTTCAAATGCCGGGTGTTTGGTGGTAAAACCGCCCCAGTTCCGACGGTCCGGGTTTTTAGTGCGGTAAGACCTGTTGCCACGGACCAGGTTCGGGTTGAACCGGACACGGAACCAACCTGGCAATTTGGACCCATTGCTAACACCAGATATATCAATCACTGTCTATAGTTGGTTATTCTTAGTTCCTTTGTTAAAGCAATGTCGGGAAAAGCTTCGGTGCAACCGTAACCGACATATATTATCTCTGCTATCAATTATAGCCAGATTTTCAGTCGCTGGGTTGAAGTGAAGGCTACACTTCCGGCCGGAAGATGGGAACATTTCAATGTCTAACCATTTCTGCCGATCAGAAGTTGGGAGTCTATGAATCCCCGGGCCGGATGTTGAAAAATTTTCCCAAAGAATTGCATCATTCTCCGACCGGAAGTTGAGTATTTCTACAAGGCATATATTATTTAATCTTCCGGCCAGGACATAATAGTTTCTACCAGTATTGAACTATGTCTTTCGAGTAGATAGCTCCCAGGTTCTGCAAGGTAGATCTCAATTCTCCGGCCGGAAAGTTGAACCTTTTCCAAGACGAATTGCATTCTCCGACCGGAGGTTGAGAATTTCTCCCAGCCAGATGGTATTGAATCTTCCGGCCGGAAGATGAGAGTTTCTACCAACGTTGAACTCAGTCCTCCGAGTAGAAAGTTTCGAGCTGCTGCTAGGTAGATCTCGATTCTCCGGCCCGAAGTGGGAACTGTCACATGAGCAAGCATCCTCCGACCAGAGGTTGTGAGTCTATCTAGGCCCAAAATTATTCCTCCAGCCGGATATTGAAACTTTCCAACAAAGAATTGCATTCTCAGACCGGATGTTGAGAATTTCTCTCAGGCAGATGCTATTTAATCTCCCGGCCGGAGAATGATAGTTGCTACCAGCGTTGAAGTCAGTCGTCCAACAAGAAAGTTCTGAGCATCTGTCAGATAAGGCTCGATTCTCCGGCCGGATGTTGAAACTATCCCAAGAGGAATTGCATTCTCTGACCGGAAGTTGAGAATTTCTCCCAGGCAGGTGATATTGAATGATCTGGCCAGAAGATGATTGTTGCAAGCAGTGTTGAACTCAGTCTTCCGACTAGACAGTTTCAAGCTTCTGCTAGGTACATCTCAATTCTCCAGCCGGAAGCTGAAACTTTCCCAAACAGAATTGCATGCACCAAAAGGATGTTCTAAATATCTCCGAGCTATATAACACTTAATCTTCTCGCCGGAAGATGATAGTTTCTATCTGTGTTGAACTCAGTCATCCGACAAGAAAGTTTCGAATTTTCTCCTAGGCAGATATCAATTCTCCGGCCGGAAGTTGGAACTTTTCAATTGAGAACAACATCCCCCGACCCGAAGGTGGCATTCAATCCAAGCCTAAAACTAATTTTCCGGCCGGAAGCTGAATCTTTCCCACAAAGAATGCCATCCTCAGACCGGAAGTTAAAAACTTCTCCCAGGCAGATAATATTGAATCTTTCGCCCGGAAGATAATGCTTTCTGCCACCATTGAACTCAGTCTTCCGACTGGCAAGTTCCGAACTTCTGCTAGGTAGATCTCCATTTTCCGGCCGGAAGTTGAATCTTCCTCAAGAAGAATGGCATTCCCCGATTGGAAGTTGAGAACTTCTCTGAGGCAAATTGTATCGAACCTTCCAACCGGAAGGTGATAGTATCTGCCAGCTTTGAACTCAGTCTTTCGAATAGAAAATTCCAATCTTCTGCATGGTGGAACTCAATTCTCCGGCCAGAAGATGCAACTTTCTCAAGAAGAATTGCATATTCTCCGACCGGAAGTTGGGAATTTCTCCCAAACAGGTAATATTTGCTCTCCCGGCCAGAAGATTATTTGTTCAACCAGCCAGCCAGGTGGTAGTCAATCTTCCGACCGGAAGATGTGAGTTTCTACCAGCCTTGATCTCAGTTCTCCAAACAGAGTTGAAAATGTCTCCCTGCCAGATCTCTTTCTTCCAGCCGGAAGTTGGCACTTGGTACCTGGTCTACCAAGGCAGACAACCTTGAAATCACATGTGGCATGGTCTAGTTATGGGCGACCATGTGAGACTTTCTAAATCCTCCAACCGGAAAGTTGAGAACTTCTCCAAGGCAGGTCTCATTCTCAATTCTCCGGCCGGAAGTTGGAGCTTGGTACATTGAATTATCAACAGGACCACCATAAAGTCACATATAGCGCAGTCCGGTTATAGGCCGCAGTCCGGTTATAGGCCGCAGTCCGGTTATAGGCGACAACGTAACACTGTTTACATCCTCCATCTGTTGATTTGAGGCTTTCTCCTCCGCAGGCTGGACACCATCTTCCGCCTGGAGGATGGCTGCTCAACAGAATGACCTTGGCAGGCCAGATTCTTCCGCCCGGGAGTTGCAGCATTGCACGGGAGCCCTTAGTTGAGCAAGATTCAGTACCGGAAAGTTAGACTATGAATCTGTGTAACCCCCATTCATCTTCTGGGTACCAATTCGGGTTCAGGTCAGTTACTCCCATTCAGTACTTGGCAGTGAGAAAGGATATATTGGGGAATCATCCGGCCGGAAGTTGGGATTTAGAATTGACTCTGGAAGTCTTGCATTGAGGTCCTGTTCAGGTCCTGGTCGGGTTCTGTTCGGGTCGTGGTCGGATACTGTTTGGGTCATTTCCAGATCCTGATTGGGTTCTGTTCAAATCGCATTGAACTTCTTTGTTTCATTCATTCAGAGATATTTAAAACCGTTGACTATTGTTTGTATTCATGTTCCGTTCGGGGTTATCTAAAACCATCTTCAATCTGTGTATAGTTCTTATATAAGTGCCATCACAAGCTCACCTTCTCTATTGAACTCCGTCTCATTGTACTTCCCAATGTTACAGGCTCGCCACCTCTACTCCCTGGTTCAAACACGAAGATACGTTTCTATCATCGTCGCCTTGTATCTGTGGACGTTAGGGATTTATGACATAACATCCTATGTACTCTGCTAGGTGTCATACGTCAATAATGTCTCCCTTGTGCAACACCTTGTTTAAACCAGGATGGACAATACTGCTGCAGAAATGGAAGATAAATATATATATTACGCTAACCATACCATGATGTGCAAATGCTGGTGCACGGGACAAAGAATAATTGGATTCTAGTCTGACTTATTTTTCTCGGAATTTGGATTTCAAGATTCTAGAAGTAGGTTCCTCTCTTATCAGATACTTGAATGTCTTTTCATTAACTGCAGATGAAGTACATTTCACTAGGCTTATATTGATTAAGTCTTGTGAGTATTACACACAAGACAATCGCGCTCGAGACCTCAAGCTGCATTGTTTGCTTTGTTTCAATTCTACTGTATTCACTCTAATTAGAGTATGACAGGACGTTAATAACCCCCTCCGCCTCTGGGCGAGCCGGCTAGATGGCGGAGCTGCCCCCACACTACCCTTCGTCCCCGTTGACAAATGAAAGAAAAGATGAGAGAAAGTCAAAACCAAAGAAAGAAAGAATGAAAGGTCTAACTCCATTACCACCCCTGCCGCTCCCTAGCCCTGAGCAAACTCCCTACCGCTACTCCACTTTGGTTGGAAACGTCCCAACTGCAGTGGCCACCAGGAAGTCCATCACTGCTTGGGCGCACTCCTCTATCGAAAACAGCTCAGAGATCTGCAGATGTCGGCATCTGCCCGCTTTCCAGCCCGTCGCCTTCCGCACCGCCTTCCCCATTTCGTTCTTGTGATCTCTCCACTGGCTGCATTGGCGGAAGAGGTGCTCCTAACTCTGTGACATTGTCCCTCCACACCACCAGCACTTGTCGTCATCTCGGTGGCCGAACCGTTTCAGATAAACTCCAGTGGGCGCGTGCCCGGACTTCAGTCGGTAGAACCAAGAGGCCAGCTACTTTACACTTGTCAACGAGATAGGTCTCTTGGTCTCTGCCTTGCCCTTCAGTTTGTAGCTGAAGTCCTGGCTGCACCTGTTGGCCTCCCACTTCGCCTTGGCTGCTGATCTTCCCTCGGAGATTCGTCTCGCCATCTTCGAGGCCGAGGTGTAACGCCGCTCTATCACTGTGCTCCCGCTCGAGTCCCGGGTTAAGTTCGCCTGACGGTCTGCCTCCTCATTTCCGGGGATGCCGGAGTGTCCCGGGACCTGGTGGATCTCGGATACGATGCTGTGGTAGAGGAGTTTCCGCGCCTTTCTGTTGATCCGCCTCGCCAGTTGCTGCCCTCGGCCCGGCTCCATGTGTGCGCTATGTCGAATTGCGGCCTGAGAGTTGCTGAAGACTGCCACCGTCTTCACTCCATGTATCTGCAATGTTTCTCTCTTCTCGAAGGTCACGTCAAGCGCAAGTCCGATCGCCCACAGTTCGGCGTCGAAGAACTCCATAGGTCCACAGCCCAGAAAGCTGCGGCTGGAGCTCCATCGATTTCCGTGTTTGCACACTGCTGCGGCTCGCACTCGGCTATCGTCTGAGCGCGATCCATCTGTCCATCACATCTAGACCCCTGCTCTGAATTTGGTTTCATGATCTCTTGCCTAGTGTTGCGCGGCGCTCTTGGCTGCGGTGGTGTCATCCAGTATGGTGGTCCTGACCACTGACTCTTGGCCCGGGGGCGGCCAATCTGTGCCTTCTGTCGTCAGGCCATGCTCATGCTCCACCCTGATTACTTTGCATATTGGTGCACCGGAGGAGGGGTTGTGGTCTAGCTCCTTCAGCTTGCTACTTCATGCGTTTGCTAGTCTCGCTGTGATTCGCTGTTGTCTGCAGTCTAAGATTACTGGCGCCGGTGTAAACCCTAACTCTCTCTTTGGAGCACCCTGCAGGGTCGTGTGCAGCGCGCCCAGGATCAACCTGGCTTGTCGATTGAGGAGGAGTTGGAGGTCGTCTCGCCTGCCAACTACTCCGGGATCTCACGGGGGCTCGCTCCCATATAGTGCGACCGCTTGGTTGCACGCCACTTCGACGCCCCATACGCTCTCCAGAATGACGCCGGAACCTCAAGCTGCATTGGAGCTAGGGACTGGGCATCTCGAGTCCATATTGATGGTTTTTTCTTCCTGTCTTTTGAGCAACAATTATCTCTCAACACTCTACAGTTACATTGTACTCCTTGTCTTCTTTGAAACTGTCACTTCTTCCTTGTGGCCCTCTTCCTCCACATTATCCACCTCCACCTCTACAATGAGCTCATTCTTCTGGTGAGCTTCTCCTTCCCCGATATCCAGTTCAGTCAGTGCGATTCCTGGCCTATCTTGAGTGGTATCCTCCGTGCAATCCTCACCGGAACAGGGATCAGTATGCTTTGACGCATCTTTTGTTTATTTGCTCGATGGCCCAGTTGATTTGGACTCATCCCATTTAGAGCAAATCATTATGTACATGATTTAGGATTGATATTACCGGATGCAGCTGCAGAAAATTCACTATTAGTGCTCTGTTTGCCACCATCATGGCCATGGCAATGCAGTGTGTACTCAACTTCGATTTTGAAATACTCGCAGTGAGTTGTGTATGGTGAGCGCCCATCACTGCATGCATCTTATCGATCAATCGCTGCAGAGCATTCACCAAGTGTTGGCTCTCCCAAGAAACTGGTCAGCCCATGGAGTGTGTAAACTCCAAGTAGTAACATCCTCCGTGAATGGACTAGAGAAGGTGTCACACTTGACAGCCGAATATTGTTTAGGTCACCATCGATCACTCGTCTCTACCAGAATACATCATGAGCATATCGACGCATATTGCTTTACAATCTCACCCAATGATGAATGAAACACACTATAATCGCTGATTACGGTTTGAACGATTGAGTCTGACACAGTATTCATGGTGCTGCGCCACGGGGTGAATTTCCGACAGGAGCCCCGTCACAGCTGGTGCCAGTATCAATCGCACATGGAATTTCAGTAGGTATTGATTCCTCCTACAAGAGAAAGCTAATCGACTGTATTCAATAAACAAGCCGTTTGGGTATAATAGGCACCGAGTTGAATTATACATTTTGGAGGCTGCCAAGAACCACCAAGTAGCAAGTAGTATAATCTGTTGTCGTTGTTTAATGATACTGCATTCCCTATAATTAGAGTATGAGAGGACTTTGATAATCCCCTCCGCCTCAGGGGGAGCTGGCTAGATGGCAGAGCTCCCCCCCCGCTATCATTGTCCCCGTTGAAAAGTCAAATATGAGAGAAAGACAGAAAAAAAAAAGTATAACCCCGCCTCCGCCATCGCCGCTCCTGAGCCCTGAGCCCTGATCCCTGAGCCCGCTCTAGACCGCCACTTCAGTTCGGCGGAAACTTCCCGACTTCAGTGGCCGCCAGGAAGTCGATCACAACTTGGTCGCACTGTTCTATGGTAAACAGCTCAAAGATCTGCACATGTCGGCATCTGACCGCATTCGAGCCCGTCGCCTTTTCCTCCGCCTTCCATTGTGATTTGTGTTGGTCTCTCCACCGGCTGCAGTGGCCGAAGCGGTGCTCCCGCGGCTGGGACACTGTCCCTCCACCCCACTAGCGTTTGTCGTCACCTCGGTGGCCTAAACATTTTGGATAGACTCCACTGTGTGCATGCCCGGAGTTTAGCCAGTAGAACCGAGCGGCCAACGACTTCACACTTGTCATCGGGATGGGTCTCTTGGTCCCTGCCTTGCCCTTGGGTCTGTAGCTCAAGCGCTTGCAGCACGTGTCGGCCTCCCACTTCGCCTTGGTTGCTGATCTTCCCTCGGGCATTCGTGTAGCCCTATTTGAGGGCGAGCTGGGTGGCCGCTCTATCGCTGTGCTTCAGTTTGAGTCTCGGGCTAAGTCCGACTGACAGTCTGCTTCTTTGTTTCTGGGGATGCCGGAGTGTCCAGGGCCCCAGTGGATTGAGGTTGCGATGCCGTAGGCAGGGATATTCCGCGCTCGTCCGTTGTTCTGCCTCGCCCGTCGCTGCGCTGGCCCCGGCTGCAGGTTTGTCGTTCATCGAATTGCGGCCTGTGAGTCGCTGCAGACTCCGACCATCTTCACTCCATGTTGCTGCACTGTATCTCTCTTCTCGATCACCAGCACAAGCGCGAGTCCGATCACCCTCAGTTAGGCGTCGAAGATCTCCATACGTCCAGTGCCCAGAAAGCTGTGGTGAGAGCGCCATTGATTTCCGTGTTGTGACACTTAGTGTTAGCAACGGGTCCAAATTCCCGGGTCAGTTCTGGGTCCGGTTCCAACCCGGAACCGAACCGTTGCAACGGGTTCCCACACAACAACCGCTCCTCAAAAGGCAACATTTCTTGCTTCAATTAAATATTTGAGTTCTGATCGTATCACAACATGAACAATACGTAGATTGTTCAGTTTTATTCGCTCCTTCACCTCCCGCTTTGAGATTTGCGATCCGACAAGTATTCGTTGAGTCGCGATTGAGAACCCGCCAATTTCGCTGAAATTCAACCTATATTTCAAAGCCACTCAACGAATATCAGTCGGATCGCAAATCTGCAGGCAGGAGGTGAAAGAGCGCCTAATGCTGCAAAATTTACGTACTGATCATGTCATGATATGATCAGAACTCAAATACTCAATTGGAGCCAAAGTTGTAGGAACCATAGAATGGAACCGCGGTCCGGTTCTAACCCGTCCCCAAGCCCGGTGGGTGCCCCTGTTTCCCGGTTAACAACCCGGCCTGGACCATGTGGTCCCGTTCCAAACCCGGACCGCAGCCGGGTAACCCGGAACCGTTGCTAACACTAGTGACACTGCTGCGGCTCCCACTTGGCCAACATTCAAGCACGATCCATCTGTCCACCACATCCAGACCCCTGTTCCGATTTTGGCTCCTTTCTCTGTTGCGCAGGGCTGCGCGGCGCTTTCGGCAGCAGTGATGTCGTCCAGGATGGTGGTCCTTACGACTGATTCTTAGCCCGAGGCCGGCCAATTCATGCCTTCGATTGTCCTGCCATGCGCATGCTCTTAGTAGTTCAATCTACGTATTAACTCCAGAGGATAGTGGATAACTCAGCTTGAATGAGATAGCCCACCTTCATTTCACCCAACTCTTGTGATTAATCATAACATCATGCCGGGCATATGTGTTGGGTCAACAGTGGTAAGTTCTGTTGCTATTCTAAATTTGAAAAGTCAACAGTTCTAAGAAATCCCGAATGAAACCTAAATGGACAACACACCGACAATCTACAAATCGTATCAGATCAACGCTCCTAGGGAGTCCGGGACCAGGAAGAAGAGATCAGAAATTCACACTGTGGGTATTACGATTGAGAGAGCCTGTGTTACGTGGCAAGGTTATAACAATGCAGGAGTGTTCCTGATGGATATCAACGCAGCCTTCCCAAGAGGAGGTTGCTCAACGCTACCGAAGGCAAGGTGCTCAACCGATATCTTGTGAAAGGAACAAACGGCATCCTGGATGTCAGGACGGTCAAAATGGCGTTGGAGAGAAACACTGTTGGGATGCAATCTGTGGAGAGAGGAATTTCTCACGGAGAGATATGAATATAATAGCTAGGAAGGTCATGAAGCGTGCAGCGGACACTATCAGGTTGCCATCTCAATAGTCTGTACCGTTCAGGCCCGCATTGATAACCACGTGGCCCTACGGCAGTAGAATCCAGCTTCAGACAGCTGGTTTGCTGAGTGTTTGGGCAGTCCTAGGAACGAAGAAGCAAATTGGCAAGCAAATGCAATCCGTGGAGGTGGTGAAAGCACAGTGTATGTAGAAGCCTACGTTTCAGCAGCAAATAGATCAAGAAGGATCCACGAACAGAGAGCAGCAACAAAAACTGACTGGAAATATCTGAGGGAAACATGCGACGAAGCAGTGATTGAATTCATTGCAGCCATAGTGGTCGGGGATTTCGCATGCTGAATAGTGTACTGAGCAGTGTTTCGTTTGGTTCCTCTTGTTTCAGGTGTGACCATTAATTTGCTTTTATTTCATTTCTTTAAAGGGAAGAAGGGGTAGAAGGATAGAAAGAGGGGAGCTGCTTGTACCTAGCTAACCATCCGGAGGAGTAGAAGCGATTTGCAATACACTACTTAGAGTGAATGCAGAAGGATTGAAATAAACTAGGGCAATCAGCTAAGTGTAATGTCCATAAGAAAAATGGCAAGTTATAATAGAGATGCCGATCCATTCTATTGATTAACGATTCACTTTGCACCATGTTGCACAAGTTCAGGACTTGTTAGTTCAGAATTATATATGGGGGAAATCCTCCAGCCAGAAGTTAGAGCTTTGTAATCAACATTGTAAGTCTCAGGAAGCCTGCGCAAGAGCAGGGATGCGCAAGAGCAAGTGTCGACAAGGCCGATAGGCGAGGTTTAGCTTTTGACACTGCAAAGACTGAAGTGGCACTATTCACATGCCGACAAGGCCACAGGAGACTCCTCCAGCCAATGCTAATAGTCATGAAAGGAGTGGGAGATGGCTTTGTCAAATTCGACAAAGAAGAGACTAGGTGGCAGGGAGATTGGATGGACGCCCACCTGACATTAAAGGAGCATCTCAATCGCTGTATGAAGAAGGCTCCTAGGTCTATGGAGTAGTGCAGGTCAGCTAACCTGCAACTGCATCCTATGGGTGGGATGCACGTTACACGCCATAGGATGCAGTTGCAGGGGGTGGAAACCGGGGTCTGACCTGCCATAGGATGCACATGCAGGGGTCCTGACCTGCTACCATAGGATGCAGTACAGGGATCTGACCTGCTGCCATAGGATGCAGTTCAGGGGTGTGAACTACTCCTGCCTATCTGGGG
>Ga0307515_10023969_pt1 | contig 10659 bp, 11 predicted proteins | sample 17_EM_MG_FD_194513 | JGI IMG/M metagenome (GOLD analysis project Ga0307515, IMG submission 194513) | Populus trichocarpa ectomycorrhiza microbial communities from riparian zone in the Pacific Northwest, United States - 17_EM | ecosystem: Host-associated > Plants > Roots > Unclassified | place...
ATCGAGCCGCCGCCCGAAGTGCCGATCAGGACCACCTTCGCATAACCCTGCTCACGCAGGAAATCGACCGCCCGGCCGAGATCCTGCACGCACTGCTCCATCGTCAATTCGACTTCGTTGTTGATGAAGCGCGTGGCGACGCCCAGGCAGGCCCCACCGTTCAGCTCCAGGTAGGGCAACAGATAGTGTTTGGTGAAGTCGCCGGCCGGGTGGCACATCACGAAGGCGATGCGCTTGTCGCAGCCCGCATCACACAGTCGTGCGCCCAGGAACAACGGGAACGTCGCGCCGCCGCGGCGCGTATCGGTGCTGGTGGTCGCCTTGCCGGCCAGCATCACGGTTTTGCCCGTCACGATCGTCATCCGTGTCTCCTCGATCCCGTTGCGAGTCGCGTGCAGCCTGGGCAAGCTCCATCGCCACTTAACAGTATATATGTACTGTCAACGAGAGCAAGCGTCAGCCACCTTCGGTTGCCTCGGGCTGACTGCGCCGGAACGCACTCGGCGTTTGGCCGACGGCTTCGCCGAACGCCCGCGCGAAGGCATGGGCGCCGGAATAGCCCAAGCCGTCGGCGATTTGCGCGACCGATCGGCGCGTGTCAAGGAGCTGGGCCTTGGCGATGGCGATGCGCAGCCGCGTCAGATAGGCGAAGGGAGTCTCCCCGATGGCTTCGTGAAAGCGCACGGCGAACCGCGTCCTCGAACAGCCCGCTTCCCTGGCGAGCAGGCCCACCTGCCATTGCCGCCCGGGATCACCGTGCATGGCGCGCAGCGCCCTGGATATCTCCGGGTCTCGCAGGCCGCGCAGCCAGCCGCTCTGATGCGGCGTATCCAGCAGCCATCGTCGCAGCGCCATGATGACGAGCAACTCCAGCATCCGCAGCGCGACGGTCGAGAACCCCGGCTCCTTGAGACCATCGTCGGTGTTCGCGATGAACCCTGTTGCCAGATGCGTGAGGTCCGCGATTTCGCGGCTGACCTGGCGAAACACGATCAATTCGGGCAGATGCGGCAGCAGCATGCCGGCGCCCGGCTCGCGGAACACGATGGCACCGCCCAGCAGCGTCGCGGCCAGCGGCATTTCGCCGATGTCGATCGCGAGTGGCTGCTCCAGCCCGCGCGCGGCCGTCCATACCGGCAAGCCGTGCGATCGCAGGTGCTCGACGATGGTGGTCTCGGCAACCGCACCGTCCGTGCGCAGGACGTGCGACTTGCCATGAGGGAAGAGGACCAGATCGCCGGCACCCACGCCGGTCGGCACGCCACCGACGACGACCTGGCAGCTACCTTCCAGCACGCAGAGAAAACGGGCGCAGGTGTTGTCCGGGAAGGACAGCGCGGCCCCAGCCCCGAGCCTCATGAACGCGATCAACGGGGACGCCGTGCGCACCTGAGACAGCAAGAGGCTGATCAAATCCATCGGCGCGGATTGTGGTGGACACCTGGTGCTCCGTGCCGGTAGGCGTTGATCCATTGCGTCGTGGCAAGCAGTCCGCCGAAGGGATAGAAATGAAGACGCACCTCGCCGTGCACCATCGCGTTCAGGCGTGCCGACACATCGGCCAGAAACCGCTCGGGGCCTGTGCTCCGCAGCAGCTTCGTCGCCGACAAGCCGTACCGGGCCATCATCTTCGCCGACACGCCCACGCCACATCGCGTCGCGAATCGCAGCAAGGTCCGCACGCTTGCCGGCCCTGGCACGCCGATCCGCACCGGCATCACAAGGCCACGGTTTCGTACCTCTGCCACCCAGGCGGCAACGGGGCCGGCGTCAAACGCGAATTGCGTGACAAGGCAAGCTTGCACGCCCATTGCGGCGAGCGCCTTCTGCTTGGCCTCCAGCGCCGCCCACAGCACGGCTTCGGGCACGTCGGCGCGCCCCTGTGGATGGCCCGCCATGCCGACGCGCCGAATGCCGTGTTTCTGGATCAGGCCGCTTTCAATGACGGCCAGTGAATCGGCGAAGGGCCCGGCAGGGGCGGACAGATCGCCGGCGACGACGAAAATCCGGTCGACCGCTGCCTGTTCGGCAACGGCTCCGAGAAAGCGGTCCAGATCAGCGCGCAATGCAATTCGCCGGGCCGAAATGTGAGGCACTGGAATTAGGCCGGCTCGTCGTATCGCGACCGCCGCTGCGATCTTTTCAGCGTAGTCGTCGCCGGGAAGGAACGTGATCGATATCTCTGTGCCCGCAGGCACCAGGCCCGCTGCCGCATGCAATTCGTTGATGTCCCCGGCCGTCATCTCCAGCGAGAAGTCGCGGAGCATGGGCCGGCCAGGCGTGGCTGAAGCCATCGCGCTTGCAGAACAGCCGCTCAGGCGGTCTTGTTCACCTTCTGGAAGTAGGGCATCGGCGCGACCGTGGCCCTGATCTTGTGCATCGTATTTCTTGGCACGATCGGCCGCGACGAGTCGGGCTCACCCCAGAGCACTTCCACGCTTGCGCCGGGTTCCACAGCGACGTCGACGACACCGATCGAAAGGAATGCCTTCGCGTTCGAACTGGCGCCGCAGTAGGTTGAAACACCGACGCCTTTTCCGTCTTGCACGACGGCGTCGTAGTGATAGGTCGAATAGGTGCTCAAGGGCAACTCGATCGGCACCGCGGGATTGGCCGCGTCGGCAAACGACGCCCGCATGACCTTGGCCACATCGTCGGCGTTCCAGACCAGCGCCACCTTCCTGCGACGCGGATTGCGCGCGATATCGACCAAGGCGTCATGACCAATGCAGTTGACCTCGACATCGGTGAACGAGCCGTAACCCATGTCGAACGGGGTCATGTAGTAGTCCTCGATGCTGTCGGACGCGAAGCTGCCGCCGAGCGACCCGAGCACTTCCACCGTGCGGCTGCTCAGCCACTGGCGATAGGGTTTGATTTCGTCGCCGGTGTAGATGGCCGGCACCGGCAGAGCCAGCCAGCCGGACTCGAGACAGGTGGTCGGATAGGTACGCCCGCCGACCTTCCGGAGCCCGTACTTCCGGCCCACCGTCTCAAGCGCCTCCATGATGCGGCTCGCATCGGACCAGGGCCCGAACAGCTCAAAACCCGGCACCCCGGCCATGCCGTGGCGCAGTGCCCTGACCGGCATGCCCGCTATCGAGAACTCGCCGATGTGGAAGAACTTGAGATCTGGAAAGGGACCGTCGCAAACCTCATTCATCAGCGCGACGGCGTTCGGGCCCTGAATCTGGTAGCTGTAGATGAGGGGGTCGCCTGCGCGAAAGTTCTGGCTGGCATCCTTCTCGACCTGAACGTCCCAGTCTCCCGTTTCGAGCTGGTACTGAAGCCAGTGCGTGACGGTGTCGGGGCCGGACAGGCGATAGACGCCGTCTGACGTATGGAATGCGACGTTGTCGCCGATGAAGTAGCCCTGGTGATTGACCACCATCAGCTGCTTGCCGCGATTGACCGGAAAGTCACCCAGCCTGGTGCAGCTGACATGCCTGAGAAAAGCCAGCACATCCGGGCCGCACAGGTAAAGGTGGGTCATGTGGAACGAGAGATTCGACAGAGCCGTGCCTGTCATCCACGCGCGCTGCTCATCGACCCAGTTCGTATATTCCGGCGGAACCACGGGAAAGCGGTAGACGCCCAGTGTCGAAGCTCGAAGCATCTTGAGCGGGCCGCCAAACGCGTTCATCGCATCTTCCAGGTTCCCGTGGGCCAGGGCCGGATGTGTCACAGGCGTCTCCGTTTTAGTCTTTGTCGCCGGATTAACCGGTGCTAAAGAATTATTAGATGGAGCGGAGTCGTCCCCCCAATGGACAAATCGTCCTGATTTCGTTGCAATTCGTTCAGGTGGAGGGGCCCTGTTCGGCCTGCGTCGGGGATCGGCTCGGGGGTCGATCGATTGGGCGGAGCAGGATCCGTGCATGCCCAGCAGAGCCGCCCGCACTCCGCACATCGGCGAAGCGGACTACACACTACCTCCGGCGCAGCCGAAGTTTAAAGATTGGCCTGGCTAACGCACGAACTGGTCGACGTAGCCCGCACCCAGCCCCACTTCGGTGTAGTGGCGCCGGCACAGCTCGATCTTGCTGAACACGTCTTCGTAGCCGGTGGTATTGCCTTCGGCATCCAGATAGATCATCGCGCCGTGGATGTTGAAATGCGTGATCATCTCCGGCGCCCCGGCCACGTCGTCCACCACCAGCGTGTGGATCTCGCCGGGTGGCTCGTAGACGAACGAACCTTCGCGCGCGATCCAATCATGTTCGAGGTAACGCCAGGCGCCCTTGATCACGTAGCCGGTCACCCACGAAGGATGGATGTGACGCGACAGCACGCCGCTCTTGCGCACGCGCAGCAGGTTGCACCAGCTGCCCGTGGTGGTGTTGAGCAGCAGCGGCCTGAACCACACCTGCGGCGCCTGCGGCACCCACACCCGCTCGTCGTCGGGGATGGCGGGAATGGCGATCTCGGGCTTGATGCCGGGCAACTGGGTGATCTGCATGGGGTATGCGCTCAGGTGATGAGGTAGCCGCCGTCGACCGGAAGGATGACGCCGGTGACGAAGCGCGCCGCCGGGCTGGCCAGGAACAGCACCGGGCCCGCCACGTCGTCCGGCGTGCCCCAGCGGCCCATCGGCGTGCGCGCGAGGATGGGTGCCGAGCGCGCCGGGTCGTCCTGCAGTGCCTGCGTCAGCGGCGTGGCGATCCAGCCCGGCGCCACCGCGTTGACTCGGATGCCATCGGCCGCGTAGGCGATGGCCAGGCTCTTGGTCAGCTGCGCCACGCCGCCCTTGCTGGCGCTGTAGCCGGGCACGAGTCCGCCACCGAAGAAGCTGAGCATCGAAGCCGTGTTGACGATGCAGCCCTGGCGCCCCTTCAGCAGGGGCCGCGCCGCCGCGCACACGCGCATCGTGCCGTTGAGGTTGATGTCGACGGTCTCGGCGAAAGCCTCGGGCTCGTGCTCGGCACCGCGGCGGATGACGCCGGCGCAGTTGACCACCACGTCCAGTTCGCCCAGGCCCTCCACCAGCGCGCGCACGGCGTCGCCGTCACGTACGTCGAGCTTTTGGAACGTGAGGCCCACCATCGCGGCGTTGCCCGCGATCGCGGCCGCCACTTCACCGTCGGTCGCGCCGGTCGCGGTGACGGCATCGCCCTGGCCGGCGAAGGCACGGGCGATGCCCGTTCCAATGCCGCTCGTGCCCCCGGTGACCAGCACCCTGCGTGCACTCATGAAGCCCGCTCCCAGTGCCGCGCCCACGTCGGCGGCGCGCGGAATCGCCGCAACGGCGCCATGACCCTGGGTCGAAAGCGCCGCGCAGACGAGATGCTATGCGGGAACGGCCCTCGTCGACATGGCGCGCGCGCCAAAACGGCGGATGCCGAGTGCGACCAGCGCGACAAGGGCCAGTGCGAGCGATCCCGGCTCGGGGATCAGCGACACGCCGATGGAGATGCTCGCAGCATTGGCGGCGCTTCCACCATTGAGCGTGTAGGCCTCGCTGGTGAGAATCAGGTCAATGCTCTGATTGACATCGGTTGCGAAGTCGACCGTGAAGTCATAGAGACCGCTCAGCGTGATCACCTCTTCGAACACCGTGACGCCGTCGTTCGAGATGAGCAGGATCGCGGTTGCGAGTGACGATGCTGAAGGGTCAGTGAAGTCACTGGAGTTGAAGTCGAGATGGACCACCGCACCGCTGGCGCCAGCGAACGAGGCCAGGTAGCGGGACGAACCCAAGCCGCTCGCAAAGCCAGTGGCGCTCATCGCTTCCGCAGACGTGCTGAGGAGACCATTGGCGGCGATCGCGCCACCCGATGCAAAGTCGGCGACACCAACGACCACGGAGCTCGTGACAAGGGGCGCGGCGCTCGGGGGGCTTGTGTCGCTGTTGAAGGCTGCGATCGATTCTGCGACCGCCGCGGTGTCCGTTGTCAGCTGGACCGTGAGTGGGATGGGCTCAGCTTGCGCGGTGAGCGTGATGGTCGACAGCGCAAGTACGCTGACGATCGCCGTTGCGCCGAAGAGGCGTCTGAACATCGTGTTCTCCTGAATGACGTTTCCAAGGTCGGGACGATCCGTGGCCGACGTGGCGCCGGCCACGGATCAGTGCCTACCGGATGACTCGCACCAGAGTGCTCGCCACCAGCGGCGCCTGCGCGCCGTCGTAGTTGAACTGCCCGGTGACCGTGATCCTGACTTCATTGCCGGCAGGGACGCTTGCAAAAGCCGCCTTGTTGAACGACGCGATGATCGTTCGGCCGTCGGCTGAATACGCCGCGGATACTGCAGGCGCGCCCTCCGCGCGGATATCAGTCACCCCCCATACCCGCAGGTCGTAACCCGCAGGGACCGTGATGACCGCAGTTACCAGGCCGCCGCTGGTGCGAAGGTTCAACGTGCTGGGCACGATCTGCAGTGTCACCGGCGGCACATCGATGGTGCTGAGCGTCACCGTCTTGGGCTCCTCGACGTTGCCCGCCTTGTCCGCCGAGCGGAACTTGAGCGTGTGCATGCCGTTGCCGTTGATCATGAAAGGCCCCGCATAGCGTGTCGGTTCCAGGGCACCATCGAGCCAGTACTCGGAATAATCCAGGTCATCCTGCGAGCTGCTCGCATTGGGGTATCCGCTCAGCTTCACCGTCGGATTCAGGTACCAGCCGTTCGCCGTCGCGGACGGGAGCATCGCGCGGGTCACCGGCGGGGTCATTTGTTCGGGCCGGACCGGCTGGGGGTTCACCGGCCAGTGATGCGAACCGGCGGGATAGCCGTTGATGGCAATTCGCGTGGAGCGCAGGGTGTTAGGAGGGTCGTTCCCCGCCAGGTGCCAGCGGCCCGGTGTGGCGTAGACGATATCGCCCGGGGTTGCGGCGAAGTAGCTCATGCCCTCGATCAGGTAGCTGATCCTGCCTTCCATGATGAACCAGAATTCACCATAAGAGTGGAAATGTCCGGGGTCTGAACCGTTGGGAGGATTTGACGCACCCGAGCCGCGGATGGCGTTCACGAAGAGGCGATCGTCGCGGACGAATTCGGCTTGGGAGGGCGAAGCCAAGTAGTCGCGGAAAACCGGCTTGCCCTGTCGCGCATAAGTATCGGGGGCGTCAATCCCGCTCAGATACCACGCCTTGCCCTGTGGCGGCGGTGGCAGCGTTGCCGCGTTTTCCGGGTAAAGATCGGTGCTTTCCGGAACCCAGATCTCGAAGTGCAGCGATGGCGTTGTACCTACGTTCTTCAACGAGTACTGCAGGCGGAACGGAACCTGGACCATAAAACCCTTGGTGGCGACAAACGTCGCCTGGCCCTGGATGCTCACTTCGATCTGGCCGTCCCACACGATGAAGGCGAAGCGGTGATCCGCCGAGAGTTTGCCCTTCGTCGAATCCCCTACCTTCATGCCCACGTACGTGCCTGACACGTTGGGATCGTCGACTATCAATTGCCGCCAACTTTGCGAGGGGTCTTTGTCAGCGAGCACCTCGCTCAGCTTCGTCCACGGCTTGTTCCCGTTCACATACGGCGCTGCCGCGAGCGGCGGCTTTGGCGACCAGGCGCGGGCCTGTGCCTGTGCTTCCGTCACCGCCACCGCGCTGAGCGCGATGGCGCCAAGGATGGCCCATCCACCTTTCCACAAACTTCTCACAGTCGTCTCCAGTCTTTGTAAATCAGTGCACGCGCGATCCGAGCCCGTCATCGGGCTTGTCTGGGTCTGTGCCTGTGGGTTCAGCTTCCTTGGCGTGACCAACGTAGATGCTGGGTCGGCCGCAAGTGTTCGCAGTGTTGCAGTATTTGCTCGCGCGACAACTGAGAAGATTTGATGTCGCTATAACATTTACGCAACCCAGGCATGGCCCCATCGCTGCATTGATCATCTCCCGGTGCCACCTGAACAGCCAGGGCTCGTGATCGCGCTGGGCGGGCCTGCTGGCCCCGCTCGACGCCGGCCGGCTCGACCTGAGCGGGTTTCGCCCGCCGCCCAACTGCTGATCGACGAATGAGGCCATCGCCGGGCCTGCGCATCAGATCAGACGTTCGACGCACTCGCCAAGCGATGGTCGAAGGGCCGCGAGCGGGCAGCGGTATTGATGATCTCGGTTGGCTCGTGCTATAACCATCGCTCATTGCCAACGTTCATTGCGAACGCTCATTGCCATGGCCCTCATTAATTACATTACCCAGATCCAGTTCGAGTTCGGCGCCATCGCCTTGCTCGGACAGCAGTGCGAACGTTTCGGCATCCGACGTCCGCTGATCGTGACGGACCGGGGCGTGAAGGCCGCCGGCATCATCGACACCGTGCTGAGCGCGCTCGGGCCTGCGGGCACCGTCGCCCTCTACGACGGCACGCCGCCGAACCCGAACGAGGCTGCCGTGCGCGAGGCGGTGGGCGCGTACATCAAGGGCGATTGCGATGGCATCGTCGCCGTGGGCGGCGGCTCGTCCATCGATCTGGCCAAAGGCGTGGCCGTCTGCGCCACACACGACGGCCCATTGCAAAGCTTTGCCGTGATCGAAGGCGGGGCCGATCGCATCACCTCCCGCACGGCCCCCGTCATCGCCGTCCCCACGACCGCGGGCACCGGCAGCGAAGTGGGCCGCGGCGCCATCCTCATCCTCGACGATGGCCGCAAGGTCGGCGTGATCTCGCCTTTCGTCGTGCCCAGGGTCGCGATCTGCGACCCGGCACTGACCCTGGGCCTGCCGCCGGCGCTGACGGCAGCCACGGGGATGGATGCCATCGCGCATTGCATCGAGACCTTTTTGTCGCCGGCGTTCAATCCGCCTGCGGATGGCATCGCGCTCGATGGGCTGCGGCGCGCCTGGCGCCACATCGAGCGCGCCACGCGCCAGGGCGATGACCGCGACGCGCGGCTCAACATGATGAGCGCGTCGATGCAAGGCGCACTTGCGTTCCAGAAGGGGCTCGGGTGCGTGCACAGCCTGAGCCACTCGCTCGGCGGCGTCGATCCGCGGCTGCATCACGGCACGCTCAACGCGATCTTCCTGCCGGCCGTGATCGCGTTCAACGAGACAGGCACGTCGGTGCGCGAGGAAGACAAGCTCGAGCGCCTGGCCCAGGCGATGGGCCTGGCCAGCGGGGCCGAGGTGGGGCCGTCCGTGCGCGCCATGACCGAGCGGCTGGGCTTGCCCACGGGCCTGGCCCAACTGGGTGTGACGCGGGCCATGTTCCCCGACATCGTCCGGGGCGCCCTGAAGGACCACAGCCACCGCACCAACCCGCGCGTCGCATCCGACACCGATTACGAAGCGATGCTCGAAGCCAGCCTGTAAGGAGCAAGCACGCCATGTTCAAGAACCTCCTCGAACCTGCGGTAGCCCTTGTTCGCCTTCTCCGCGTACAGGTCGTTGATGCTCTCCACAAGCTTGACGACTTCGGCGTTCACGTCCAGCACGGTATCACGCCTGCCTCCACAGTCCGGTTAGCTCGAACGTTAGGCGTCGCAGCTAGCAATGGTGGCGGTGCGGCGCGCATCTAGACAGTCGATAGATCGCAGCCCTGCTACCAGCACGGCCCACGACTTAGAGCGTTCCGGGGGACCTCGACCGCACGGCGCAGTGGGCCGCAGCGAGGCGTCAGCAGCACAATCACAGTCACGAGAACCAAGGGTCTACGAGAGCTACAAAGCCTATCTCACACATCTACAAGGAGGTCTGATGTCCAAAGCCTACTGGGTCACTACATATCGCGCCGTAAAGGATGCGGAAAAGGTCGCGGCCTACGCCAAGCTCGCGGGCCCTGCACTCACGTCTGCAGGCGGCCGCTTCTTAGCGCGCGGCGAGCCGTCAACGGTCTATGAGCTCGGGTTGAAGCAGCGCACGGTCTTAATCGAATTTGAGAGTGTCGAACAGGCCGTCGCAGCCCACGATAGTCCCGCCTACCAAGAGGCACTAGCTGCTCTGGGCGATGGCGCGGAACGAGACATCCGAATCGTTGGGGCTGTTTGAGAGTTATCAAGCCTCAAACTCCTGCCGCGCCATTCTCCGAAGTCGGGAACAGGAAACGCTGAGCACGGCGCCGCCTAACCCCCCTGCAGGGACCTCCCGTTGAGTCAACAGCGTTTGGCATGGGCACCTCCATCGACTGCTGTCCAACCCCGATCCACGTGGGCAAGATCTCGCACAAGGGCGTGGTTCACCCCCGGCCATCATCAAGCCATCGTGGTGGAGCACGTCTGGATGGCGACGTAGGCCACGATCGCGGAGAACCGCCCAGGGTCACAACGATCGCATCGCCGCTGCGGAACCGAGCCTGCTGGCTGGGCTGGTCGAAGACGGGCGCGGTCGGGCACTGCGGTCGACGCATGCCAAGAAGGGCAACAAGCGCTACCGGTACTAATGCACCGAGGCCAGTTCCAGTGAAGCAGCGTTGCGGATCCCCGCGCAGGAGCTGGAGGGGAGCCAGCGTGCTCGCGGAGGGGTACACGATCCTGGAAGGTGAGAGGGGTCGGGAACGAAGGCCAATCCACGGGGCTGAGAGTCCCGCTGAGAAACCCAGACCGCCCGGAAGCCCGCGCCACGCGGGCATCCCAATGAAAAAGGCCACCGCACTGCGGTGGCCTCGGAATGTTGGCGGAGTGGACGGGACTCGAACCCGCGACCCCCGGCGTGACAGGCCGGTATTCTAACCAACTGAACTACCACTCCTCGGTGCCAGCAACGCTGGACACCCTCTCTTCGCTGCCA
>Ga0307515_10023970_pt1 | contig 10658 bp, 9 predicted proteins | sample 17_EM_MG_FD_194513 | JGI IMG/M metagenome (GOLD analysis project Ga0307515, IMG submission 194513) | Populus trichocarpa ectomycorrhiza microbial communities from riparian zone in the Pacific Northwest, United States - 17_EM | ecosystem: Host-associated > Plants > Roots > Unclassified | place...
ATGTGTTCCACGAGCTCTTGAGGCAGCCGCATCTGTTTGACATCGTTCAGAGTTGGCCGAAAGATAATAGACGCAAAGTCACCAGCCAGATTGCCTCCCCCGGAATGTCGAGGACCTAGACTAGTAGATCGTTTCGGTTAAACGATTGCAGACAAGCGCTTCAGCGCTGATCCCTGGCAGAGTGTCCAGATGCCGCTGATCTATTGATCACTGAGTAGACCCAGAACGTCCCACATTCAGCACCCAACTATACCTTGCGTACCAGGCGTGTTTCGGTTTCGGTATATATTACTGGGATAGCCTCGAATGAGGCGGCCCTTCTCATCTGTCCACATTTCCCCTAGTCGACTCGCGATATCGACATGGCTGATGGAACCCAAAGCTTGCAGGGCAAGTCACACCCCAAACCGTCGTCGTTATGACCCATTGATAAGGAGATCCGCTGGTTAGACTACCCTCCTATCGCTGCGGAAGACCTTGTGAAGCTGGGGGTCGAATCGCGGCTCATCCCGTTCATCGTCTCCACCACACTGTGGGCTGAACAATCACAATCGTCAAGTGGCTCGCCTCCGCTCAGCCCGACAGAAGCGGAAAATCTTGTGGAGACCCTCGACAAAGTACGTGGCCTCGTTTCATAGGTTCCCGTTCTAAGCGCTAAAACGCCTCATGACAAGGTCGTGTCATCACCGACGGTGAATCCCAGCTTGAAAAATAGGTGTTTCAGGGTCCTGCGCAAGGTTTCACATTCACACGCAATTCTTCCAAAATCGTATTACCCGGAAGCAGTGACGTTGAGTGACACCATCCCCTACGCCTCGGGTGGATTCGCGGACATCTGGAAAGGTCAACGGGACGGGAAGCAGGTGTGTGTGAAGGCTTTTCGAACTCAAACGACGGGGAATCTGGACAAGATCAAAAGGGTGTGTGGGCGTCATTTTGATGAGGAGCTCAGGCTGACAACGACCAGCGGTTCTATCGTGAGATAATAGGGTGGAAGTACCTTTCGCATCCGAACGTACTACCCTTCCACGGAGTTTCGGAGACGTTATTCCCGTTTTGCATCATCACCCCTTGGCTGTCAAACGGGAACATTATTGAGTACACCAAGAGGAATCAGGGGGTCAATAGATTTCAGCTGGTAAGCGACCTCAAGATCTTTATAGAAAGAACGTCTTGAAACTTGTTCCTATAGCTTGCGCAAACTGCCTGCGGTCTCGAATATCTACATTCACTAAGTATCGTCCACAGTGATATCAATCCGGTGAGCCCTGAACGCGCCCAAAGCTCGAGTCGCGCGCCGATGTTCGTTCTGTCTAGGGAAACATCCTGATCGCTGATGATGGTACGGCACGCCTGGGTGACTTCGGGATCACCGGCGTCATAACAGACCCCACAGTCGTGGAGCCGGGTAGTACCACGACGTCAAAACCAGGAGTTGTCCGCTACATGGCTCCAGAACTACTCAACCCGCCGCAGTTCAGCCTTCCGAACAGCAACCCCTCGAAGGAGAGTGACGTTTACTCCCTTGCGATGACCGCCTACGAGGTGCGTTCTTCCATATCGTACAAGACCACCGCTCACACCACCACTTTACAATAAGACTCTTGCAGATGTGCTACCATTTGGGAACGCTCGTGACGGGATCATCATCTTCCACGTCGTGACGGGCAACCGACCACCACGCCCGCAAAACTCCCGATGGCTAAAGGACCAGATATGGAATATGATCATGACGTGCTGGAGTGAGAAACGGGACCAGCGGTGGGACATACGCGCCGTATACAACCAACTTTCGGTGTCAAGTATCCAGGAGATCGCGGAAACCGAACGAGGTAATCGGTGTGCCTCCTCGACCAACGTCATAGATTGAAAGGGGTTATAGATGAACAAACAATGCCACAGGCATCGAACGCCGTCGCAGATGCTAAAGCTCTGCCCGAGGTGCCGCAGGGCCCGGAGGTGCAGGAGGAAGGTAACTCTGGTCCCTATCAATGATCGAGCCACGCTCACCGCCACAACTCGTTCCCGATTTTCGTAGGACGAACCTCCCGAGAGCTCCCAATCCCCCCTCCACAACGATCACAATCACAACCACAACCGCAACAACCAGCCGGAAAAGGCCTGTTAAGGCGCAAGAAACAGCCTCGATCACCAACGGATCCCATCCTGAATGGACAACAGAAAGAACCTAAAAGGCAATTTACGTGGCCCTCTCTCAATGCTCTCACCGGGCTCCGTCGGCCTGATAATGGGGACGGCCAACAAGGGCAAACGCCCGGTGAATGTGTAGAAGAACCACAGGAGGGCGCTGCGAAAAAGCCATTGTGGAGATGGAAGCGAGTTCGGGCGATGGCCAAGGCTCTAGGCTGGATTAATATGTTGAAGAAGAAACTCCGCGCGCGCAGATCAAGAACCCCACAAGTGCCTTGACGGCCTCTTGGGTGGCTTTCGAGAGGCTTGGGATGGCTTTTCGGACGGCGGGATTCCCATGCAAACAGACCATCCTGTGTCTCTCGATCCACTTATATATTGTATGCGACATGCCTGTTACTTAATAACCGTGTGAAGTTCAATTCGTATGTAGGCGAATATTTAGACTTCTGGCCAAGGGAACCGCCAGGATCCTGGTTTGTTGCGTCGGGTGGTGAATGTAATGTTGCCTCCGGGCCGCGCACCTGGGATCCCGACAGCCCATCGGCGCCGGTTCGCTTGAAACCCAACAACCCTCCCAGACTACGGGATCAGGAAGAACTGCGATCCTACCTACTAATTCAATCCTGGTGCGATCTTGACGCTTGACTGATCGGTTTCGGGTTGGTATGCGCAACGTGGGAGTTCTCAGATATTCAGGAGTGGGCCTCTGTATGATGAATCTAGTGTTACGGACGGCAATGGCCACCCACCGAGTATCGAAGATACGATAGTTCATGTACTCAGCGACGCAGATAAAAGGGAAGCCATCGAGAGTTTTCGTGTCAGCCAACGCTTTGATTTGCAGGTCCTGAACGTTCGAACCCCTTCTACCTAGCTAACAAATGATCCTGTTGCCCCTATCTAATTGTACATTCCTTTCTTTTACATTAATGGTCGTGGAGTTATAACGTGAAGCAGGTAATTATCTATCCAAGCGAGGACGAGGTATAGGTTGCTGTGGTGGTGTGAGGGGAATACAATGGGATCCCTCGGGCGTCAGGCCGGAGATAGAATAGAATACAAAGGAACGGATTAACACGTCTATCATGTTTGTCCGCTTAAGGCCGTCGTGGTGTGAACGCGATAGACGCTCGTAGGAGACGCTAGCACGTGACCAACGGTCGGAAATATGAGGAAACCGTGAGGTGAGTCCAGGGTCAATTCATACAGAACCACCACCACTTCCTTCTTGGTCTGGGATCTACACATTGACACATGAGTAGGAAACGTCGAGGGGGGACAGGAGACGCTTACTAGGGTGTGGCGGTTGAGACGGGTGAAGTTCACTGGGTGGGTCGTCCGCGTCAGAGACGACGTTTCTGGTTGTTGATGTTCTTTACACGTACCCGCTGATTACACGTAGATCATTGCATGTCCTCACGACACCCTCTATCGTCGGACGCCGCGCAGGGTCATGGTTCCAGCACCCCTCGAATAATCTCCATATTTGTAGGGTGACGCCCTCAGCGTCCTGCGGGCGTTCCGGTCTACCCCGTTTTAATATTTGGCTTGCAGCCTCTACGTCACAACAATCTTCGAACGGAAGCTTTCCCGTCAAGACCGCGACGCCCACCATCCCATAGGCGAATATATCAGCGCTTAGGGATTCTGTAACTGCGCTGTCGATGATCTCTGGAGCAAGCCACCTCGAGTGTCCGACGTCTGGAGAATCCACCGTGAGGATGGCGTTGGCGTTGATGGGGGCCAACCCATAATCTGTCAACTGAGCGTGGCCGTCCCCATCAACAACAGCGTTTGACTGCGGAACGCAAAATCAGGCGTGACACGTGACGGTCAATATACGCGACAATGACTCACCTCTCTAAAATTCCCGTGTGGGATGTTGAGGGAGTGGAGGTACTCCAAACCCATCGCAACTTCCAGCATCTGACAGGTGGGAGTGGAGTCAGCTGGATGATGTCATGGGTAGGAGACGCCAGGTAAGGTACCAAGGTCAACCGTGACGCCTCGGGATGCGCTTTCACATATTTCATGATCGTATCACGTTCCCCCCAGTTATAAACGAGCGCGAGGGGATAGTCTATTGTTACGCCTTGGAATTTGGTAATATTTGGATGGGACATTTTGATCCATACAGGCACCGTTTTCCACAGGATCTGTGGGGTAAGGTTGTAAAAGGAAACATCCACACGCTCATTCAACGCGCACCTTCTTTGCCTCGTCCAAATTTTGAGGTAGAAAGACCCGAAAGACTTTGACAGCCACCAGAGTACCCTCATGTTCCCTCTTGAATACGTTCGCCAGCCCTCCAGAAGCGACGGCGACGTCGTCACGCCTTATCAGTTCGACAGGAAGCGTGGTGGAAACCGGAAGTTGCCTTATGGTGCTGCAGAAGTCTCCGAATGAGGTCAGGAGTCCTATGTTTTGCAGGTTGACGGTCGTATGGATCTGGGTGGACGCGGTGTGAAAAAGCAGTAGGAAAGGACGAGTGAGAACCCGGGTGACATACCTGATCAAGTTTTTCAACGAGCTTCCTCTTATCCTCCGGTGTCATCTCCCCGTAAACTTGCACTAGGTGTCCACTGGATAACAGCCGCTGGGCTTGCTCTTCAGGTGGCTCAATCTGAGAGTCGGAGTTGAAGAACTTCTGGACCAGGGTCTTGACCTCAGCATGAGTGGTGCGACGTGCCGGATTCTTGGTGAACCTGGCCATTTTGAAGTGTTGGGGAAGGGTCGTTCCACCTTGATAACGGCGTCGTATCGGGATGAGAATGAGCAGTGGACCACTTGACACCACGTGGGAGCCTCGCGGACGCGCGACGGTGCACAGCCACTCGGCACATGGAGGTCAGATTCTTGAACTTTGACGTGGTTTCGTCGGAGTACTTGTCCTCCCAAGCGTTAAGGGGAGGAGAGGGGGGGCATTTCGGCGACTCTGAATGGTTCCCCGTGAGAAAACTGGCCAGTTCTCAAAATCCCGCCACGCCGAAGCGGACGACAGCCGGCAAGTGGCACCGAGGCATCAGGCGCTGTGAGATTGCAAGGAACAACTGAATCGTTTGACAGCTCCTGGACGTAACCCTACCTTGAATCTATCTTGGATTGAAACGCCAATTGGCAGTCTATAACCAGCCTGGCCCGTGTTAACGGTGCGGTCGAACGTACGCTGGCTTACCACGGAATGTCTCCTGAATGTGACAGAGTCTACTTCCCCCCTTGGTCTCCCCTCTGTCTGCTCGAGGCTCAATTCTGCGGATCCAGTCACTCTAGAAGGTTTCCTGACTCGTAGCTGAGCGTTGGGAACAGAACCATCACCTAACTACTCACCTTAGCATCGTCGACGAGCCAACTCCTGCTCCCTGGGTCCCTTGGTCGATACTCTGGCGCACCAATCCGGTGAAAGAACGAGGGTATGGGCCAGCGTCACTGGGCAAATTTCAACACCGAGCCTTGAAGCCGAGGGGGGGATGTGACAGGTAATCAAGTGCCCCTCAACGGCGAGGTTGGCTGGGGTACTTATGTATCAGCCCATGATGCATGATGCATGACGACGCACGCTGTATGATATACGGTGCGTGAAATAGCAACACCCTCGAACGGAGTTATGTCGGCACCCTACAGAGAAGGTCTGACCGGTGAACTCCAAATCCCCGATCTGAGCACTCTGAGGTTCCGATCATCTCCACAGCTCCTCCCCCTGCCTCCATGGGTACGTGTCTGGCCACGTCGGTGGCATAGTTCCAATGTCCACGTAACCCCAGATCTCTGCGAGCACTCCAGTCGGTCACATCGGCGGAGCAGGAACTCACTCACCCTACGGACTTTCGCTGCCCCCGCTCCCGCAATATGATCCTGCCTTGGGGCCACGGCCTTGGGTGTGGTTGCGATTTCTGCATGATTGAGGTGCTGGGGAAAGGTCGCCTTGGTCGGCTAAAATATCGCTCCCCATGACACATCCTGCCCACTAATGCAGACGCCATTCTCGTTGTCTTTCGACTCATATTGACATAACTATGTGAAGTACTTGATCCATGCCCAACTCGGTCGTCGCATGTGAGAAATGCGCCTTTGGACATCTTTTTAATTCTGCGGGAGCCCGGCAACAATGGAATCCAAGGCCAGCACGGGCGTCGAGAACATGTGGCCCGCGCGTTTCCGAACGCCGCGCCGAGTAAACCTGTTTGGGAGATCGTGGAAACGCCAACTGTTGTCAACATGATCTTTGCCTGCACGACAATCGTGCCATATGTATTTGTGTGTCGGGCGCAGAACTTCTGGTACTACGTTTTTCCATCGATCTGATTTCCACCGTCACGCACACTGCAGAGTAAAAAGCGGATCACGATATGACATTCAGACAAATGCCATCTGTCGGCGCTGGGGGCAACGAGGCGCCTATCCGCCAACGAATGTTCGAGTCCGAACCGGTTCCTTCGGAAGAGCCGCTCTCGCTGGCTGAATACTTCTGGTAGATGAGGTAAGAGGCAGTCCGCGAGCTGCGTGCTCGATTTCGCTCAGTATGAAGGTTACCGTATTTATACCGATGTATTTATACCTTCAGAACGAAGTGCGTTCCTAGTGGGCCGTATCACCGCGGCCCCCGAGGCCCGAGGCCCGAGTTTCTTAATTCGTCGTACCGGTTCTGTCATAATTAAGAACCCTCCTCACCAGAACTTATATGGAAAGGAAAGTGCGACGGAGGGTACCAGTGCTCGATGTGACTGCAGGGAGTCACTCTGGACCAATACAGCGGCCTTCGTGTCACTGTACCCGCACTATAACAAACGAACACTTCTTTGATAGGTCGAAGTCGGATGAACAAATCAAAAAACGTGAAGAGGGGCGTTGTACTCACCCCACTCACCTTCAACCAAGTCTCTAATCTCCCGGTTATTATGTATTATGCATTACACACGCGTTACGGATCGGCCAATTGTCCTTGGTAACGATCCCATGACGGGCGCCGGAGTCGAAGCTCGAAAGCATGTGGTTCTCCCCACGGCCGGGGTATTGGAAAGGGGGCCAGAATTTTGCCCACGAACCCGCGAGACCGTCGGCTGCGTTCTAGTTGATGAATACAACACGTTGGGGTCCTGCATCATGCATCATCTGTAATTCTCGTAGTACCCGCAGTGCCGTTTCATTCGCTCGCATACTGCCCTTCGATTACATCATCCCTATGTGTGGTAGTGCGTGGGTTCGTAACCCGCCCCGAGTGTTGATAACAAGCGACTACATTGTGGACAAACCCCGGCGAGCAGGGGGGTTCCGGGTGACATACTTAGCTTCGCAACGGCATGTACAGGTTTGCGGAGGACACCTCACCTCTGGCAAATTTCTCGCGATGTGTACCGCCCTACACTGAACACCGCAGCACCACAGGTAATCTATTCAACCTGATGTTAAATTCCCAACGAGTGCGATGAGCTTAGGTGCCTCACGGGCTTTGGAAGTCGACTACATATCCCTCAACATAGATTTCGTGAAGGATTCGTAGGATGTCTTCACTCCAAAGTCTGTTGGGGGGAGGTCAATATAATTCCCCAAAGCATCGCGATGTGCAGTATACCCTTTTGTTACATGGTCTACACGGTTGGAGGAACAATCAATGAGGTTTTGCAAAACGGTAACGTTTTTAGTACCCAAGTATGAACTTGAAGGTCCCGCAGGACCACCAAACGCACCCGCTTCCGAGGGCAGACTCGAACGTTAATTAATAATTTTCGGGTTACCAAGGGGCGTTGCAGACACATGTAGCTTCGAATGATCTGGAGATCGGCCCAGTGGTCGCCGGTCAACGTCCTTTACTCCCAATGTAATACGATCACGCACGGAGGGGGTCATAGCAAGAGCCAGTCCTGAGTAGACTAGAATCTGGCCTCGAATTCAGAGGATAGAGAGCTCTGGATGTCCTGAGGCCTGAGGGCTCTGTCGAGAGGCGGCCCAGTGGGTGGCCATTGTCGGATGCTATAGGACTCGCGGGTAAAGCGACGAAGAAAAAAACACCATAGTAGGAATTGGATATTGAATATTGACCGGTGACCTGTAAGCATGCGGCGAGCAGCCATGAATTAACCATCCCTCGTCCACGATTCTTCGCGTTTGCATTTAAGTTGGCCTGCTGTTAGGCGCATGATCATTTGCGGGAATCGAAATACATTCAAGGTGGTTCCACTTCCAGGAGGTCAGGCGCCCCCCCGGCTGACATGTGCTCGGAGGGTGTGTTGTACCAACACCGTTCAATCATATCCCACAGTGAAACCGGAATTTCGCGGCGATTCGACTGTGACGCGCGCGAGTGCGACCCCCCTCCATTGTCGGTGGGCAGATTTCCACAATCTCATCCATCTCTAAAAATGGGGCTCGCCTCGTTTGACCTGTCTTAAACGAGTGAACCGAACAACACTACCCAAAGGCATACATATCGCTCGCCTTGGCCGGGTGCGGTATATGGGGCCGGCCACATTCGGTAAAGTAAACTCCGGTGCACATGCACAGATGCGAGAAGATCATTTAGTGGTTATCCTATCTAGTTAGTACAATCATTTCTATCTCCCGCTTGCCGCAACTGTCCTGAAACTCTTATCTCGCAATGACTCACTCAACCTGACCGAGCCTCGCGTCCGAATCCTGAGTTCCATCGTCCCGCCGGCACCCCTTACACGTGTCCATCATCCCCACCCCCCGGGAGCACTGTGATGCCCCCCGAGCAAGAAGCATAGATTTGACGCAGTGGAGGGGGCTCTCCTCCGGCGCCGGGAAGGTCTTGAGCCATTCAAGGACGTCCCTCGAAGTTTTCCAAATATACCCCGTGGCTTACGAACGTGGAGATGGCGTTGACGATGAATTCAACGTCCCCACCACCCAGGACATCCTTCCCTGTGAGGTTACCGCAGTCCGTGAAGTCATTGGCCACCAAAGCAGGGGGGTTGGGTGTTGGCCTCATGAAAATGCGAGATATCATGGCGCACCTAACCAATTCGAACGGTTTGATACTATCAGGGACTATGGTTGTGCAGTCTGAATTCAGGAAGCTGTTGCCGGGGTTGGGGACGGTCCTGAGGGGAAGGTTTAGTGGGGAATTACGGACCAAGAATGGAAACACTGGCGAGGAGTTCATGGACATGTTATTGGAGATCCCAACCGGGTTACACTTCACCGAGCATGTTGACTGCGCGTGTCTCCTCTAGACTGTGAGATTAGCAGAAGCGTGTTGCAAGACCCTCGTCAGCTTGTTGTATTCGCGCGCAATACAATTTGGTAAATCTCACCCCTTCCGATCTCCTGGTCTCACTGGTTCTAACGTCGGTACACTGACGCTTTGTCTCGAGTGCAGATGGTGGGAGTCCACCCCAACTTCACCTCCGAAACCTGGAATCTGGAAAACGTGGGCGACGACCTCCCACGAATCAGATGAATTCTCCGGGATCGAACGTAAGTACGAAGGAGCGGTGGATTTGAGTGTGTTCCGGGGTACGGGGTTCGAGTGGTTGGATACGCCTAGTGTAAGGTCTTCACTTCTGCGGGGTTGGATAAGACCTCGCTGTAAGATTTCTGGCTCATTCCTCGCAGGTCCTTCAGCATTGGGATCGTTGAGATGGGCTCTGCGGATAACCTCCCTCGTTTGTTCCCCCGAGCTGGTCATTTTACGGTGTCGAATTATTCGGTCACCACTAGTGTAGGTCGGGTCTTGTTGGGAGTAGGTGCCATCGATATTTGCCGCCCTCACGCACGTAGCGGCGGTGGTGGAGGGCGCCATACCATAATATCGGACATTTCATCTACACGCGATGGCGTACTCTTCGACCCGCCCGTAGGATTTTTCGTCTTCCTTGTCTATTCGTATGCATCATGCAAGCACCTCCTTGATACCTTTCCTGTCGGTGACTTGGGTGTCTGAAAATCTGGGTTAAAACGTTAGCCTCCGCGTCGCGTTCACCACGGGAGACAATGGAACACATACCCGAGCGATGGCCTCGAACCCTCCCTCTCAACCACCTCAGATGAGAAAGCCCCTCGAGCATGGATAGCCCTTAACCAGCTGGGGAGGCGAGAGGCGTTGCGGCGAGGACCGAAGCGTTGGAAGAGTGGGCTCAGCGAGTAATTTGACGAAACAGACCTACGACCGCCACTGACAGGGCCCGCGACGACAACGTCCCCGATGAGACCGTCAGGTTGAGCCAACAACGCAGCCTGGAGTTCGGACGTGGAGACTTGGACTCCGGAGATTTTGAGCGTGTCTTTCGCTCTTCCAATAAAGCTGTCAGATGTCTGATTGCGTTAGGCCCACGAACGTAAGGCGAGTTGAACTTGAACAGATGTTACCGGTTATAGTCATACTAGAGGCTGCCCGCATTCAGGCCTTATGCACCAGGTGTCGGCATGAGAGCCACCGTGTAACCAACTTGACCTCATGGATAACGTGAGCGACGGTTTGGATTTAACTGTCTCCCGCCCCCTTAGTAGGCCGCTGGGGTCCAGCCACACGCTGAAAACCCGGGACC
>Ga0307515_10023972_pt1 | contig 10658 bp, 2 predicted proteins | sample 17_EM_MG_FD_194513 | JGI IMG/M metagenome (GOLD analysis project Ga0307515, IMG submission 194513) | Populus trichocarpa ectomycorrhiza microbial communities from riparian zone in the Pacific Northwest, United States - 17_EM | ecosystem: Host-associated > Plants > Roots > Unclassified | place...
TTATATTCTAAGAATTACTATAAGGAAGGAACTATTTAGGTAGGGACTAAGGGTCCTTAAATACACAACCGTACTCCTATAAAATCCTTCTTGTACGTAATATACGTATACTCTATCTACTCTGTTACGGATTATATAGATCCTACAGATTATATAGATTACGTCATATGACCTCAGTTACCATTTCTCGTCACATAGCTCTATCGGCTCTATCCTAAACCGTACCTAAATCAACTAACTAGCTTCTTTCGTCTCTTCTCCAAGTAGTCGTAATATTATACTTAAAGCGTCCGTAACAAGTATATTAGAATAAGTTCCTCTCTAGTTTTAACTTTAAAATTATATATAGACTAGGAGTATAAAGTACTAAACTTAATAGCCTAATACGCTACTTATAAGACATTCCTTAGTCTAAAAATAACCGTTATAATTAGTTCCAATAATAGACAATCCTAAAAGCATAAAATTTAGCCTTAGTTATACTACCTATAATAGAGCCAACTATACCTTAGCTTTATACTACAGAACTAAATTTACCTCCTAAAATTAATAAGCTTATTACTATGGTATATAATACCTCTGTTAACCTATTATTGTAAGGGGGCAAGGCCTTTAAGGCAGCTTTAAAGGAAATAAGATTCTATTGAGAGCTAAGTTATATAGACCTTGCAAGTAACGAGACGTTCGGACAAAGAACAGAACAGATTCGGGTCGACGTGGTTAAGATATAGGGGTAGCCGTGGTACGTGCACGATCGTCGAGTGTTTCACCGAGACGTCCTTACTGTAACGGGACAGTCCCGTTACAATTATTATATTAACTTATTACTATAAAGACCGCTAGCGCCTGTATGCTACCTACTAACCTTTAAAGCTTAGGCTAGATTAATATAGCAGCCTTAGAAGTAAAAAAGAACAGGCTCTATTATAGAGGTCGCCTATTTATCCCTAACTTAAAAAATCTACAATAGTAACTAATCTAAATAGCCTACGACCTCCGATTAAGCGGCTACTTAAGTAGAGAAGGAACCTATAAGCTTCTTAGCCGATACTACTTTTGGCTAGAAATAATAGACTTAGTTAAACGCTTTATAGGTACCTGCTATAGTTATAAGTGCGCTAAGGCCTTTAATATAAAGTACTAAGGACTATTATACCCTTTACTAGTACCTATACGATAATAGGTAGATATCGCTATAGATTTTATTATTAACCTACCACCCTATAAATAATATGGCCGTACCTATAAGAATATCCTTATAATAATATACTAACTTATAAAAAAGCGCCACTATGTCCTAACTAAAGGCGTAGCTATTAGCGACGTTACTAACGCCTTCCTTTATAAAGTTTACCGACTATATAGGTTACCTAACTTAATTATATCTAACCGAGGCATATAATTTAACTCTAATATATAGAGACGAATCTGCTATCGCCTTAGCATCTCCGTTAAGATATTTATATCCTTTTGCTATAAAACTGCTAGGTAACTAGAAAACGCTAATGCTAGTATAAAAGCGTACCTATAATAGGTAGTCGTCTATAGTTAAGATAACTAGGTAGATTACCTCCTACTAGGTAAATTTGTAGTAAATAATTACGTCTTAACCACTATAGGACTTACCCCGTTCTTCGCGAACAAGGGTTATTACCCCTAATCTGGTATAGAGCTACTAAAACCTATTAATAAGAAACTACCATATAAAAAACGTCTTAAGATACTACTTACTAACTAGTATATAGACTATATAAAAAATCTACTTAACTACTACAAGGGAGAAATGGCCTGGGCTTAAGTAAAGTAGGCCTACTTTGCTAACTACTATAGAATGCCACTACCGGAGATATATGTTGGCAACTAGGTATAGCTAAATACACATAATATCTCTACGTAGAGGCCTATAAAGTTACTTAATTATAAGAACCTTAGCCCCTACCTAATTAAATAAGTTATTAATAGGGGAGCCGTATATAAGCTAGAACTCCTACCTACCCTAGCTACCCGCGGTATATAGCCTATATTTTACCTATAGCTACTATACCTCTATTAGCCTAACCCCTTACTAGGGTAAATATAGCCTAAACCCCTATTAGTACTAATTTAAGATAAGAATAAAGATAAGAACTATAAGGAGTGGACCGTTAAACAAATTATTAACTCTAAATACTTTAGCAAAGGTAGAGGATAATGGCTTTACTACAGAGCTATATATACAGGATTTAATATAAATTAGCCAGAATGGCAACTATAGGAAGACTTTAAAAATGTAAATGATCTAATTAGCAACTTTTACTACGCGAACCTATAGAAACTAGGCCTAAGCAGAGATTTTATACCTAATCCTCTATAGGAGCCCTTATAGAGTTAAACCGTTATACACTACTACGTAAGGGCAAATTGCCGTTAGATTACGGTAAAGTGCGATTACGTGACTAAAATATTATTAAGATATTTAGGAACTTTAACCGGCAGTTAAAGTTATCTAATTAGTTGGATTTTTAGATGCCAAGCCTTATTATATAACGTTATTTTAAACCTTTAATAATACCCCCCTTTCTTCTTTTCTATACCTTAAGTATCCCTTTTATATATATATAGTAACCACAACGTCGCCAGAGCTCCGCCTTTATAGGAGGGGGGGTAGTATTACGGAACCCCACTATAGGGGCCTCTATAGGAGAGCCCCGTGCTCTTATATACACCTTACGTATAGCTTATATTAGCTACGCGTAGGTATATTACCTCCTTACGCCCTTAACCCTTATAATCGATCGCGTAATGTCTTATAGACTCCTTAAATATATACGCTCTATAGTCACTGCCCTCGTTCCGTAACACAGCCTATATATAATTAAGTTTATATTATTAACAAAGTCTATCCCCTAAATTACTACTTTTTTTAAAGGCTTTAAGCAAATTGCTTATAAAGAAAAGCAAAAATATAAGTAAAAGAGGTAATCCTTATAGTATTTCTATTGTAACTATAATAAAGGGGCTTTAGTATCCACTAAAGACTAATAATATTTCTTTTTAGCCTATAAACCCCTATATAAATTATATAATCCATTTTAAAAAACCTTTTATTATAAAGATATAGAGGAGGCGCTTCTAAGGTATATTATTATAAGCGCTAGTAATATCTAAACTAAGCATTAATACTATAAAATCTTTTTGCCTAGCCTATATGGTTTTAATAGTAGTAGTAAGTAGGGTAAGCGCTAATAGCGTTAATTAATTCTTTCTTGCCCCTATTTAGTTTTATAATAGTAGTATATATTCTTTAGCTATGTCTACTATATAGTCCACTATTACCTTTTTTAGAAATTTGCTAAGAGTATTTTCTAAAATAATAAGATAGTAGCTTCCTGGGATTAAATAGTCTACCTTATCTTCTTTATATAATACAACTATTATTATAGATTTTTTAAGTTGTAGGTAGTATCTTATTGTAAAGTATACTTTAGCTATATCTACAAGCTAAAAAGCTATTAGTATTTTACAGGTCTTTAGGGCCTTATTTAGGATCCTATCTAGTCCTAATACTATATTATTTAAAAAGCAATTAATAGTTTTGGCCATTTCTTCCATTATTATATTGTTATTAACCTGTAAATAAGTCGCCTATATCTCTTCTATAATATTACTAAAGTCTACTAAAGCTAATTAGAGGAAAAATCTTTTTATAAGGATTTTTACTTTCTTATTATTGTTATTTATAGTCTATATTTCGCCTAGTTTTTATAGGGGTAGTAGATATAGGTCTTCTACTAAATATCTTGCCTTCTTTTTTACCTATTTTAATATAGCCCAAAGGCCTTTATTATATAAGAGGTTTGGGTTAATAGTATATTTATTTATAAATTGTCTCTAGGCGTTCCTAGCTTTATATTTTAAAATATTCTTTAACTAGTTTTTATATCTTTATATTTTCTCTTATTTTTAAAGTTTTAGCTTTTTGTATATTTCCTTTTTATTTATTATTAGTTGGTTATAAAGACTATATACTAAGGAGATTATGCGACTAAGGAGATTATATAACTAAGGAGATCGTATAACTAAGGTAATTATACGGTGCGAGCTACGTGTAACGTTAGAGCGGGTACTTAAAGCATTATTAGACTAGTATAGGGGTGTATAAGGAAGATGGACTAGTATATAAAATGTATTAATATATAGGTAGGGAAAAAGTGGAATTGGCGGACCGGTATATAGTGATGGGCCTTATATACTAGTACATCTCGTTTACTAGTAAATTTACTATACCAGTCCCTTATCCTAGCCTACCTACACTAGTACATGTTTTATACTAGTAGACTCTCCGTACTAGTCCAATCTATATATAGTAGTGTATTAGTCTATTATTTGCACTAGTCCTAATAGCTCCAGTCCGCTCTACGTACTAGTCCTACTTAGCTTTAACCTTATATACCAGCCTGCCTTTTATACTGGTCTAAATACAGTATACTAGGGGTTAGGATTTAATCCTAAGAGCCTAAGGCTTCTAGGAGACTAAAATAGAACACTTAATTTTGTCGCAAGGTCAAAAACACAGTCACCTAGCTCGCAGCATTAAAGCCATATAGTCCGTGCAGAATGCTTATTTATACTAGTGCGCAATTAACATTGTAGCTCTGGCCGTACGGGCCAGGTAATTAACGAGCTAGGTTAAAGGCTATATCTATTTATACTTAGTGTAAAATTAATAAAAAGCAAATGTTACGAAAATACCTGTCGATCTAAAATTAGGTTATACCACCCCCCTGTTTTAGATGTATTGTATACTCTCTATTTACCCCCTATTGCCTGCACCTACACTATATATATATAGCCTTGTTTTCTTTATAGATTAATCTTAACACGAGTTCATCTTCTTATAATTGGTGTACTACCAATTAATAATACTAAAACTAGAAACTAAAGGAATATATAAGGCTAGATCTAGAAATATTAAAGAAGTTCCCATATAAAGACCCCTATGAACTCGCTGGAGAAGTTGTAGTCAATACTGTTAGGGATATAGAATATAATAATATCTTCTTCGGCACTGTTTGATATAATGTAATATTCTTCACAAAAGGGGTATGCTTAAGAGTAGTAGAAAAGGGTGTAAGTCTATAGACCTCTAAGTACTAGCTGCTTAGCGTCTTAAATATAAGTCCTCTTTTAATATAAGGCAGATTAATAGGGGTTGTTATACCCCCCGTATAAGGCGGAGCGCTTATAAAGGGCTTAGCTAGAATGCTAATTAAACCTTTATTGACGCACTAATAGCTTCTATACTATAGATTAGGAGTTAGTATACAAGATTAACTAGCTAGGATAAGTCTACTGCTTAAGCAGTGTCTTGCCCCATAAATGGTAAGTGTTAAGAGTGGATTATATAATACTATTCCTGCTAAGGAAGGCGTTATTAGGGGCTATTGTTGGCTTCCGGTTCTAGTTTACAATTTTATGCAAACGCCTCCAAACCCTACTAAGGTATGCGGCGTCCGTTAGGCATCGTCAGCCATTTATACCTAGTAACAGCTTAGCTAATAGCTACTCCAGCAGTGCCTTATTTGTAGATTACTCTAAGCGCTTATAGTCTTAGGCGCACACAATATATGGGCTAAGAAGTAATTATAGCTATTAAATATCTTACCGCAGACTCCGTATAAAGTAGTAAAGGGTGGCTAATATACCCCGCCTTTCTATTTAGCCTTCTCTTATCTCCGCCGCAGGAGAGAAATAAAATATAAATAGTATGCCCTGGTTCTTATATAGCGTTAAATTAGCTTATATTTACTTTTAAATCTAGCCTCTTAAACGTACATTCTTTGCTATTATATCGCAGCCTCCTAATCCCGGATAGGAGTAAATGCCCTCTATACCTACTTATATAACTAAGGAGGTTAATACTTATAAAATTAATAATAATACGGAGGATAATATATAAGACGATATAGAAATATATGCCAATTACTTTAAAAGCCTAGAAGGCCGCAGCGAAGCTAAAATAGACTTACCTAAGCTAATAGAGAGCTATAGCGAGGCTAAGACAGACTTACCTTAACCAAAAGAGGACTATATTAAAGGTTCGCTAGTACCTCTAGGTATATTTATATAATACCTATATATTATTTAGTAATACTAATAATTAAGTAGAGAATAGTTTAGCTAATCCTACAAACTTCCTTGGATATATACCTCCCCCAACTAAAGTGTTAACAATTTTTAATGCTATAATTTTAAACGGACAACTAAAGTATCTCTTATTATAGTTGCTAACTTGCTATATAATAGAGGACTTAAAGTATCTCTAAAACCCTAGATATAAATTAGTTGTATCCATATATAGTTCTATCGCAGTAGTATACTAATATCCTACCTAGGTTTTACCCGCGGGTATACCATATAAGAGGCTTGTATTATACTATGTTAAGAATCTATATTACCTCCGTTATTATACTAGGATATATAAACCGCTTAAAGATATTATAATAGAGATAGCTTAGAGGGGTAAACTATATAAGCAAAGAGACTAACTAGAAGAGGTGCTAGACAATTAATTAGAATATCTATTAAAGAGAGGGGCATATAAGAGAAAGGTGGATTGCACCGTAGATAGAGCCTCTAAGAAGCTAAAGAAATAAGAAATTTCTTATAAGGAAAGATTTTCGTAATTATGTTTATCTCTTTTAGCATTTATTAGGGATTAAGGCGTTAATTAGGATTTCCTTAGCTCGGTATTTTATTTCTATCTAGTTGCTTCTATATTAAGAATATCTCGTTATCGTTTACGTGTAAAGGAACAAGTTTTTACATATTAGACTGAAGTTAAGACTCGCTTATAGTAAGCTTAATAAGTTCTCCACCTTTATATGCTTGGCAGCAATATATTAGCCAGCCTATAACCCATTTAGTCCTCTATAAAGTAGGGATTTATTACTTTTTAATCCAGATATCTTAGAATTAGCCTTTATTAGTTTACCCTCTTTAATATAGTTAAAATATACTAGCGTCTTCTTAACTAGTGCAGGATAGAGCTTTTTCTTTAAAAGTAGTTAGTAGTCCTGTAGCAATAGAGGGAAGAGGGCTATTAGGTCTTGTAAATTTAAAGGCTATAAAGGCTAATCTATAAACATATAGGTATAAAATCGACCGTTGCGCCGTATTAGGATATAGCAATCTATATTATAGTCTCGCTTTAATCTATTAGCCTTTTATAAAAAAAATCTTCTTTTACTTTTAAAAATTCTCATTTATAGCTCGCTTTGACCTTAGTAGTGGCCTTTGCTTTAAACACATAACTATAGTACTAGATAATTAATGGCCTAATAGCTCTCTAGCTTTTATAGGGTAACTAGGGTGCGAGTTAACTCCGAATTTTATATTAATAAGTTAGGAATATTAAGAATAAATATAGGATCTACCCCTTAATATTGGCTTAAGTTTTAACTAAAAATGGGATCTCGTTCTAAGTGTACCAAATATAACTAAAAAGATGTAGTATTGAGTTAAATAGCTTAATAGCCTTACTATCTAAGAGAGTAAGTATAAGGACTATTTTTAGTTCTAGCTTAAATTGTAATTCTAAAAACTAGATCTAATTCTAGAGACTAGATCCTAATCCCGGTTTTAGGACACGCGCTAATTAACTACTATAAAAAGGGCATAATTCTAAAAACTGGATCTAGCTCTAGGAACTAAATCTTGTTTTTAGGAAATAGGTTGATTAACCGCTATAAAAAGAGGTTGACTATATCTATATTTAGTATATTAGGACTAGCTATATTATAATAGCGCTATCGCATATTACCTGCTAAATTCTACTATATTCTGCCAACCTATAATTGGCTCGCCTAGAGCTAGCGCCTTAGCGACTTACCCTATATATTTATTTACATTAGTCTTGGCGACCCCCTTTTCCTTTTCCTTAGCTTAATATCTTTGTAATATAGCATTCTATAAGCTTTGGTTTAGAAGCATTTATACAAGCTGTAATATTATACTAAGCTTACTCTACCCTGCCTAGGAAGGCCTTAATAATATCCCACCCCAAAAGAAACTTCGTCTGCAATAACGCATTAATACGCTATACTTAGACACTAAAACAACTCTATACTACCTAGGAAGGCCTAAATAATATCCTACTTTATAAGCTAGATAGGACTAGACCTATACCCCTAGAATTAAAACCAAAGCGTATAATACTAACGAACCTTAAGAAGTTAACAATGGCACCTAAAGTAAGCTTATTTAAGAGAGCCGCCTTTACCTAAAAGAAACCTAAGATCTAATTAAGATTAGAAATTAAAGATAATAATAACGTTGTAGATGTACGCGAGTAAATTTGCGCTATTGCGGCTAGCTAGAAAGCCAATTATCTTAAAATAAGAAATATATAAGAGACCTTATAAAAGATCCTAAAAAGCTTCGCAGCCCTATAAAATAGCCTAGCTTCCCTTTCCTAAAGCCCTAGCCGACCTATTTACTCTACTAAATATAATATACTAGGGAGTACGGATACGATAATAAAGCAATTAAAGTCCGTTAAGCTCCTTAACCCCTAATTACTATCTAACGGGATAAACCCTACCTTTAAGAATTAGAGGATTTAAGTATAAGAAAAGCTCCGCGTTAACTATAACTATTTCCTTTCTAAAGAAGCTAAAATACTCTACCTCTTTTGTTAAACGACTGGAGACGCCTAGCGGTACCTTTAAGCTAAGTTTAAGGACAAGTCCCCTGTCTAATTTATATTTATTAATAAGATAATACGGCACTTAGCAGCTATTTATATTAACCTAAATAAAGTATAGGATGCCCATTATAACTATAATTGCCTAATAATAAAACTAAACTAACCCTTTACTAAATTCTAGACTTAATTTCTATACCTTATAGGAGAAGGCTAGGTTCCCCTTAAGAACTATTAATTAGACCTATATAATAAGCTAATAATCTAGCTATAAAAAAAGATTGCTATAACCTTAAATAACCTACTAACCTATAAAAGATTTATAGCTTATTACCTATTATTAAACTTAAAACTAAGGCGGATTAGCGCCTGCCCTAATTAGTAGAAGTAACTCTATAACAATTAGAACTCGCTAGCTATATCTATAGGAGCTAAAGCAGGAAGATAAGTTATAACTACTCTTATACTAAAAGCGGTTACAACTATATACTGGCAAGCCTCGCCTAACTAGCTTTATACTACGCTATTAACTAGTACTTAACGCAATACTCTAATTAACCCTACCTTGGCTATATGCTATAACTATAATAAAGAGAGTTACTTTACCTTATTCTGTCTAGAGCTAAAGGATATAGGAAATATTAAGGAGATAGAGGAAGAAGAACCCTAAGGAAAGACTCCCCCCTAGGGTACCCTATTAATCTTAAAGAGATTAATCTTAATTAGTTAATAGGTGGAAAGTATTTTATAGTTCTATATATAGTATCTTAAAATAGATATAGAGTTAATATAACTGCCCTTATTAACACCAAAGCAAATAGCTTTACCTTTATAAATACTGCCTATATAAATAATGTTCCCAAGTTTTTAAATACAGAAGCTATACAACTAGAGAAGCCTGTCTAGGTAAAAGGCTATAACGGCTAAGCCGGTCGGCCTGTTACCTATATCTTAAAGTTATATATCGCTCTTAACAGACGACGGTAATATAGTATTCCCTTTTATATCCTAGACTTAGGGTCCTATAATATAATCCTTAGACGAAAATAGATATTCTATTTTAATATTTAGTTAAACGTGCAATAAAGACAGTTTATTTAGACTAAGGTTACCCTTATTTATTAGGGAGATCTAAACTAACCGCAAGACACTAGCTGTAAGGGCTAACCCTACTTACTAGTAAGATGTCCAGGCCCGTAACCTAGCCTTTGCCTAAAAAGACGCCCGCCATAAAGCTAGAAAGAACTCCATACTAATAAAGATACTTTCCTAAAGCGCTAAGTTTAAAGGGGACTTTATATATAGAAGCAGGATAGATAGTAACGTAAATAATTTCTAAATCGCGGAAATCTAACTAATATAGAAAAGAACGTATTAATAGGATATAAGGGATAGCCTTTAAAAGATATAATAGGAGCTAAAAGGAGTAACAATAACGCTAGTACCCTAGAAGTCCCTAAAGTTACATACACCCTTATTATTAGGCAACCCCCCTACCGTAAATATTGCTATAATTAGTGCTATAGCGTTCTACTTTAATATATACCAGAAGGATAATAAGGTCTTTATAACGAGCTTATATAAGATTAACTAAATTATTAATAATAGAGAGGAAAGGCTAGCTAAGGAAACCAATGAGGAACTAGTTAAATGCCTCCTTTTTACTATTTATATAGATTATAAGGATATATTCTTAAAGGCGGTCTTAAATAAGTTACCCCCTTACCAGATATATAATTATAAGATTTAATTAAAAGCTAATAACTTACTAAGCTATAGCCCCCTCTACTAATAATTAATAAATAAGCTAAAAGAAATAAAATAGTACTTAATTAATAACCTAGATAAAGGGTTTATTAAGCCAAGTTAAGCCCCTTTTACTTCCCTTATTCTATTCGTAAAAAAGCCTAATAAAGGCCTTTGTTTTTATATTAACTATTAAAAGCTAAACGCTATTACTTAAAAGGACTAGTAT
>Ga0307515_10023973_pt1 | contig 10658 bp, 8 predicted proteins | sample 17_EM_MG_FD_194513 | JGI IMG/M metagenome (GOLD analysis project Ga0307515, IMG submission 194513) | Populus trichocarpa ectomycorrhiza microbial communities from riparian zone in the Pacific Northwest, United States - 17_EM | ecosystem: Host-associated > Plants > Roots > Unclassified | place...
CCTTCTGGCGCGAATGCTGTCGCCCTTTTGAGGTGATTTGTCATGACCGTTGACCGGGTTCTAGACTGAATGAGAAACCGAGGCGGACCGTCGCCTTTGCCTTCTATTTAGTCTGTGGGTCGTAGCGTACAGGTCCTAGAAGGAATCTGTATCGGTCAGATATTCTATTTTACGCTGTTTTTACCCACGTACCGCGCTTTGTGTTCTTACGGAACATGGTGTTCGGGCGACGGCCATTCGATGGACGCCGAGCGCGCTTTGGCAATCAATCGACAGCGGCTTCCCGCTCGGAGGGCCGACTGTTTGTCGACGTGGGCGCGTTCACGGTTTGGATCCGGAGAGACCGCAACCCACTCTGGCGTTCGGGCAAAAACACCCCATAGAATGGGTTTCATCCATATCAAGGGTTTCAGGGTGGGTACCTTGACTGAATACACAACACGGGGCTACCAGCTGGCGGCATGGGGCTGGTCGAAGATCGGGTATGATATATGAGCGATTGTCAAAAGTGGAGGTTTCCACCTGGGTTTCAAGTCCAGCAAGGCCATGAGAACCCCAGCCTGGTATTGAGTGAGGAACAAAGGGCTGAAAGGCGTTGAAGACAAAGCAACAGCTACCCACAGACAAAAGTGAGAATGTCTGGCGCGAGACGCCGGTGAGGCGGGAATCTCCAGACGGGGAATTGTCGTTGGCCAACTAAGCGTCGCGCGCAGCCGCCGCCACTTGGACACACCCTTACGCTCAACGCGGACACCGTCTGGAAGTACTGTAGAGGCAACGCTCGGTACCAGGTCTGGTATCACGGCCATCTTCAACTCTTTTGGTCGCCCGTTCGCACCTCTTATTCCTAATGGCGGACACACCTTCACTCCCTGATTCAAATTTGAACTCGCCTCGTTCGGACCTCCCTCCTTCTCCTATTCGGCCCCTAACGGCAGACACAGCCCGGCTACAGACGGTGACAGAGACGCCAACGAGGAAGAGGTCGCTGCGGACTGGCGAGACGGGCTCACCAATCGCCTCCACCTCGACGACTCATGTCCCCGGCATCTCACCGACCGTCTTCCATCCCACACGACCGAATGGACCTTACATTTCCAACCCACTGGATGCGTATGATTCCCTGACAGTCGTTCAAGAGTATTCTCTTGGCTCCGATACCGAAGACGAGAGGCTGCATGCGCAGCTATCTACGAGTCCGAGGCGCCGGCGGACCAAACGCAGTCGTGAACCTCTCCTTCCCATCGGTGGTCCCATAAAGAAGTCGAAGTCGAGCGTATCTTCGCCTTCTACACCGACAAGATCCAGCATTCCTGCACGACGTTCGTTATCTATTTATACACCCCCCCAGCTGAACACGATCAATCTCAATACACCCACCACACCGTCCCGGATGAGAAACAGTCTCGATAAAGTCTTCAAAAAGCGTCTCAGTGTCGAATCTGTCAGAAGGTCTGTCTCGGCTCTCGGCCATACCCCCACGCAGGAATCGACCCCCCATACCGAAACTCCTACCACTGATGGGCGTCTCACGTTCGACATGAAATCTACTGACATCGAATTTGCACCCATCGTTGTGGAGAACACTCGGAAGAACGCGTTCTTGGGCTCTCAAAGTCCGGATTCTCCCGACCACCGAGGATGCTTCACGCCAACACCCCCAGCCGAAGGGTTGGACTTGAGGAGCGTCCCTAGGACAGATGCTGGCAAGAAGCTCATCCGCAAGTGGACTCTCCATCCATCTAAGAATCGTTTCTTCTTGAACGGACGTTTGTTGACGGGTGGAGATTCCCCATGGGCTTTCGTAGCATCGTTGGCCGTGGTATTCACCATCGCTGGCGTCTACTTTGGCACGACTGCCGTCTGGTGGTGGAATAACGAGACCATCATCGTCCCCATCGTTGCGGCGTACATGACCCTGTTAACGATCTCGAGCATGTTGGCAACTGTAAGATATCTTGGGAGTAATACAGATTTGACGAGGGCTAACCCGCTACTTGCAGGCGTTCATCGATCCCGGCATTCTCCCTCGTGGCCTTGATTTGGATCCGCCATACCCGAACAATTCGCCTTTGGACGGTAGTGTTAAAGCACCGCTACCAAGGGATCTCAAGGTCCGGGCAGGAGTGTACGTTTTGTGACCATCATGCCGCTTATTCCATTAACGAAGTGCCTTCCAGCGTCCGTGTCAAATATTGCCCAACGTGTCAGACGTATCGGCCACCCCGGTCAAGTCACTGTAAGATGGTGGGCACTTCTGCTTTGGTTGTAACTATATCAAGAAATGCTCACAAAATCCTATTTCAGTGCGACAATTGCGTTGATGGCTGCGACCATCATTGCCAGTGGGTCAATAACTGCGTGGGACGGAGGAACTATGCTTCGTTCTTTATGCTCCTTCTATCTGCGGTGCGATGGCAACCTTTCGTGTTGACTGAGCCAGTTGCTTATCGCAGTTTGGGTTCTGATAGGTGTTGACAAAGATATACATCATCGTCACCTGTGCACTGCATCTTTACTTCTTGATTGTCCGGCAGAACATCAGTTTCCATGAAGCCCTTGAACACGGGGCGGGCAGCGCTGTGGCATTCTCGATGTCGATCGTTGTACTCTGGCCGGTGCTTGCCCTCTTGTCGTACCACCTCCGGGTATGTTGGAAACTATTCTTGGATCTGGAACCACGACACTAACACCACATTTAGTTACTCGTGCTCAATGTTACGACGATCGAACAGGTTTGTCGGATAAATCGCCTCTCTAATGTACTATTTATGACCCCCTCCAAAGATCAGGAACCAGGCTCACAAAACTGTGACCGCGGATCCTGCGCCTCCAAACCCCTTTTCACACGGCAAGTGGACCAGGAATTTTGCTTATGTCCTTTGCAGACCAGCCGGATACTCTTGGCTGAATGGCCACAGCACCGCAACCGAGGACAAGAGAGAGGTTAACCCAGGGTTTCTAAGTAATAAAGATCAATGATTTTAGTCGATGATGCCGAGCTGTTCGGAGATTCTCACGCAGGCGTCTCTTTCTCTTCTCCTTTTGGGTCAGCTTTTTTTTGGAGGACTCTCCGAAAGCATCGCATGTTTTTGCAAACTTGTATCTTAACATTCCGCACGTTTCGCTCAGTCCATAAAGGCTGCAGAGCACTTACGCGTTATCCTAGTCGATTCATATTTTTACTGGTACCTAATATATCGTGGTCTTCATTCGATTTGGTTTCTGGGGGGGTTCGAGGTCTAACTAGACGAACATCAAGGTTGACGTTACATCGGGAGTCGCCAAACTTTTGGCGTCTGCGGCATCCTACCAGTTTCTCTGGTAAACGGGGGTGATGGAGGGATTCTGGAGACCCGCGAAACGCGGCCCGCCGTGGGTTTGTAGGTTATGTGCCCACATGGTCGGCGTATTGTGGGAAATTTGCAGACGCCTTGCAATTGCTTTGTCATGGATTTATGCTTGGGGTCTTTCTTGCCAAGAGTAAAAATACATTGGCAGCTTCAGAGCGTTTCTCATAATCCCGGCGGCCAGCCGAGGTTGACGCATGCGAGAGACGTTGTCATCGACAGATGTGGGCTTTTCATCCCACAAACCTCTCGCCTCCTCCGGTGTCCAAATAATTGGAAATCGTGACGGAGGATTCCGTCATGCTATGGTCAGCGGTTTCCGGAGTAATAGAACGGACGCTGTGGAAAATGACGTACTGTTCGGATCTGGCCCCCGGTGAGATAAATCCCGGTGACATTTCCCTTCCGCAGTGAGGGAGGCGGATGTCTACGGATCTGATAACTGTCGCCACCACCCGTTCTGCGTCCCCCCCATGCAGTGAAGAGAGCTTAACCGCTTAACCGCGGGAAAATAGGGGCCTAATAGGGGCTATGCAGTATCCTCGCCATTCGGCTGGCCACTTTTGAAGCACGGAGAGCCGCCGCGGGAAGAGGAATCAGTCGGAGATTGAATCCAGCCACGCGTGCCGCGTTCGTGCCGTTTAAATCTCTCTTCCGCCCCACGACCCAAAACGCACTTATCAGACCCGGTGAGTGGCCGGAACCGTCCCAAAGCTCCGCTCGGAAGTGAGGGACCGCTTTCGAGGTCCTAAGCTCACAGATTATCTTAACGCTTCGGTAATTCTCTGACAGCGCCGGGAGTCACTGGTTTTCGGATCGGGTATGTCAACCAAATCATCCGAGCCTCCGTCTCCTCCCCCAAGCAATCGCCCTTCAAAAAGACAAAGGCGGTCAGGTAAATCCTCGAGCCAATCCAAGGCCGCACCCCCGGAACAGACCCGTATGTCCTCTCACCCGCGACCATGCTAAAATCTTGCACCTAATCCGTCGAACTCTTGTCTTTGTAATTCATCTTAGGTGCCGATGGGAACGTAAACCGGACGAAAGCTGATTCGACCCGTCCACGCTCTCCGCTCTTCACTGCTCACCGCCAACCCGTGCCTGGGTTGTCTACATCCCCCTACTCTGCGATGAACCCGGGGGACTATCCGCTTAACGGCTCACCTTTCCATGTTCCGCCATCATATGCGCAGCAACACCCGCCACAACAACAACAACATGGGACCGGTCAAGGGTCTCCAGGCACCCCAGTCGAATCTGGTTCTCCACACGCGATGCAGCACTCTCCCTTCCCATACACTACCTTTACCTATCCAAGCCATTCCTACCCTCAGTATCCACAGTACCCCCAACCCATCATGATGTACGGCCATGCACGTGCACAACCGCACACCGCGCAGGCTGGCCCCAGCACGACCCCCTCTACATCGAGTAAACCGACCCCGACATCCGCGAAACGCAAAAGTCTGCTTCCCGCTCTGGCCGATCCTATACATGTTTAACTAACCACCAGCCTCTCCTTCCAGGTAGCGGTACTGATCAGGGGGCCGCGACGACAAGCGACAATAAGAAGCGAACGAAAACCCAACGTGCTTGCGACAGCTGTCGAAGCAGAAAGATCAGGTACCCTTCATCCGTCCCTTCCATCGATTTGGGTTTGATCGTCGTTCCAGATGCGATATTCTCCCGGACAGCGATCCTCCCATCTGCCAACACTGCAAGCAATCGTTGTTCGAGTGTACTTTCTTCCTGCCAATCACAGAAACCCGGTTCAAAAAGAAGAAAACGGAGGATGAGGCTCAAGCTCCGGAGAAGGAGAGTAGCAGGGGAACGTCTTCACCGAAGACCGATACACACAAAGGCGAGACACGCGTTTTTGGTGCGCTTCCCTCACTGACTATCAGCGTTTCGGTTTCTGATTCGCGCAGGCCCAACATCCGCGCTGCACCTCCTACACTCACAAGCAATGATTCCTCCCCGAACATATGAATCGTACGACTCTCGGTATAATCACACCTGGGAGGTTAGCACAAGTGGCGATGGACTTATCCACGTGCACGAACCGTCTATGGGTGGAACCCACGCTGTCACGCCGAAACAAGCGGACCTGAAGGTTGACCGTGACACGATTCAGAAGCTACTGAATCTTTATTTCACAGAGATCGCCCCAATGTTTCCCATCGTGACCCAGGCGGAGTTTCTCGCTAAGCCATCGCCTTCCCCGCTTCTTCTATACGCGTGTTGCCTTGTCGCTGCTACGAGGCGCCAGTTCCCCCAAGCGATCTTCGATTCTATTCGGTATGCTGCAAACAGCGTGATTAAGATGGATGATGTCCTATCAACGGCCTCCATCGTAAACGTCCAGTCACTGCTGATATTATGTATGGTGGCGGATTCCCACTCTCAGTATGTACCTAATGCTCTCTCGGCATTATGGGTTAGAGCAGGCACTGCAATCAGGATGGTAAAATTGTTTAATCTTGCCTGTTTTGACCGATTACGTTAACCCCCTCGTCACAGGCGCAGGACCTTGGCTTGCATCGTGCAGAGTCCGTCAAGCAGAACATTGAGTTGCGCCGACGCCTGTGGGCGGCTTGCGTGATCAGCGATCGATGGTACGCCTGCCAATTAAGATCGGAGAAAGTGCCGGTGCTCACGAACCACCCCATTACAGGATTAGCCTAATTTACGGTCACCCGTATATGATCGACGTCGTGGATTGTGATGCCCGATTGCCGTCATCCGGCGATCCAAATGATTTGTACTTGGACGAACTTCTGCGATTGAGTGTCTTGCTTGGCCGTGTTCTCAAAACGATATACACGTACGTTGGTCCACTGAGATGTGCCGTGTTGTTGAGCCGATCTGACCCGTGTTTCAGCCCGGCAGGTTTGATGATTGCTACCGATGAGCAACTACACAAGTTGCTGGAAGATCTGGAGGCATGGAAAGAAAAGCTCCCAGAAAACCTTCGCTTCAACGGCCCCGAAACGGGGAACACTGCCGGTATGTTCTCTAGCCTTTGGGAGTTTCTGGATACTGGCTCAGGGCCATTCGACTTATTAGGTCTGTTGTTCATGCTTTACGCTTGTGTAAACATGATCTTTTGGCGTGTATTCATGCGGATCTCCTACACCTGTCCTCCCCATCTCACATTCTCCCTGACGGTTGAGAAATGGACGAATCTCGTCAAGATCACTGGAGATGTAATCGATTGGCTTGACAAGCATGAGAACATGTATGACGTTTGGCTTGTGACGGCCTACTCGGCTACCTCTTGTGCTCTTGTTCAGGTGAGCTCGAGTTCCTGCCGCCCCTCGACGTTGATCTCGGACAAACTACCCCACCGACATGATCTCCTGTGCCTGTACTGCCGAATACAGAATCAAAGATTTAATTTTTCCATTTCTAGTATCATACTTGGGCTCGGAGGGCCGACACCAACGCCCAAGCAAAGCTTAAGAAACTGCGTGACTGCGTGAGACGCTGGGAGGCAGCGATTTCCCCGGATCATATGTCGGCACGACGAAAGGCGAGTGGATATTGCCCCCTTTTTTTTTCATTGTGGAATGTATTCTTTGCAGTGCATCCCTACTGACATTAAACCGGATGCTCGGCATTGCTGCTTTTAGACCGCGGAAATTATATTTCTCCTATACGAGGCAACGCTTACTCCACCCCCCGCTGTGACACCACCTGTATTGAACCCAACTACTGGTGTGACGGCTCACCCCCCTGCATCAGAGCTGGTATACAAACAGGATGAATCTCGGCCTGGTGGAGGGGTTTTCGTTGCCAAGGGAAGCAGAGAAGGATACAAAGATCTTCCTCCAGGCGTTATCATTGACTCGTCGGAAGAAGAGAGTGGACCTTCGACGTCGGGGCGGAAAAAACCCACCACTACGGATTCTGCCACATACACTGAATTACGGTTTACCGGGGCAGGACCTTCGGTTCCCCTGATCGGTTCTCCGTCACCGATGGTCCAGTCGTTGGGTGGTGGAGGGGAACAGAACGTGAACCCTACCATGACTGATGTCCTCACCATGGGTCCGCAAAGCGCGCACGTGATGAACGTGCTCGGCGCTCCTCAGATGACGGGCAACGGTGCGATGGTGGACCTTGGGTTGGAAGGCATGCCTGGTGGCATGTTCGACTGGGGCGAGTCTCTGTGTTTCGATTCCGGGCATGGTCCATCGTGGCTAACACCCTGATCGACCCTGTGCTGCAGGTCAATGGGACACGTTCTTCCAACGTTTTTCTGGAGGAGACAACAACCAAGTCCAAACATAGGCCGGTGCACACGAACTGGTCCCCCCCCGGCTGGACCAAAGTCGACCCTCAATAAAGATTTCGACTGAACACAGAGACACGACCTGTAATTTAGTTCCTCTCTCGCCATTTTGAATCGTTGTTCTCGGTTGTTACAGTCTACCGTCTCTTCCCTCCCCCTCTTCTTTCCCCCGGTATTGCCTTTCAACTTCCCTCCTCTTTTTTTTTACTCTTTCTTTATACTATCCTGTCGGCCCTTGCGCTAACAGCTGTATCCCTTTCGACGACCAGGCGCTTTGTATATCCTAAACTCCTGTCATCATAATCAGTCTCTTCATACATATAGTATTATTGTTTGGACCGGCTACTTGACCTCACCAGGCTTACCCTTCCTTCGTCACACGTATACTAGACCGTCAGTTGGCGCGGGTGTGGGGTTTCCCACTCTTTCTGTATTTCATCACTCACAGATATTCCCCCGTCGGCCTGCGCGTGGGACTGAGTTTCGAAATTTGGCGACTTATCCCCTCCTGGTATCGTCTCGGTTGCCTTGAAACACCTTCTAGCTCGCCTGAGGCCCTTGGACGCTGGAGCTGCACCGGACCCAGCCCCGAGTTTTCGCTACCCACCCGTCAAACTTCTCTTCACCCCAGTATTGTTCCATTCTACATTGGATTTGTTATCTTGGCAGGGCGTGACCGGTCCCTCGCTCTCACTTTATGTAAAAACCCCTACCCACCCATACGGTCAGCTTCACGCGCACGAGAACAAGGAAATCCCATCGTACGATGCGGCTCAACGTTCGGACGAACCTCGGAACCGTTTTTTTTCCTCTGAATTCCCTGAAACACGTGTAAGGTCGAGAATCCATTCCAATCAGTCACTGCCGTCCGGCTCTTTCGCTTGATGGCGATGTACATACGTAGCGGTTTGGCCTATGCGGAACGGAACTGGGGAGGCCTGATGCATGATGCGTGATGTACGACTGGCGCAGAGAACGCCGACGCCGTCTGTCACCCACCATTCACGGTTGGGTCAACAGCAGTGCCGGGGTGCCGATTGCTTATTCTTTTGGCTCTGCCGCGTCGAAGTCGAGAGGGGGCGAATCGGAATCGGAATATCCGTGTTATGTAGTCGGATCCATCAGAACCGTCCCGCCCCCCACACAAACAGTGCATACAACATGCGTTGCGGCAGCAACACACGTGTATTGTCGGTTACGTAGCGACGGGAGAGTGGGATTTGCTTTCCAAGAACGGTAGAGCGAAGCGGGGAAGAGGGCGGGCCGGGATAGCGTTACATAAAGAGCTTCAGTTGTGGAGATGGTTTTGTTGTACTACGCGTCTGTCGAACCTTGGGGTCGGTTTGCATGTACTGTGAGACGAGTTTCACTTGCGCCAGGGGCAGTCGCCTGTGGGCGCTGCCAGGTGGTATTGGTAGGCACTTCGTAGATCGTTGAGGCAACCGCAAAAAATATCCTCCCCGTCGATCTATCCACGGTACCGCCGATCCGAAACTACCAGGTTTGAATGAAAAGAGGAGTCAGGAGATCAGATCGGAATGAGGCCGACCAGGAACGCGGCTGCTCAAAGTCGTACGCTTTAAAGTCAGGAAGGCTTCGACGGAACGAACCGGCCACAATTATCGACCTGGTATTGACTGTTCGTTGCAACGAATATGTAGGGGAGTACATGGGAAGTGTATCGTTTATACAACGGCTGGATTCCGTAGTAAATCCAGGGATTTCCAACCCTAACCACAACGACCGAGGACGTACCGGTCAGTGAAGCCATCAGTATGGCCAACTGCCAGGATCGCTACGATGGCGGGGTAGATCTGCTGGTTTGGGATTTTCGGCCAAGGTACGGGGAACTGGAGAACATCGAAGAGCGATGTTAGTGCTGGGGGTGGGTCGGTGTATTGGTTTCCCCTCAAGGGGAACCGAAGATGAGACTTGTACAGCTTACACCTGGGTTCTCCACTCTGCGCTGGGGGTCTGGTGTATCCGACCCTCCGTGGCTTTAAGTCCAGGGTTAGCCCCCTCTTCCCTTGGGAAACACTAACGGAGAGACATTTGGCTGAGCCGGCTTCGGCGTACGTGTTAGCGAAGGTAGCGAATACCTTCTCGCCAAATATTCCACCTGTGGAACGACATCAAAGGGAATGCGTGGTAGAATGACTGGTAGTATGCATCATAACTCCCCCATCTGAAGGGGTGAACAGTTCCGTAGAGGTCCACCTGCTCCTGGGAGTATCAGAGGCTTGGACACAATATCGGCTTTCAGATTGTGGAAAACCCAGGTCAGGAGACACTAAGGTTCGAGACAGTTGGCGTCAGTCACCCGCATGAGTGGAGAGGCCCAGTTCACTCGCAAGTAAGGAAACGGAACCCGATAACCCGCCCGTGCAGATACCCACGGTGGTCGTTCTGTTATCCTGGCAAATGATACGAGGTCCCCAACAGTGGTGATCGTTTCAATGGACTTGAGGCATACAGTCCAATCTTCGACGCCGAACCCTCCACCCGAATTCCAACCTCGAGATCCGTCCCTGGCGTACGCGAGTTGGGATACCGGGAGAGAGTCATCGACACAAACGTTCCGACGTATCAGACCAAACAAGCCAGGCCAAGGCATTCACACCGCGAGTTCAAACTCAGGGTCTTAGTCAGCTCGGGAGCTCTGTTGGGTCATCTGGAGAAAAAACTCACAATGTGTTGAAGCCGACATCGCGGAGGGTCCCAAGAGATGATATTGTTCTGTCTTTGGATTTACGTGTAATATCCAATTCCCGAGGAAGACAAGAACTCAGTTCCAGACCCCCGGGCCCACCTACAAAGCTTCAACGTAAGAAATCACATCGAGTCCACCTACGTTGTATTTGAACCAGGATTCACGAAGATGGTCCCCTTTCTTGTTTGGCATAGTGGCTTGGTGTTTCACGACAGCCAAATTTTCCTCGCTTGCAGCGGAATCCATAGGAGCTTCACAGTATCCACAGCAGAGGCTGGGGTCTGGATCTAAAATCGGTGTAATT
>Ga0307515_10023974_pt1 | contig 10657 bp, 9 predicted proteins | sample 17_EM_MG_FD_194513 | JGI IMG/M metagenome (GOLD analysis project Ga0307515, IMG submission 194513) | Populus trichocarpa ectomycorrhiza microbial communities from riparian zone in the Pacific Northwest, United States - 17_EM | ecosystem: Host-associated > Plants > Roots > Unclassified | place...
ATATCGATTACCTGGTGCTGAGGTATCTACGCACCGGGCTATTACCATTCGAGGAGTTTTCCGAGGATTAGCTGTGCAACGCGGAAGCGTTGTATACTTTTATTTAGGAGATGGTCTTTGGCACCGTGTTAGATCGGTCGCTCTTGCAGCTGTGTTGCAAGAGGTTGAGTCTTAGGATAAGACGAGGAAAGAAAGAGGTTTCTTAGATAGGCGGCTGTACTTAATTCAATAATTTATTGTATTGTTTATTGGGATTAAGCACCCCCGTAACACTTGGATGCCGTGATCGAGCGAGATTGGACGAGTACTGGGAGGCGGCCAATCTGGAGGCGGTCAATCTGGAGGCAGTAGTTCAGCAGGGAGGCGCGACGGGAGCTGAGATTCTATTCATTGGTAAACTCTTGATTGTGGGAATGTAGAGAATTGAGTACAAACATGGTCTGTCGAGAGATGAGAGCCTGGAGGGGAGCGGGAGATAGTCAATCTGCGGATGATGCGGTACATGGTGTATGCAGGACTCACTGTATGCTGTACTCGGTGTATGCTGTACTCGGTGTTAACTCTTGATCATGGCATAGAGAGATAGAGAGCGATGACTTCACTTCATGTTCTCAGGTGATGGTAGAATTGAGGAGGACAAAGAGAGAGAGGAGAGGAGATGGGGAAAATCATCATGCGAATCTGGGACTTAAGAGAATTTGGTGTGCGAGTCAATTGACCATCTCCAATGGGGCAGGTACGAGTCCCGATCCGGCGTGTAATTACACCGATCCCAGGTCTTCCTAACCCATTCAGGTGGGGGTTACCCCTGGTTTCTCATATCTGCTCATATTCTCCACATCGTTCTCATCTTCATTCCCCATCTCTCTCTTCCTCATCCACAACTCTACCATCATTGCAGAACACAAAGTTCAGTCATCCCTCTCTATCTCTTCCATGTCATGATCATGAGTTGACACTGAGTACAGCATACACCGAGTACAGCTTCCACCCAAACTTGTTCATCTTCCCTTCATTCTCATGATTACAAGTTGACCCCTCAATGCGGCTTCAGCTTCCGGCCTATCTCCCTACACGATCGACCGCCATCAGCCAGCTCTCCATGAAAGCTGAATGGTAAAGTCACCTGCCACATTGCCATGGTTGCGAGTTAAGTAACTGATGAAAAGAGTCTCAGCACCCGGCGTGCCGTCCATCAACTGTTTCTACGTACTCATCCAAACGCACTCGATTACGGCCTCCAAGTTTGCACGAATATGCATTCCAAGTGTATCTCCGAACTCGCTCGATCACCGCCTCCAAGGGCATCTCCAAACCCGGTCGATCACCGCCTCCAAAGTTCACACGAGCATGGTCTTCCAAGTGCATATCTCCACACTCACTCGATCACAGCCTCCAAGTGTATCTCCAAACTCACTCTATTACGGCCTCCAAGTTTGTTACGGGGGTATTAAGCCACGTTTCAATAAAACATTTATTAACTTTAAATACAGCCGCCTAACTCAACTTCTTTTTCTTTCCTCGTCTTATCCTAAGACTCAACCTCTTGTCCTTATACAAGAGCTCCCTCTAAAAACAATCCCCGTTTTCTTCCTGATCGTGAATATGGTTCGTATCGATATGTTCCTCGAAAGGTAACAGTCCCTCGTTGATAAATCGACAAACGTCGTACGTGATGCCAAGTATCTCGGCCGAGTGCAATGTCCAATATTGACCAGAAGTATTCCTGGTTTCCTCGTAGTAAAGAAACAATTCTCCGAGTTGTCGGACGAGATGATCGTGTGCTGTGCGTCTCTTCAATTGTCTCAACGTATACATAAAGTATGTATTCACCGATTGGGAGTATAGAAGTAATGATGAAGTTTTTTGTGTAGAAATCTTAATAATATTTTAAGGTGTTCTTCGCTAGTAATTGTCTGACTGTGGATTGCTGCTAGAGCTTGGTTCTTCTCATTGTCGGGGAGACAATGCGAGTCTTGTATAGTCTTTCGCAGGCTCATGTTTGGCCGCTACTTCCTAGGACTATGACAATAGTTTTTGCTTGATAGCGTCCTCGGGATTCTGTCCCGGTCTTCGCCACGAGTTCCCTTTAGGTTATCGTGTTCATGCATGATTGGTTTCAAAGCGTTACGCTCCTCGTATGAGGCCATCATCATGTAAGATATCAAACGCAACTCTTGACAACTCATAACTTCAAATTAGACATCTTGCTTATCGTTCGTTCAGTAGTTGGAACGTCTGACGTCATAATGATCGTTCAGCGCTTTATCGCAATATAATAATAACTTGAAGTTATTAATGCCTCACCATACCAATTTGGCTATTCGGCATTGTGTCAGAGATTTACGTCGGCGACCAACCGATACTCTGCCAACGTAGATTATGACACCCTCTTGGGGTTGCGATGCATACTAACTCAAAAGTTATGAGCAGGGTCGCTTCAGGCCTCTTATCTTCAGCCAATGCCAATAATCCCTCACGCACTACGAGCTTAGGATCTGGACTTCCATGATCCGGGGAGTGCGTGCATTATTCCCTATCTCTGAGAAATAGAGTGCGACGATCCCTCTTAATCGCTCATTGTATGACGCGTGCTGCACACCCGACTTTCCGTCGTCATGGCGTGTTGTCCCGCTATCAAAGGTTGAGTAGGTGTGATTAATAATTATGCGCACCACTGATTGTTTTTCAAATCCCGGCTATGGCGACATAATTGCATCATCTTGCGAATCCGCTTGATAAGACTGCTCTTATCAAATCATCACATACGGCCCAGATGTAATCCCGCTAAAGATCATCTGGCTGATGACATGAGCTGATACGCAAGAAGGTGTTTTGCTTCGTGACCAATAGTATCCACTTCCTAATGGTAGTCACGTGTACTTGCTTCAAACAACATGTATCATTACCGCTGTTAAGGGACAACCCCTAACAAAGTTCGCATGATCATGGCCTCCAAGTGCATCTCCACACTCCCTCGATTACCATCTCGGAGTGCATCTCTAAGTTCTCTCCTTCACAGTCTCCAAGTGTATCTCGAAATACGCTCGATTACCACTTTCAGGAGCATTGCCAAACTCGCTCGATCAAGGCCTCGGAGTGTATCTCTGAATTCACACAATCCTCATTTTCTGGCACACCTCGAATTTGCTCTCAAGCACCGCACCTGCAGCCAGTCCCGCTATACTGTGTCGATGGGTAGTTAAACAGCTTCATAGATGAGAATACAAACTGAATACATGAGTTTCAAAAATCGTTGAACGATAAGTTGTAGCTATGATTTCCAGGTGCACCTGCAATGCTCCCAAAGATGTAGTTTTTCCCTGACTGCTCTACAGTGATTCGAGGGGCTTCCAGGCTTGTCGCTGGCGCTCCTAGGTGCTCCCAGGCTTGCCATTGGTGCTCCCAGACTTGTCGTCAGAGCTCCCAGACTTGTCATTGGTGCTCCCAAACTTGTCGTTGGTTCTCCCAGACTTGTCATCGGCGCACCCAGACTGGTCGTCGGTGCTCCCAGCCTTGTCGTCGGCACTCCCAGAGTTGTCATTGGCACTCCCAGACTTGTCGTCGGCGATCCCGGGCTTGTCTCCAGCGCTCCCAGGTGCTTCCAGGCTTGTTGTCGGTGCTCCCAGACTTGTTGCCGGTGCCTTCAGGTGCTCCCAGGTGCACCCAAAGTTCTCTCCAGTGCTCCGAGGTGTTCTCAAACTTATCACAAGTACTCCCATGGCACGCCTGTACTGGTCACCAGAGATACCAGTTACTCCGAAGGCCGGCCGGAATGCCCTCCTACGGTCTGATACTCATCTCATATTGACGCGTCTAAGTTTACACTCCGCATCCTCTCAGGCATTATTGGTAATGGTTGTTTATCCTATTTTGAATGTTGATTAAAATGGCTATAGTCGACACACAATCTTAACCCTTCTCTGTTTGGTTTAGGAAAGAACAATATCGGGCTTCCAACAGAACTGGAGGATGGCCTAATTTTTCCTTCTATTATCATCTTATCGATATATTGGATTAACAATTTCACTTTTTCCTGAGATAATTGATATATCGGTTCCATTCTCGGATTCTCCTCTGGAACTTTAAATACCATTCGATGATCACAACCCTGATTGCTTGGTACCTTGTTGGCTTTCTTTGGGTCGAACAATAATTGCCATTCATGATAATCTTTTGGTAACTTGTCCAATACTGATGGATTATCAAATATTATGGCTCCAATATTGATAGTGTTAGGCTTTAGAGCTACCTTTCTATCGAATGAAATTGTGTATTCTGGGTGTAGCAAGCTGTGACCTAAGCATTGAAGCGAACAATTCGGAAAATATAAATGTCCCCTAGGAATTTGCTGAGCTTGGTGTTTTTTCAGATACCATGCTGGAATTACTGCGTCATAATCTTTAGATGTTTTCATAACTTCAAATGCATGATCTTTGTCTCAAGTCCTATGATTTCCAAAGCTTAATCCTAAAGGAATAGTGAATAGTCCTTCACTTTTGATTCATCTTCCACCAACATCTGAAGCTTTTCCGGGAATAGTTCTCTTAACTACCAGGATTTCAAAAGCTTCTGTTGCTTCTGTGGATATTAGGAATGAAGTGCTCCCCAGGTCCAGCATACATCTTAACGGGAAGTATTTTCTGTGAATATCTATAAAGAATTTATTGATTGGTCTTTTCCCGATTTTGGTAGGAGAAACATTACAGACCTTCCCATTATTTTTTGCACTATTGTAGAAGATGTAATCTTGAGAGGTATCGAGTTTTTTGGTATCTGGCAAGACCAAATCGTTTGTAGCTTTGAGTTTCGACATTGTTATCCTTTCGACAATACCGTGGCCACAATGGGTCAATATGGAGGTTTAGAAGATTTGGTAAATAATTGTTGGATTAATAAGTGTATTCATACTTCCTTACTGGCCAGTAGTTTCGATCTTCCGATCATCCTCAGAGGAAAATATTATTTGCTGTTAAAAGAGGGTGTAGTAAGAAATGCTTTTAATCTGATTCCCACCAATTCAGAACTGCTTCAGAACTGTTTCCTTCTGAGCTTCCTTCTGAGCTACATTCTTCAGAACTTCCTGATTCTAGTGCGGTATCCCTAAGTGTTACGGGGTTCTTAATCCCAATAATTAATACTACATTTATTGAATTAGGTACAGCCTCCTACTCTAAGAAACTCTTTCTTTCCTCGTCTTATCCTAAGACTCCACCCGTTGACCTTCTTCAAGAGCTTGCCTTCCTATCTGAATCCACCATCCAAAAGATGCTTCCAATCTGAAGATTAAACCTCTCCGGGAAACAACCACTCTTCCGAGTATTCTGCGTATGGTAATAACCTAGTAGAGGTCTACCGATGTATTGGGTACCAGATACCGATACAGATGACAAAATGCCAGACCACTCGGGAGATGTGTGTTCAATGTTGCTCTTCCAGTTGAACAATAAGATTGCTGAAGTGTTCGTCGTTCTTCTGGTGTGCATATTGAGAGTGTGTCAAGCTGTGTCCAGGCATACAAGGCATAATCACGAAGGCTGATTAACTGAGCAATTGTGATAAAGTTTTTGTGGAGTAGAATTCTTAATAATATGTTAAGATCGTCTTCGGTATTCTGAATGTTGACTCCGGATTGCTGCTTGAGCTTGTTCTTCTCATTGCCAGAGCAAAGCCATCTCTTTATAGTCGTCTTCGAGGGTTTGTACACCCATACTTCAACGCTATGACCATATCGCTCATGATAGCGTAATCGTGGTCGCAACATGCCTTTTCTGCATGCACCTGGTAGTAACTTGCCACACTTCCCATTAGGTTATCGTGTTCATGAACTGTGTTTTTAAAGCATTATGCTCCTGATAAGAATCAGGCCATCCATCGGATGATATCATGTCAGACAATAAATCAGTTAGTACTTCAACTTAGACATCTCACAATCTGTTTGCCTCAGTAGTTGGAACATTTGCCGACCGGGGCCGGCAGTGGCTATCGCAATTACATACCTCACAATGTAGGCCTATTTGGCTTGCGTCATAGATTTAATTCGGCAACCAACCAAAACTATTCCAAAGTAGAACTTGACCCATCAGCTCGTAATACTATCTGAGTCTGACGTTGCCATGCATTCTAGCTCAAACCAATGAGCAGGGTTGCTTCAGGCCTCTCATCTTCAGCCAATGTCATAATTCCCTCAGTCACATCATGCTTAGGCTGAGACTATTCTCTTTGACCAGGGAGTACCCTAGTAGTTCCTATCTAGTGAGGTGATGGGCCAGAGGTGCCAGTTACTGGCATATTGACTTTCGACTGCTGTGTCTGCGTGTAGGAGGAACCTCTAGTCCAATCAGACTTGTCCCGCTAGTATCAGGAATGAGGAATGTGGTTGAACTCTTTTGCTGGGCGGAAGATTTCTCTTCATTCGATCTGGCAGAAATGATCCTTCATCCAAAATGAATCTGGTAAGCAACAAGTAAGCTTATTCAACTCACATGCGACTCTTATGTACCCCCGCTAAAAGGCATAAGACTGGTTCACTTGCATTGTCATGAATAGGGGGTACGCATATCATGTGACTAGACCGAGAGTAACTCTGAGATGTGTAGTCATACAACTAATGCGAGTACCATTATCGCCATTACAGGATAACCCTTACGACTAAGCTCCTTGCTACCAGATCCTTCCGTATATAGATCCTGCTGGTTTTCATCCAACTCACATGCCCCGATCTTCATCTTCTGATACTCCTTGGCTTTAGGAAAGTTTGCTGTTCCTGATGTTGTTAAGATTGGTCTACAACAATCCATTGTTTTATGGCAACCCTTCCTATCTGCCGGCCAAGCACATGTCATACATTCTCATGCTTTTTTCCTTCTATTTAATTCGTGCTGAGGAATTCCTTCTGTTTGTGTGGCAAAGGTTTTAACTGCTGTATTTGCCACACGATTGACAAATCTTCTCGGTTTAAACTCATTTTGTTGTTGCTGGAATCCCTCTCTTGTAGTGATCTTTTGAACTCTACACTTATCTTTTTTGGAAGATCTGGTCGATTCTATTCTGGGAGCCCTGGTGCTTAAATTCTTTTTGGCTGCTTCCCATTTTTCCGCAGTTCGTCTGGCTTTCGAAATAATCTCCATCATCTCTTGATCGCTTTTTCCAGTCACATCCAAAGTATGCATTTGTTCCAGTATTTTTAATCGTAACCTATCCAGTATCAATTTCTTCAAAGCTGCTACAGTAAGCTGAGCGTTATCATTATGCATCTGTATCTTGGTAAACATATCCCTAATGTCTCCATCATATCTGATCTTTTGCATGGCGGCATACGCTTCATCCCTGGCTTCCGTATCCTCAAATCGGAATACGACATCGTTTTGATACATTGTCCAAGCCCCAGGGAATTTGACAATTGAAGCTTGTATTTCCCATTGGACGTGCCAAGCTGCCGCATATTTTTTGAGTAGTCCTCCTACCCAATTATTTAATTGTTCTTCCCTTATCTTCAAATTTTTCCGGTTGATCGTTGATATGGGTCTGAACGATAACCCACCAGGCTTCGAAATCATCACCAGGTTTTCCTTGAAAAGGATGAGGTTCCTTAAACTTAATTGGCTTAACCTCAGGTTTCCTTTTTCTTCATCTATGACATTCTGGCAGGTCTGTTCCTGATGGTCCTGGAGGCTCTGGTGGTCCCGGTGGTCCCTGAGAATCCTGGGGTCCTGGTAAATGTGGATCTTCTGACTCATCTCCGTCATTATCTCCATTACCATCAACATTGCCTCCCCTAATATTACCATACTGGTAACTGGCCTCTATTTCTGTATCGTCAGAAGATATAAAAGATCCTTCACTACGAACTTGTTGATATCGACTTGGATGGATATTACTTGGTCCTGCATGTACTGACCTAGTTCTATGTGAGGTACTTTCCGATACCTCATAGCTCTCCATATGCGTAGTTAATCCAGTATTAACTTCCCGGATTTTTTGTAATGTTTCATCCATCGCTTTCATATGTTTGAGCAAATCCATCCATGTTGGTACCTCTTTCAGGAATTCCTGTATTCCTTCTATAACTGTAAATATCTCCTTGTGTTGTCTTGAGATATTTTTGGTTTCCTCCTGCAAAGTAACTATTGCCTTCTTATGATTCAACAAAGTAGATCCCTGTGTTGGCTGCTGTTTAATCATATCTGCTACTTGCTTGTGTATTCCTTGAAAAATGGATCTGGCTTCTTGAACTATTACATTATCCTGTGACTGAAGGATAGTAATTCCAGCCCTCATTTCTTCAATTATTGCTTGTTGAAGGTGCACTTCTCCTCCAACTCCTGAGAGTTCTCCATCGATCTTGGCTTTCTCTGTATGTGATCTGCCTTCGACAATTTCCAGATCTTGTTGTACTGCGAGAGACTTGTCCTCGATTATTTCCTTCTCCTTGTTGCATGCCTGTACTACATGTATCATCTGCTGGGTGATCTGTTCCAGTTTGCCTTGCACTGGATCGGCTTCCTGCATTGAAACCTCTCCTTTTCCTAGCTCGGCCTCGCCTGGTTCTCATGCTTCTTGGATCAGCTTGAGTTGCTCCCTCGCTGCTTCCAGTCTCCTCTGGTAAGCTTGACACCATGCTGGTACTGCTTGTGCTGATGGTGACTTGTTGGAGCTCCTCTTCTTGACCCTCGATGACTTCTGAGCTGAGGTCTCGCTCAAATAAAAAAGCCTGCGCCTCGCAGTTGCCATCTGTTATGTGAACAGAAGGATGATTTATTGGTATTGTAAAAACTTCTGTTTGGTATAAGGATGGTTCGTGATGTTCCTGGTAAATCGAACACTCGCAGTTTTCTGTGGGACAATGGGTATGGCAGATTCCTCTAAACCTATATGATGCCTGTCCCTGAAATTGTCCCGTTCATACCAAAATATCACAACACGTGTCGTCATCGCAAAATTGACACCGTTCTTCCACTGTATTTCGGATATTTCTTCGAATGATGCACTAGAGATAATAACACTTGAACCTGGTGCAATGATTGGTGCAAAATCGGGTTCCGTCCAGAATGCAGCAATATCCTTGTTGAAAATCCTGATAAGCGTTCATCCAAGCGTAGTGTTCAAAATATTATACTGTTACAGGGATAATCAGGCCCAATAATCAGTACAACATTTGTTGAACTAAATAAAGCTGCCTATCAAATCAATCGCCCTATCAACTTCTTTATCTTCCCAAGACTCAACCTCTGGACTAGTTCCTCCAGTATGACCTCACCAATCTACCTCCTCTGTCCAAACTTGCTCTGCGCTGAATTCTTGGAAGGGTAACAACCCTGCAGTGATTTACCTGTGAACTACATATCCGATGACGAGAACAATAGCGCAATATGAAAGTTCTCGGGAGATATGGGTCCAACTGTTAGGGGTTGTCCTTTAGCAGCGATAATGGTACTTGGTAGTTAATCAGATGATTACTTGTCACACCTAGTGTGTGACATACATAACACTTAATCATAATTCTACAAGTTGGCCAATTGTATGCTCTTTAGTGGGAGTCCATACTAGTCAGGTGATGTACAAGCAAATCAGCATTTGGTGACTTGTCGCAACTACCAAGCCTTACTCGGATGCAGAATCATTAGCAGTGCCTGTAGTGCTCATCATCATTCACCTTCCTGAAACTAGCGGGACAAGGATGGTTATCATGCACGGCAGTTGATAGTCAATATGCGATTAAAAGAACTTTGTACTCCTATCCCGTAACGGGCTAGGATCAAGTGAGGCATGTTCTGGTCAGGAGAATAGTCTCGACCATACCATGATGTAACTGAGGGAATAATGACATTGGCATTTGCCTAGAGCGAACACTACTCATTGACTAGAGTAGTATGGATTGCAATGTAAATCTAGTATCGGATACGAGCGTACGTGTCAACATTGTACTGTGCTTTGGTTAGAGGCATATCATTGTTGCAATGTTGTTTTGCAGCGTTTGCATTCAGCTGTCGATACTGAAACTCCTCCTAACGGGCTTTCGTTCGCAAAATCTGGAAGTTGGCCTCATGACCATTCGATTGTCGGTAAGCTTGTTTAAGATCCATCATTGCTTTTTCTGGGAGTTCAGAGCGTACATTTAAGAGGTTACCAAGCTGGCGGATATGGTCAGAGAAGTGGTTCAGGTGACGCATCTTCACAAAGTTGAAATCCGATTCGTCGACAAGATGTTGTGCAATATCTGACTCGATCTGCATTGTATCTTCATCAACGCGACGACGCGTTGCAGCTGCAGGAAGATTGTTCCAAGCGGGGTCACTCTCCTGTTCCTCCTGTATGTCCAACGTAGGCTAGTTTTTCAAGGCTTCTGAGACCTTCATTGTAGATTTACTGGCATGGAATTGACTGAAAACATCCATGTGAAAATAAAACTCCTCCAGATAATTGTCCATGTACTCGATTATAACCTCAGTCTGGTACCGGTACTGTGCCATAAGGTGAAAATAGGCTAAGTTCTTGACACACAACAGGGCTTCTGTGAAGAGAATCCATTGGCTATCTGAGGGGTTTAAAAGAGTCGCCGAGAAGACTGGAACAATCACATGCCCAAGTTGTTTCATCTCCTTACCACTCCATTGCGTCACCTGGCTATATGGCTTGTTGAATCGAGCAAAGCCAG
>Ga0307515_10023975_pt1 | contig 10656 bp, 1 predicted proteins | sample 17_EM_MG_FD_194513 | JGI IMG/M metagenome (GOLD analysis project Ga0307515, IMG submission 194513) | Populus trichocarpa ectomycorrhiza microbial communities from riparian zone in the Pacific Northwest, United States - 17_EM | ecosystem: Host-associated > Plants > Roots > Unclassified | place...
AAGTATGGGTTTAAAAGCTATACTAGACGAGCCGTATCTCTATATACACCCTACCAAACCTATCTTTATATTCTTTTATGTTAATAATATCCTAATTATAAGACACCTAAGCTATTGGTAGTAGATAGAGGGCATTTTAAAGCAGTTATAAGATTAATTTAAGATCCGCTAAATACCTCAGTTTACGTTATTCCTAAATACTCGTATTATATAAGATTGACAAAAGGGAAAGCTCTGGCTCTATTTAGATTAGTATCTTAAGAAGCTAGTCTTAATATACCATCTAGAGTATCTAAAGCTATTAGCAACACCACTATTGGGGCAGGAATTAATACTATATAAGGGAGAAGCTACGCTAAATTAGATAAAAGGATATTAACGCCGTATAGGTTCTGTAATATATCCAGCATCTACTATATAACTAAATATTACCTTTTCTATTAGTAGGCTAGCTGAGTTCTTATAAAATCTGTCGCCAGCTTATCTTGCGGAGATTAACAGATTGCTTACCTATCTCTATAATACTAGATACCTCGCTCTTAAGTTCTCTACTATTACGCCGTATAAAATAAACTAAGTTCTAAAAGCTGCTTCTAATACTAGCTTTACTAATAATGCTCTAACATAATGGAGCTTATAGGGCTTCTTAATAAGCTTGTTTAATAGGCCTATAGTATAGCAGGCAACTAGACAAAGGTTAGTTACTAAGTTTACTATAAAGGCAGAACTTCTAGCTCTCTCGCACGTTGGCGGGGAGGTCAAGCATATAGTTCGGATCTTTAAAGCCATTAGATTCGATCTAGAATAGGACGTTATTATTAATTATAATAATTAGCAGTTAGTACGGATCGTAATAAAAGAGACTCCTACGGTATCTATAAAACTCTAATATATAGATATCTATTAATTATAGCTTCGCCAAGAGGCCTAAAACGGAAGCTTTGTTATACAATAGATACTAATAAGCGAGATGGCTATAGATGGACTAACTAAAGCTCTATTAAAGCAAAATCATCAAAAATTCGTTAAAGTGGTAGGGCTCCGCGATATCAGATATCTGGTTAGTTGACGCTCATATAATAGCAAAGCTTACTACTAGCTTGTCTCTCCTAACTGCCTAATCCGGTAATCTAGCTCTAACGCTCTACGTTAGATTTAAGGGGGTGTGTTAGCTACAAAGGTAGCTTTATTGCTGAGGTGTTAGACTCTAAACGACTACGGACACCAAAGGTCGAACTAGGGTTATTTTTCTTATGTATATTAGGGCTCTTAAAGCCACCTTAAATAAAACAGATTAATTAGTCAATTCTGTGTCTCTACCTATTAGCTAGCTTATATCATTTGTCTTAATACCTGCCTAGCTAAAACGTCTTTATAAACGTCTCTATAAATATTTACACGAACGCCTATATAAGCCCTTTACAAGGCCTTTAAAAACAAGCCTAAATGCAAGGTCTATATAGAGAAGCTCTATTAAAGCTCTAACCAAGCTCTGCTCGAAACTCTGCTTAAAGCTCTGCTCAAAGCTCTGCTCGAAGCTCTATTAAAGCTCTGCTCAAAGCTCTATACAAGGCTCTACTTAAAGCTCTATTAAAGCTCCACTTGAAGCTCTGCTTAAAGCTCTGCTCGAAGCTCTATTAAGGCTCTACACGGAGCTCTTCTTAAGCTCTACTCAAAAGCTCTACGCGAGGCTCTGCTCGAGGCTCTACATAACACTCCACTTAAAGCTCTACTAATATGCAGCACTAATATACTAGAAGACTCTATAATCGTCTATATAAACGGCTCTATAGTTAATTAATTTATCGATTAATTGCCTGCACGAACGCCTATATAAACGTCTGCACATCTATATATCTATACGTCTACACACCTACACGCCGCACGTAGCTCTGTATAAGGCTCTACGCGAACCTCTGCACGAAGCTCTACTAAAGCTCTACACGAGGCTCTGCCTAAAGCTTACCCCCTGCTGTAAAGCATAACGGAGGGATAGCATTTGCGAAGCAAATCCCTACTAACTAGTATCTATAGGTTAAAAGTTTTCTTTTACTAGCAGTTTAATAACTCTTCTATATTAAGGGAGTCTAATATAGGTATAAAAAGTAATAAGTCTGCTTTAAAAGCTATAATATTTAATAATTTATCCGTACAATGTTAAAGTTAACAAATTTTGATGGGGTGCTAAGAAGATCTGTAAATATTACAAATATCGCCAATACTCGCTAATACTCGCCAATATTGATTGACCCGAGGTACGAGTGGTCTATATTTTCGGGTTGGGGGTCCTGGAATTTAAACCCCGCCAAGCTAGCTTTTAATTGGTTGGAAAGTAGACTTCTAATTGGTTAGAAAAAAAAGCGCGCGCGGTAAGTTACGGTAGAATTTACGTGACGAATATTAAAATATTATGAACATTAAAATATCTTAGCACGTTCCTTTTTATTAACCTTTATTAATACCACTATATATACAGTAAACATGGCAGATCTTACTGTAATTAAGTGCAGCAAGTGCCATATCTATAAGCTCCGCCTTAACTTTGTTAAAGACAGCCCTTTAAAGAAGCTTTTAAAGCTATATTAGTTATATCGGTCAAAGGCGCGTCTTCCCTATATACTACTTCTACTTTTGCTTACTTTTCTAGATCTCTAAATATAATTTAAATAAGCGGAGAGCTCTTGTAGAGTTAGGTTCTACTACTAAGAATTATCCTATAAGGCGCTAGCGAACTGCTCTACCTAAAAATGATACCGAGAACGCCTTCCTGCCTTGCGGCCAGAATAGCTAAGATACCCCTGAAATGGCTTAACGGCGGAAGACAATTAGGGTAATATAATAGAAATACCGTATTCTTAATTGGCGGGGTAAAGCTTACTTGCCTACTCCTCCGCTATATACCATAGATAAAGCTCCGTGCAGTAGAAGAGGCACTCTAGATGGCCTAAATGCGTCCTTGCCGGAACTAGCTCCTATACCTACTCTACCGCCAATACCCACTCTACCGCCAATACCTACTCTACCGCCAATACCTACTCTACCGCCAATACCTACTCTATCGCCAATACCTACTCTACCGCCAATACCTACTCTACTACTAATATTACCTTCTTTACGGCAAGCTCCCTTATAGCAAGCTCCTTTATAGTAAGCTCCCTTGTAGTAAGCTCCCTTATAGTAAGCTCCCTTATAGCAAGCTCCCTTATAGCAAGCTCCCTTATAGTAAGCTCTGGCTACAGCTATACTGCTACCTATTTTAGCTGTTAATTAGGAGCGAATTAAGAAGTTTAGGAGTATATTATAGGCTGAACGTATAAAGACGTGCAGTTGTTATAAGGAGTAGTGGTTCTAAATAGGCCTAGCTACAGAGGGTAACAATATAGGTGTATGTAAAGCCTATATTAAGGACGCCAATAGCCTTAAGGATCTAACCCTTTCTTCCCTATTTGGTGATAGCAACGGGCTTAATCCGGGGCCTGTTCCTAGCTTCTTACCTATACTTACTACGGTAGAGGAGCTTCTAATTACGCGTGTATACGTTTATCTACAAGTCGTACGTGTACGCGGCTAGCAATATTACTATACTAGCTATATCTGCTGCTTTAGCTAGAATATACTAAAGACCTAAAGGCAGCTGCCACGGCTACCTACTAAACTCGATATACTAATTGTGAGGCCTACGGCAGTAGAGGGTGGCAAATACCTAAGTCGGCGGTTTACTAAGCGGTATACTATAAGGCGCTCTACTATAGTATAGTGGCTTTACTTTCTAAAGGTTAATTATTCTAATTATTATAATGTTAAAATATGTAGCACCTAGCTTACCAGCTTACCTAAAAATGGCTCTATATTAGATTAGCTACCTTATATTAATAAGTTAGAGTCTAATTCTAGTGGCCCAACGGCTTACCCTATTGCTCCTATATAACGTCCTGCTATTAATCCTCTACCTGCCGAGCTTAGCAGTAATATACTAGACGGCGAATTTAATAACAACGTACTGAATACTTTAGTTCCTAATCTAGTGCCTAACCTTAATGAATTGGAGCTTTCGGGTCGTGAGGTTTAATACTAATAAGACCTACAAGCGGGTTTAGAGGTTCTTACTATACAACAGACACCTCTCTCTAAGCGATTAGCTAGTTTTATTATGCGTAGCGCCTTTCCTACTCTATTTCCTTATAGCAAAGCCGATTTTAATATGCTATGAAGCTGTATAGTTACCCTAACTACGTACGCTAAGCATATGCTTAAGTATTAGGACGGTCGGTTTAGCCGCTACCCCTTATTTCGCTACTATATGTTTAATTAGATTATAAGAGAGTAAGCCCTTAACGCCACCCGCTTCCTCTGCAGCCAATTAAATAAGAATAGTCTATCTTTAGATAAGCTTAGTAATCTTATAAATGGTAATAGGGGTAGCTAGTTGCTAAATAAGATTGTACGGTATGTACGGAACCTTAAGGGTACTAGACCTTACTGGAGGTAGAAAAGAAATAAGCTTATATGTAACCGACTACCGGTACCATGCTAAGACACTAGGATGCTGCCTGGAAGGCAGCATCAGTACTACCCTCGTATACCTCGTATACCTTATATTACCCTATTTCGACTACGTATTAGTCTCCCCTTTTATCTTGTTGCCTATACCTTTCTCATGTATATATACCACTTGATTTCCATAGATTTACAATTAAGTTGCTTGTTCAATTCCCATACACTGCAAAGCTTACATTATAGCTTATGCTAAGAATATTAAGAGCGGATCTCTATTCTTTACACTTAGCGCTGCTGATCTATATTAGCATAATCTACACTTTTATATACCTTTATTTAACAAATATAAGGCTACTAATAAGGCTTAGCGCTACCGGATTACTTCTTAGAATCTTAATAATAATCCGTATATTACTGCTTACTGGCTATATTGCCGCTTTAATCTGTTTAAAAAGCACGTGCTTATAGGCCTATTTAATAGTACTAACTTTTAGTCCTAATATAAGTAGCAGGTATAACGTAGCGGCTATATATATGGCTTCTTATAGAGTTTAATAGCCCTAAAGCTAGATCCGTCAGCTATTAAATTAAGGGCGGCTTTTACTAAGTACTGGGCTACTTTTATATCCGCAATTAATCCTAATCAATTTAGGCCTCCCGATCTCCGATATCCTTTTGCTCTTAGCTATAAAGAATAGCTTAATACCAGTAAGCTTCTTACTGCCTGCCTTAATCGATTTTAACGGCACCGCAATTACACCAAATCTTACTGCTTAAGATTAAAAAAAGGCTCCACTAGAGTAAAGGAGTGCCGCTTCTATTTTCTACGGTCTCTCCGTAATAAGGCCGCTGTATTAAAGGATTAAAATCTATATTACTAGACGTTCTATCCGTAGCGTAATAATAAGCTTTTTAATGGTTACAATGTAGCTATAATATTAGCGTGGATGGCAAATATTAATACGTTACCCGCTATAAGCGTATTAGTAATAGTTAACTATATAGGCAAGTATTGCAGTAAGGAAGAGAAGAAGTTAATTTCCTACTAGGAGTTACTCTAATTAGTATAGCCGCACGCCAATAGCCTTTATGCCTTTAGTTTAGTTATAGCTAGGTTTATAAACAAGCTTATTACTAAACGCGATTAGTTAGCGTAGGAGGTATACTATCTGCTTCTTAATATTCCCCTTTACAAAGGCTCTAGGAATATAGTAACTTTAAACTACCACTAGGAGGATAATTAAAGCGCTATGTATAAGCTTAATAATGGGCAACTAAGAGGGTGCGGACTATTTAACTATAAGAAATATAAGCGCCGCCTAGATAGGGTAGAGGATATTACTTTTCTTAATTTTCTACTCTATTTTAATTACTCTACTTATAAGAATTAGCTAAGAGCAAGGCCTTAAGTTATATTATACTTTCCGTAATATAACGGCGATCGTTCCTATTTATAGTATCCTAATTTCTACCGTATAAAGCTTATTCTTCATTACCCGTAGAGGGAGTATAAGGAAGTAGCTACTTATACTAATAGATTTAGGGCCCCTAATTATATAGCTTCCTATTAGGCTTATATTAACTCTTATTAGCACCTACCTAACTACTTCTATAATTAAAAACTAGAGGAAGGTTATAAAACTGCTAATAATATTAATAAGTTTAAGGGCGATTTTGCAGACGACTTAGAGCTATACTAGTCCTTTAAGGCCCTACATGCCCGCATTTAAAATACTAACGGAGTTAAAATTAAGGATTCTGATAGGCTTAGTAATAGGGAGCTTAATTATAACTATAACTAGAGTACGTATTAGGGTACGTACCCGCAGCTTAATAAGAGGACTTATTGGTAGAAAGTACGGCTATAGCCTCTACTATAGAGCCACCTATCTTAAACAGCAACTCCGTCCTCCTTATAACTAGGTTAGCGTTATATCTATAATATTATAGTTAATTACTATAGGCAGATTTAAGCGGGCCTTAGCCCCCCCCTACTACGGATTAATATTAATAGAGAGGCAGAAACCGGCAAATTGCATCTTATTACTGTTTTTTTTACTACACTCTATAATATAGCAAGGGTTAATAATAAGCCATCGCCATTAGCTTAAGCTGCCCCTACTAGGGTAGCTGCCTTTAGTATTAACGGCAGAACTATATACGATCTATTAAGGTTGCCAGTAAATTATCCGTTTAAGAAATTGCCTACTGCTAGTCTTACGCCTCTACAATAAGCTTTTAAGGATATTTACTATCTTATCCTTAATGAGAAATCTATAATTAGGCAAGTATATCTAGCCTAGATTAATTACTGCCTCTGTTAGATTTACTCTACGCGTAATAACGACTACTTTAAAGGCTTAAACATCTTACTAGTAGGCGATTTCCATTAGCTTCCCCCTATAGGTTAGGCGGCCTTATATAGCAATCTACTTACTAGGCTATTAGAGCTCGCTAGCTATAAAAAAGGAGCCTATAAAGCGATTGACCAAACAGCTGTCCTAAATTAAGTTATGCGGTAGGGCGGTAATAACGCTAAGAGCTCTGTATTTAGGACCGCCCTTACGGAGCTACGTAGTAATTCTGTAAGTAATTTAACCTAGAAGCTTCTTTTAACTAGGTATAAGCAGGGCCTATTCACTAATAAGGTTGCGGGCTTTAATAACGCAATTCGGCTATATAATATACGCGCTGCTATAGGTAAGTATAACGCTATTTAGCTTCGCGACCTTTTATAGCTAGTGGTGGCTATTAAGTTAGTTAACACTGGTGTAGGTATGCGGAAAGTTACTCCTAATTAGTGCGATACTATAGAGAATCTAGCCCTATATATTGGCGTGAAAGTAATACTAATATAGAATATCTGGATTGAACTAGGCTTAGTAAACGGTACTACTAGTATAGTTAAAGATATTACATAGAAGGGACACGCGGATATTAAAAAGGATTAGCCTCAGTTACTACTAATTATAGTAGATAGGTATAACGGACCTGCCCTATTTACTTAGCAGGATAGTAAGAAAGTCGTCCCTATATTTTCCGTGCTTCATAAGTAGGAGGGTATAAGAGGCTCTTACTTACGGCGTTAATTTCTAATTACTCTAGCTTTTGCTCTTACCGTATATAAAAGCTAGGGCCTAACACTTAACTAGGTAGTTTTAGATATTAAGGAAAAGAATAAGACAGCTAGGCTAACCTATATAGTAATCTTACGAGTTAAGAAGCTTTTAGGGCTTATATTTAAACGTAGGTTTAATATAGAACGATTTTAGTTATCTATAAGTAAGACTAAAGAGGTATAACAAGAAGATTTTGTACGGAGGTAGTAGCAACTACTCGTAAACGACTTTCCCTAATTAGGAAATTATATACTAGCTCGGAGGTAAGTGGAGAATATAGCATTCGTTTTAGTTTCTTAACTTTTAAACAGCTTAACCGCGAAATCCAATTTTCTAAATTTTAACCCCCCTATCCGTCCTACCTTCTTACCACTTCTAAAGCTATTAGATATATATATAATAGTATATAAGGAGAATTGGTAGTATTACTGGATTAATATTGCTACTGTCTATAGCGTTAATTAATTTTTAGAATTTTTAAATTTTTTTTAAAGGGTAGAAATGTCGCTTATATAAGGAGTTACGTAACCTCCGAGAATATATGCTACTTAGGACCGCATATTAGCAGCCACAACTTCTCTATACTATAGTTAAGATTTTATATATACCGTACTTAAAGCTACTTAAAATAACTATTACCTATAGATCTACCAATTTATAAATTAAAAATTAGACGTAGTTAGAGCTATTAGTAGGGGTTATTAATCGCGCTCCCTATAACAAAATCTAACTAATAAACGAACTAATAAATTAAATTAAAAGTTTGGAACGTCTAAATAAGGTTCTATTAAGACGCTAGCTAGACTCTAACCTAGACCCTTTCTAACCTATTAAATTTTAAAAATAATAACCTCTACTAAATTAAAAATCAACCTTATCCTTAATAAGCCATCTAATTAGATTTAATGGTTCTTTATTATCTAAGATATAGCTAAAACTAATAAGGTATAGCAGTATATTAACCTATTTAAGAAGAAAGATAATCTTCTAAAGCTAGAACTACTAAGTCGGCCTATACTAAGGGACATACTACCTACGGCTATATTAATAGTAAAGCTAGACCTAAATTAGCTCACTGCCTATAACTAGCTCTACGCCAAATATAAGGACGATTTACGCGTACACTAGAAGCAAAAATAGGCTATAAACAATATTAATAACTACATTGTTCGCACCACATTGGTAGCCTACCTTTTACTTATTAACAGCCCTAGTAGTTAGTTATATTAAATATTTAAGGCGTCTCTACCACTATAGTAGCTACTATAGTGACAGAGATACCCTATATTTTAGTAAGTAATTAAGCCTATCTTATACGAGAATCTTATGCTTATTAGTACTTACCAAATCACGTACTTATAGGGCCTCCTCCCGTCTATAAATACTCCCTCCTCTACACTTTCCTTTCTTCTTTTCTTCTTCCTTATAAGAGCTAGAGGTGCTCTAATACTCCTCCCTAGTCCCTATTAAGGGATCTATTAGTTAATATAGCGATATAGATAGTATCTAATAAGGAGATAGGTAAGAGAGGAGATAGGAAGGACGGAGGGGCGTCTAGTAGGTGTTAGTCGAGCAATATTAATGTTTATATTATAGCTGCCTAATCTCCCGTTTGCAGGCCTCCTCCTATTTATAAATACTCCCTCTTTTATACCTTCCTCTCTTCTTCTTTCTTCTTCCTTATAAGAGCTAAAGGTGCTCTAATACCCCTCCCCAGTCCCTACTAAGGGATTTATTAATTAACGTAGTAATATAAACAGTATCTAATAAGAAGACAGGTATAAGAGGAGACAGGAAGGACGGAGGGGCGTCTAGTAGGTATTAGTTGAGCAACGTTAATATCTATATTATAGCTGCCTAATCTCCCGTTTATAGGCCTCCTTCCATCTATAAATACTCCCTCCTCTATACCTTTCTCTCTTCTTTTTTCTTCTTCCTTATAAGAGCTAGAGGCGCTTTAATACCCCTCCCTAGTCTCTACTAAGGGATTTATTAGTTAACATAGTAATATAAATAGTATTAGATAAGGAGACGAGTAAAAAAGGAAATAGAAAAAACGGAGGAACCTCTAGTAGGTGTTAGTCAAGTAACATTAATGGCGGTTTTTGTTACCTAAAAATTGCGTTATATAACGACATTTGGGAACGTAAATATGTACCCCTATCCTATACTTATACTACTACTAAATATTCTAGATTTCGCACTTGGAGCTACTTATAATAGGTATTCCTAGGAGATCTACCGGTTTAAAGCTCTATAATTAAACGTTATTAACGTTTTATATAGGGGTCGTTAATTAAGCTCCCAGGATACAATTTTTAAAGTTTAACACTATACTAATATTACGACCTTCTTGCAATGGCCGAGCTACCCCTAATCTCCTCCCCCTTCTCTCCCCTCCTATTACTTGGCGCTAAGCTATTATATTATTACTAAGCTATTGCGTTATTATACGTCCGAACTGGGTAGGTAATAATGTGGTTACTTAATTATATCAAACGTCTCTATATATAGTTATATCTCTTCCTACACGCGTATTTAATTGAGTTAGGGTAGTAGACTTACTTTAACTCCAGCTATACGGCGATTTAGTTATTAGGCATTAAAAATATTTAGTATATAAAGCTTTAAATTGGAATTATAATCTACTATATCAGATTCTACGTAGAGGGCTCTATATTAAAGCTCTGCAGTCTAAATATATACTAGATTCGTGACCAATATAATCCTTAAGCCCAGCTTAAGTAGGGCGCCTTGGTTACTGTAGTAAATCCTTACCTAGCAGTAACTAAGGCGCCTTAATCTTACTACTACTTCTAAATTAAGCAAAAGCTCTATATAGGGGGGTCCCAGGGGGTCTCCCTCTGGAAAACCTTATCTCTATATATATTAATTAAAGTCTATATAATAAAACTCTAAAATTGATTGGCTTATTACTTATAAACTCGGGTCAAAATTTACGTTGGGGGATCAACGTTCCGCATGTTTAGTGCCAATATTGATCAATCTAATTGGCAATATTGATATTGAAAACCACGCT
>Ga0307515_10023976_pt1 | contig 10656 bp, 9 predicted proteins | sample 17_EM_MG_FD_194513 | JGI IMG/M metagenome (GOLD analysis project Ga0307515, IMG submission 194513) | Populus trichocarpa ectomycorrhiza microbial communities from riparian zone in the Pacific Northwest, United States - 17_EM | ecosystem: Host-associated > Plants > Roots > Unclassified | place...
TGGTCAAATGGTCAACCAAGGACGAAAGAGGAAATCGCCACATTGCCACCCTTGATGCAAACCCTTCGGGTTCCCTTTGCAGACGATGGATAGTCCGTGGAGCCGCTGTTGGGTCCGTGGAGAAAAGCCGCGGAGAGATTCGGTGCTCCATGGACCGTGATCAGGGGTGCCATTGCTAAATAGTAGTTATACGAAGTAGTGCAGTCACGGAATTACTTCTTCTTGACTGAGCTTCAACCTGACATATATAATGGTATTTCTCCTTGTCCTCCTGATTCGGGCATACGCGCGAATGTACTTTTGGTTTGCATTGGCGGATGTGTAAATATGGGCGCCACAACCACTTGTACTTTATCAAATAGGGAGCGAGACCTGCGTCTACGCTCTCAAAAATCCTCAAAGACATGCATTTACGGTATGTGTGAGGTGTTTGAACACAATTTAGGCAAGAACTTCATAACGAAGCGATATGTAACGAGGCGATGAGCCTGTGGCTCCCCAAATGACATTTTGCCGATAGTGGTAGTCCCTCACAAGCTGTATATACATGTTATTGAGACTTGACTTGGATCATGAAGGATGCCGATACATTATGAGCTCCTCTCCTCCACGCCACACGGCGCTCCATACGATACCTATTATCTAGCCTTGCCTTGCCAGGCTGGGGAATCACGGCAAATAATAATTTTTTTGAGGCGCATGCGAAGAAGGGAGCCGAGTTAGTAGAAGAAGTGAGAGGTGAATTCCGATCCGCGGTCGAAGGACACATGGAGAGGGATGCCATGCTTCGAGAACACATGGGAAACGAATGCGTCTGCAACGTCCGGGGCAGTAAGAGTGTCCGTAGTTGGAAGGAAAACATCTTCCTTGGACAAGCGGTCAATAACCACCCAGATAGCAGTGAAGCCGTTAGACGCATGTAACTGCTGGATAAAGTCCATACTGATAGAGTGCCATGGGCGCTCCGGCGCACTGTGAGCGAGCGCATGCGGGCCAAACGTAGTCGCTACGTAGTAACTATAGTGTTTGTAGCCGAAGTAACCCGCCGTTGGGTGGTCATGCTTCGCCTGGAGGACGCGAGTACGGGGGTTTCCTCGCTCGGGTCGGTGCTCTGGGACGTATACGCGGAGTTCCATCAGTAGGAAACCAGAATGGGACAATGAAAAGCGCGGGGAGGGACTCCCCTTGAGACAGAGGTCGAGTTCCCTACTAGAGAGGAGATCGACGGATAGCTCAGCCGAGATATCGAAGATGGGACGGAAGAGTCGACAAGGGCAGCAGCGTGCATCACGACGTCGCACAGCTGAGTAGCGCGGAGCGAAGTAGCGAGTTGTTCTTGCGTGAAGATGGGGCGCAATTTTTGCGGGTTCGCTAGCATATAGTCCCTAACCCCCCTTTAAGGTAGAAATCCGCTCGTTGAGTATGAGAATCCTGGGCGAACGACCATGTTAAAGGCGGAGAGGAATCCCGATCAGCGAGCTTGACGACGCGTAGGCATCTTTGTTGAAGAGAAGTACTCCAGATTCTTGTGGTTGGTGATCACGTCGCTCGTATGGGAGGTCACGAGAGAATGTCGCCAGGTCTTGAAAGTTCCGAAGATGGCGAGCAGCTCCTTATCGTGAGTGTCGTAGTTGAGCTCGGCACCAGATATGGTGCGACTGAAAAACGCGATGGGGGGGATTTGACTATCCTCAGCGCGTACCGAGAGAATACCGGCGATGGCGTAATCAGAGGCGTCTGTCTCGACCACTGGAGGAAGGGACGGGTCGAAATGGTGGAGGATGGGTGCCGAAGTAAAGGCCGTTTTGAGAAGTTGAAAGGCGTCTTCACATTGCAGCGACCAGACCCACGGGGCGTCCTTGCGCGTAAGCCGAGTGGGCGGGACGGTGAGACCGGGGTACGAGGCGATAAATTGCCTGTGAAAGGTTGTGAAACCCAAGAACGATTGGACGTCCTTAGCATTTCGTGGTGTGGACCAGTCGCGGATGACTTGGATCTTCGAGGTGTCCATTTGAAGGCCGTCAGGGCCAAAAAAGGAACCGAGGAAGTCCGTCGTGTCCACACTGAAAGCGCACTCCTCGACTTTGGCGTATAGGTGGTTTGCACGAAGGCGTCGCAAAACCTCCCGTACATGTCCGAGGTGCTCGGGATTGTCAGAGTAGATCGTGATGTCATCTAGGTAGACAACCACGCACATGTCCAAAATATCCTTGAAAACTTCGTTCATAAAACGTTGGAAGGATGTAGGGGCGTTGGTAAGGCCGTGTTGTATGACCCGAAACTCGTACAGTCCATAACGAGTTCGGGATGCAGTCTTCCATTCATCGCCGTCTGCTGTGCGCACGAGATTGTAGGCGCCGCGAAGATCGTGGAGTGCCTGAGGTGCGAGATCGAGCTTGGAGAAGACGCGGGCGGAGCGAAGACGGTCTAATAAATCAGGGATAAGCGGGAGCGGATACCTATCCTTTTTGGTGATTTTGTTGAGACCGCAGTCATCAACAGCGAGGCGGGAGAGAACCGCCCTTGTACTTAATGGATGAACTGATTGTTGAGGTTCTCGTCCAAGAACCCCCGAAGAGCCATTTGTTCGACTTCGGAGAGGGAATATACCGGACCGTACGAAACAGTAGTGTCGTCTAGAAGGTCGATATGGTGCGTCGAGGCGTCGAGGAGGGAAGGTAGAACCATTTCGTAGGTTGTGGTAGTCTTGTGGGATCTGAGGCCGGAGTTCTACGCATTTGGCGGTGAGCGTGTCATCTGGAGATCTGGAGAGGGATGGCTATGGGCGGAATCCGTGCCACGGCAGCGCGTAGCTCTTAGCCCTGCAGACCGGGGGGGGTTCTAGAATGAGCGAGGCGCGTTCAAAAGCACTCAGCTCAGAAGGCGCGCGGAGACGTCGAACAAGGTGTGTCGACGAGCGGCTCGCGGAGAACTCGTTACATTCGTGGGTTAGATCCACAGTGTCGGGCCCCACAAGGCATCTGGATGTAAACTGAATTATGAGTCAGCAGAACCGTCGAACGATCCTAGATTTTCAGATTTTCAAACTTGAGATTATGGGAAAAAAAAGGCAACGCAATGCGAGCGGTATCTAAATCATTGATTTTGGGAGGCGACAGACACTTCAAGGAGACGAGCTGAGTCTCGAACCATCGCATCTCGAGTCTGGAGTCTCATCGAAACTAGCTCGTCGTGAGCCGCGGCGGTGCTTATTTGAATAGGCAGCTTTGAGGAGGAGGAAGTGACCATACCACTCAGTCCTCTGATCTAAACCCAGTTGTTCGGAAATGTTGGAGGGAACGCAATTCGCTTGACAGCTGTCATTGGCCAACCAAAGAACACGACCACCACACGCTTTTGTGACTCGCTCTGCTGGACGCCCAAGTCTCAACAAGTGATCAACATGGCGACTTCACGATCCAAGAAAGAAAACCTGTGAGCACCCTCGACGCATCACGCGGCAGATCGCTGATCATACTCCAAGCCTCTTTCTAGACCGTACGCGGCGCCTCACTTCAATTCCGGCGCATACCGCTGATCTCAGCCATCATACAGAAATTACACTCCAAGTCATTCCAAAGCTGAAGTATACGCTCTGGTTGTTAGTCGACGATGAGGAGAAAGAATTACAGAGGATAAACAACCAGACCTGGAAACCAGCGAAGCCACTGTATGCACCTTGCTTGTTTGATACGTGCACCTGTTAAAGTCTTTGCATATGTAGAGATGCATCTCCGACATCCCAGATGCGCGTTGAGATCCAAGTGCAGCGCAGTCATCGCCAGTGGTGGAAGAAGGACCAGGGAACCACAAAGATCGACTGTCAAGCACTTTTCAAGGATTATTGGAGCACCACAGCCCTCGAGTTTCCAGTACCGGGTCAGTTGGAATCACCAACCGGTCCCTTCATCGCTAACCGAGAGAACGCAGCGGACATTGTTGCTGGGAAACATAGCTACTCACTGGAACTACAATTCTCTGCAGAAGTTACCGTTCGTCTTCTGACAATTATTCACCGCAAACAGCTTATACTGTTCACATAGACGGATGATCTACGCTCCTCGCTCCGTGAACTCGAAAAACTGTTAAGGGACTACTCCCCACTGATGACAGAATCGACGGAGAAGGCTTTGGAAAAGGTCATTAAAGTCGGGGTTGCATTCTCGGGGGTCAGTTCTCAGTTCTCCCATATCGAAACTATCAAGACATTGACACGTATTAGTTAAATGGGATCGCGAAGGTTGCCTTCAGTGTTACGAAAGTCACGTTTGAGGTTTGTTTCCGCTCTGCGCCTCAGAAGCAGAGATGACGCCCGGATGTTTTAGCTTTTACAGGAGCAAAACAAGTACGACCAGGTGCCATTAGACTTGTTGGATCGGTTACGGCGTGTTTTGTTCTTTGCGGACAAGGTCGCAGATGAGCTCGTCTACGAAGAGACAGAAATCTTGGAGAAGACAATCCCGCGAATGTTCAAAGTGATGGAAAATGTCGCGAAAGGCTCGTGCGACTATGTCAAACGTGGGCGTTTCGGTGGGCAGTTGGCTTTCTAAATTTCGCATATGCTGATGATCGCAGAGAGGACATTGACTGGGCTCGTCCACCCGCAGAAGATCGAAGAAATGAACAAAGAGTTGACCGAGGTCATTGAAGATTTCGACCGTGCAATGAATGTCGAGGCCCTCCGCCTAGCCAAGGAGAACAGTACGCACTCGTTGATCTCAATCTGATGATAAAATAATCTCAATTGCTTCCTGTAGGATTATTCCAGCTGGACGTCTTGCTCAAGGAGCGACTTAAACCTACCAGGACCAGCTATAACCGGAAGCTCTGCTGTATGGAAGGCACCCGCCAATCTATCCTCAATGAAGTCATTACGTGGGTAGCCAATGGATCGGGGCCGAGCAAGACATACTGGATCTACGGCTTACCCGGAGTCGGCAAGACATCGTTGTCTCATTCAATCTGTAAAACACTCAATGAGCGAAATCAACTCATTGGAGCGTTTTTCTGCCAGAGGGATGACACGAATTCGAACGAGCCAAGAAACATCCTTCCAACTCTCATCTATAAACTCGCCGAAAACTCGCCGGCTTTTCGAAGGATTGTGGCAGAACGACTTCGTAGTCAATCAAACCTGACAACGGAGTCGATGGAAGACACAGACTTCCTCGATCTTATCCGCTCGGTGCCTGGCCAACCCAATGAGCATTCTCTCGCCTTCGTCATCGACGCACTTGATGAGTGTGGCGACTATCAAGGTCGCCAAGATGTCCTAAAGGCCCTGACCGACGCAGCCGCACTAGCTCCGTGGCTCAAGATTATCATCACCAGTAGACCCGAAGCCGATATCGGACGCTTCTTTCGTGGTCTCACCGGCTCGTCGCATTCATCGTACGATCTTACTGCCGATCAGAGTGCCAGTGATGATTTGCGAAACTTTGCCCGAAGCCAGTTCAACGTGGTGGCCTCGAATTGGCAAATCACAACGCCTTGGCCAGAAGAACCAGACTTCAACAAGCTTATCTCTCGCGCGAACGGTCTTTTCATCTTCATCAAGACTCTTGCTCTCGCACTTGAGAAGAGCAGTGACCCTGAAAAGTCTTTGAAGGAAGCATTGCAAGGTCCAGCTGGTACTGGCTTGGAGTCTCTATACGGGCTCTATTCGAGGATCGTGGAAGCGGGCAGCAACATTGATGGGTTTTGGCGGATGATTGTGGTGATTACAACGGCTCAATACCGCCCACTGTGCAAAGAGACGATTGCAGAGCTAACGGGAGTGAAACTCAATCTGGTCGGAAAATGCGTGGGTGCCCTCAGCTCTTTGCTATATCAAGACGAAGGGGCCGATGAAGCAATTCGTGTCCGACATTTGTCAATTTCCGATTTCTTTCTCAGCGATCGCTGCGAGTATCAAGTCAACCTGCGGGAGGCACATGCGCAGCAGGGTGTGGCCTGCCTCGAGACGATGGTAAACCCTGTAAAGGGACTCCGTTTCAATATCTGCAATCTCGAAGATTCCCGGCTCGCCAATGCAGACATTAGAGATCTCCCATCCCGAGTGAAACAGAACGTTCCCGACCCCTTGCAGTATAGCTGTCTCCACTGGTCAAACCATCTTTGCTCTCCTCCAGCGAACCGCGATGAGCGTCTATTGGTGTTGGGAGGCTTGAAGAACTTCTTTGGGGGGTTGTACCCATTACTTTGGGTTGAAGTGTTGAGCATTATGGCGATGGTCCCAATTGGCGCTCAAAGCCTTCGAAGGTTGCTATCTTGGGTGAGGGTGAGCACATCCCAGCTTGCTACCAGTTTGCATTCCAAGCTGATTCGGATTGGCTGTAGGATGTGGATTCAACGCTTCTTGAGAGAATTCAGGATCTTCGTCATTTCCTGATCACTTTTCACACCCCCATCTCCATCAGCGTTCCACACATCTATATTTCAACACGACCGTTCCTACCCTCACAGTCACCTTTATCGACGACCTTCAGCAGAGAATTCACTAGTGCCATCAAGGTACGAGTGGGGAACCTGTCGTCATGGCCAGCACCGCCATTGGAGTGGACTGGACACGCGGACTCTATCCGGAGTGTAGGTTATTCCCCGAATGGGACCCGCGTTGTCACTGGATCCGGCGACAACACGATTTGGATCTGGGACGCAAAATCTGGTGCTGCTGTTGGCGAGCATCTCAAGGGGCACACCAACTCGGTGTGGTCCGTTGCTTACTCTCCTGATGGGCGGCGCATCATCTCCGGATCCTCCGACCGCACCATTCGAATCTGGGATGCCGAGACTGGCGCTTCGATCGGCGATCCTCTCGAGGGGCACACTCGCTCGGTGCTGTCCGTTGCTTACTCTCCTGATGGGCGGCGCATCATCTCCGGATCCGAAGACTGCACCATTCGAATCTGGGATGCCGAGACTGGCGCTTCGGTCGGCGATCCTCTCGAGGGGCACACCAACTCGGTGTCGTCCGTTGCTTACTCTCCTGATGGGCGGCGCATCATCTCCGGATCCGACGACTGGACCATTCGAATCTGGGATGCCGAGACTGGCGCTTCGATCGGCGATCCTCTCGAGGGGCACACTGACTGGGTGTGGTCCGTTGCCTACTCTCCTGATGGGCGGCGCATCATCTCCGGATCCGACGACCGCACCATTCGAATCTGGGATGCCGAGACTGGCGCTTCGATCGGCGATCCTCTCGAGGGGCACACTCGCTCGGTGCTGTCCGTTGCTTACTCTCCTGATGGGCGGCGCATCATCTCCGGATCCGACGACTGGACCATTCGAATCTGGGATGCCGAGACTGGCGCTTCGATCGGCGATCCTCTCGAGGGGCACACCAACTCGGTGTGGTCCGTTGCTTACTCTCCTGATGGGCGGCGCATCATCTCCGGATCCGACGACCGCACCATTCGAATCTGGGATGCCGAGACTGGCGCTTCGGTCGGCGATCCTCTCGAGGGGCACACTGATTGGGTGCGGTCCGTTGCTTACTCTCCTGATGGGCGGCGCATCATCTCCGGATCCGAAGACCGCACCATTCGAATCTGGGATGCCGAGACTGGCGCTTCGATCGGCGATCCTCTCGAGGGGCACACCAACTCGGTGTCGTCCGTTGCTTACTCTCCTGATGGGCGGCGCATCATCTCCGGATCCGAAGACCGCACCATTCGAATCTGGGATGCCGAGACCGGCGCTTCGATCGGCGATCCTCTCGAGGGGCACACTGATTGGGTGCTGTCCGTTGCTTACTCTCCTGATGGGCGGCGCATCATCTCCGGATCCGAAGACTGCACCATTCGAATCTGGGATGCCGAGACTGGCGCTTCGATCGGCGGTCCTCTCGAGGGGCACACTAATTGGGTGTGGTCTGTTGCTTACTCTCCTGATGGGCGGCGCATCATCTCCGGATCCGACGACCACACCATTCGAATCTGGGATGCCGAGACTGGCGCTTCGATCGGCGATCCTCTCGAGGGGCACACTGGTTGGGTGCGGTCCGTTGCTTACTCTCCTGATGGGCGGCGCATCATCTCCGGATCCTTCGACCGCACCATTCGAATCTGGGATGCCGAGACTGGCGCTTCGATCGGCGATCCTCTCGAGGGGCACACTGATTGGGTGCTGTCCGTTGCTTACTCTCCTGATGGGCGGCGCATCATCTCCGGATCCGACGACCGCACCATTCGAATCTGGGATGCTGAGACTGGCGCTTCGGTCAGCGATCCTCTCGAGGGGCACACTGACTTGGTGCTGTCTGTCGCTTACTCTCCTGATGGGCAGCGCATCATCTCCGCATCCTCCGACCGCACCATTAGAACTTGGGAGGTTAGTACACAGAAGCCGGCAAGCCTCGTGAGTGCCATACCTACCCTGTTCAGTCTATTGATTACTCTTATGACGTGCAGCACACTGTCTCCGATGACCACACTACCCATGTGAGGAACGCATTTCTATCTGGTTCCATCCGACATTCCTCCTGTAACCCAATGCATGCTGGTTTTTATGCAAAGCCCGACATGGGTGGTTGGGTCAGGGGGTCAGGGGGTGGCTTACTCTACTGGGTACCCCACGACTGTCGTGGAGGCTTGCATTCACCTGCCCTCCTGACAATCCCCCATACATCTCATTATCGTTCCGTTTCTCTTGACTTTGACGACTTTGCCTTTGGAACCTCATGGACTCAAATGTTCAAAAAAGCACCTTCTTAGCTTTTTTTCGGTTGAACTCTTCGCATGTAGTTCGGCCTTAGTTGCTCTTTCGGTTATTGAAGTTCCAACCACCATTATTGATCGAGGCATGACACCACTGAGTTGCTTATCTCGGGAAGTCCTTCCAGAGACGCCAAGTAGAGCCCTGTAATAGTCAATAGTCTGGAGTCGACCGCACCTGCAGCGTTCCTCTCACACCACACGGGCAAGCACCACCAAGAACGACGCCCAATCGCCGTATCACAATCGCCCTCGATGCCAATCAGTCCAGGCGCATTACCGTGCTCACCCCCCTTCCAGGAGGACCGAATGAGCCGTACAACGTGCGCGGTCATATCCTCACACAAGCGAGGAACAAGTTCCGGGTCAAGGAACTGTCTACTATATATCGACGGGGAGGTGAGATTGTTTACGATGGTAAGACCCTCGAGATAGACGACGTGCTTGTAAGCAAGGGCGAGGCCTATATCGGACCTCCAGTCAAACATACTAGAACCGATAGGAAAGCCAAGGAGGCTCACGTAGTAATACCACGGAAGCACTACTGGACCGCGTCTAATTTCTTCCGACAGGGAGCAACGGGCCCTTTAGTTGCTTAGCTTACAACACATCCAACGAATCGTGCAACATAGACTAGTCCTTAGCACGTAAAATTGGATTACCAAAAAAAAAAAAAGGAAAAAAAAGAAAAAAAGAAAAAAAAAAGTGAGCGTGCTCGCGAGCCAGAGTTTCGTGCATGAAGATGTACCTTGGCATCTGACTTTATGCTAGGCTATAAAACAGCTGGAGTCTGTGACAGCACTCGAAGGCGCCCAGTGAGTGGGCGGGGGATTACATTTTCGGCATTGTGCCGGTTACTTTAGCAGAATTCAGGCATTGTTGTTCAATGGGTGCTCGATTAGGGCAATTACTGGCAGGAACAAAGTAGAAGGAAATAACGTCCCTAAACATCGAAGTGTGCCTCTTTCGAGTCAAGGGTCCATAATTCGATTTGTCGTCGGATATCCATGGCCGAGGAGCCAGCTAAGTAAGGCGCCCAATCGAATCAACCACCTGTTGAGCGAATGGGCAAATATCCCACATAGCCTCCACAGTGAGTCCTTCTCTTTGAAAAGTCTAATGAGTTCACGGAGTTCTGCAGTACCATGGTGATAGCAAAGGATGGACGTGCTTTCCGTTCGTGAGCCCGAACACTGCATCCTGGACGTGGTGGGAATCAGGTGTATCTACGCAGGGGGTGTAAGCACAGGGCATTGTGCCCTGTTCACTGGTGGAGAGGACGATCACTTCCCAGCAATTGTATATCCTGCATGGCCCATTGGCAAAAGAAACCCCAAGATACCTCGCATGGGGCCCGTGTGTCTTCGCACCCCCGCATTCGCAGCTACTTTGATGCTTAAAGCCTTGTCCCCTCCATACCACGCGGTCCAAGTGCAGGATATCGAAACAACCAGTGCATGGTGAAATGGTAAATCCCAGGCACTTTTGGCCTTGTATACTATAAATTGGCCTACTAGATATCAGGGACACCACCCAGCAACCGGTTTTGACACCCTTACAACTCGACGTCAAGGACGACATCGATCTTGGCGCCTATCTCTAGAAGCCACTCAGTTCCTGGAGCTGAGTTCCTACGAATGAGTTTCCGGCCCCACCTTGGAGCTCTGGCAGCGAAAGAGCGGCCTGTCCATCAGTCGTAAACCCTATAGGAAATGGTGGACCTTCTCGGTCACTCTCTATGACATTTTCCACCCGGACGCCGAACACTTCTACGGTTTGGGTGTGTTGCCGTTGGAATTAAGCTCTGACATATACTGTCAGGGAGTAGCCAAATAGACGATTTTCGGCAGCCTTTCGGCATCGTTTGATTTCAGCGCTGTAGTTCTGTAATTACATGAATAGAATTATTTCAACACTTAGAATACATAGGTGAAGCTTC
>Ga0307515_10023977_pt1 | contig 10656 bp, 6 predicted proteins | sample 17_EM_MG_FD_194513 | JGI IMG/M metagenome (GOLD analysis project Ga0307515, IMG submission 194513) | Populus trichocarpa ectomycorrhiza microbial communities from riparian zone in the Pacific Northwest, United States - 17_EM | ecosystem: Host-associated > Plants > Roots > Unclassified | place...
TCCACCTTCTTATTTTCGCCATGCTTTTTTAATTTTCAATCCAATCAGTCTTTTAATTATCTTTTGTCAATTTTTACTCAGTCTTTTGTACTGTTCTGATGTCTTATATGTATGATAGTTTCTCAGGTATTTTGGATTTTGGAAATATTTTTCTAGCTAGGTCGCTGGAAGAACGACGTCTCTGTGACCATATCCTTCATGTATCAAATTTCCAGCACTTATTTTACATCAACCACTTGCAGGTCATGAGCCCCCTGTTCTTTTGCTTTCCGACGAATATAATCTTTCATTCATCAAAAAATCAAAAGAAGAAGAAATTATATTTACCTCAGCCATGAATCATGACTTTTTCTCGGCTGCGAAGAGCCCAAGACCTCAAATTTGCAGTTTATAAAATCAACTGAAGAGCTTATTTCAATGTTTATTTGTGCATTAATAGATAAATATATATATTAGATTAGGGCAATATTGTGTAATCTTCAATCCCATCATACCACAGAAAAAAAAAGATTAAGTAAAAGTTGAGAGTGCTTAGATTTTGCATAACATTTATTTACAGTACAAGTTGCTTGAACAAAACAGGCACTTAAACAGGTTTTGACTGTTTGTTTCTGAAGGGCCACGCCAGAAGATTAAAAACACAAATATCATAGAAATTTTATTTATGTGACTACTTAAACAACCTGGACATGATCCACATTACTCCCGTTTAATGTTAATTTCAACGAATGTCACAAGTCACAACTGCTTCGAAGAAAATAATACGAAAGTATTATTTCGAGGAAAGTATAGTTTTCCAATTCAACATATTGGAAAAGTTTTTGAAATGAATTTAAATGCTGAATACTTTTCCAATTCAACATATTGTGTCTCATATATCAGCTAGCTAACCCTCTCCATCTCTACAATCACCCATCTCGCAGACTAGCTCGCTCTCTACACATACCAAGACATACATTTGATTCCCTAAAAATCTCAGGTTTCTTTCGTGTCAAGAATGGGGTCTCAAGGAAAGGCTCGATACTTGACAATAATAGTACTCCTTGTTACCATTATTTTGTTATCATGTTCTTACATAACTGCTCCTAGGGGTCCATGCAAATATGACCCCAAAGATGGTAAGTGCAAAATCGGTGAACCTGCAGCAACAAAGTTTGATGGGGGGAGGAGTACTTAGGAGAGGTGGCTTGACCTAATCGTCTGATGAATGAGTAATCGTTTATCCTTCTATTAGTTTGAAGGCATAGCTACTTAATTAATCCATGGTTTGAGGCATGGTAATTATTTATGTGTCCTTCGCTGGTTTAGTTTACTTGCTCTTGCCATTTTTTCATTTCCCAAGCTTTTTGGCATTTGTACCCATTCTTCACCTTGCTTTGATTTGCCAATTTTATGCTAGTAATAAAGTTTCTTCACTTATCTAAAAGAAAAAAAGCTAGCTAATTGTGTATTTACAAGTTTTTTTTAGAAGTCGACATACTTGTTGGTTATTAATATCTTGATACAAATATTAGGAATTGAATCTTTAAACATTTTGTAGATACCAAGAGGCCAGCACATTTGTTGTGTTTTTCGGTTTGGGGCATCCCAAAATGCTAATGTATAGAAATATTCACTATTAGATTTTATCATTTTACCCATGAAAATTGTTGTTGATATCTAACTCATAGTCCACTGGTACGTATTTTAATAACGGGTTTATGAATGGAACCAATCCATTTAACAAACTCTTGTCTGCAATTTCTGGTCTGTAAATGAGTCTGTCGGTAATGAATTTATCAATGAATTCACAAACGGACAAAACGCGCTAAAAAAAATATTATTTGCTTCATTCCATCGGTATTTCCCTCAGAAAGTTTGTCATATAACCGACAAAAAATATTGTATGCAATTTTGTTAGTTCTTTTTATTTGTTTGTCGGTATATTCATTGGTAAATATATCATATCATCTGTCATAACCCAATTCTGGGTTATTCCCCAAAAATCAATTTCTTTTTCAAAACAAAAACAATAATAATAATAATAATAATAAAGGCTGGCAACGTGGAGAAAGCAGACCGAGGAATCAAGCTGCAATTTTGAAGGAAATTCAAGGCCTAATTGTACCCCATTATGCCCAAAAATGGAGAAAAAATACAAATTCAAGGTTAAATTAAATGATGATTGGATGAATTTGCATAAAAATTAACTCCAAGAACATAATTAAATTTTTAATAGGCCAATTTGATTTAATCATGGGCCAAATTGAATTTTAATTATGTTTAAGAATTAATTTGGGTCCAATTGAAGGATTTAATTAAGTGTAAGGACTTAATTATACTTTAAATGGGTCAAATTAATTTTATTTAGGGCTTAATTGGTGAAAAATTAAGTTTGGGAGCCTAATTTGAGCTTAATTGAGAAGAATGAAACTTTAAGAGACCAAATTTAATTTTTACCAAGTTAGTTGATTGAAATTAGGGGCCAAATTGCAAGAAAATTGAAGTTTTGGGGTCAATTAGGGGCTAAATTGAAGAAATTCATAGCCAAGGACCAATCTGCAAAAGGCGCCAAAATTTAGAGGCTTAATTGACAAAAACCGGGGGTGAAATTGAAGAAATTGAAAGTTTAATGGTTAATTAGGGGTTCAATTGAACAAATACAAGACCAAGGAACATATCGCAATAGGCGCGTAACTTCGGGGTTCCAATTGAAGTTCATTAGGGGCTTAATTGCATTAAATCAGAAGTTTAGGGTTAATTAGAGGTTCAAGTGAAAGCAATTGAAAGCTGGAGGACTAAATTAATTTTTTAGAGTGATATTTGCTTCATTCCATCAGTTCAATCTCACACACAGCTTTCACAAATCTAATTTTTTAGAGTGATATTTGTTCAGTTTTTGCAAATCTAGTATCTCATCTTCCCTTTAGTTTCAGCAGTTTGGTATTTCATCTTCCTTTTAGTTTTTGCAATTTGATATTTGCGTTTTGTTTCTGCAATTTTGATAGATATTTTTTCAGTTTTTGTGATATTTATTCAGTTTCTGCAATCTAGTATTTTGTTTTTCGCTTCTTTTGCGTTCTGGTTTTCTTTGTTTGTTGATTATGACTACTGAAAAAGATGATTCGCTTCAGTCTATGAGTATGAGGTTGGATGGAAAGAACTATTCGTATTGGAGTTATGTAATGAGAAATTTCATTAAGGGAAAAAAGATGTGGGGATATGTTAGTGGAACTTATGTGATACCTAGGAATATTGATGAGAGACATGCTGTTTTGAGATATGCATTGGAAGCAAACAATGCAAAGATTGTTACTTGGATTAACAATTCTATCAAGCATTTCATAAGTACACAGTTGACAAAGTATGAGACAGTAAAAGAGGTTTGAGATCATCTGTAAAGGTTATTCATGCAATTAAATTTTGCGAAGCAGTATCAATTAGAGAATAACATACGAGCTCTTCACTATAAGAATATAAGTATTCATGAGTTTTATTATGTTATGATAGATCTTAGGGATCAATTGACTCTTATAGAATCGATAAAATCAAAGACATGTGTGCCTATATTGATTGTAGAGAGTATCAACGATTGATACAATTTTTAACATCATTTCACAGTGATTTTAAAGAATTTAGAGGTTCAATTTTGCATTATTTTCCACTGTCTTTTGTTGATTCTATTATCAGTGAGTTATTGGCTGAAGAAATACATCTCCAGTCTTATTTTGAAAAAGGAATTATTTCTGCTTCGAATCCTTTTGTACTAACAGTACCATCTAAGTCATTCTCTAATCATAAGAATAAGCCTTACACAAGGGTTGCCTTCAACGACTGTAGTTTCTATAAGCAAAAAGGTCATTAGAAAGCTTAGTGTCCCAAATTGAGATAGCATAATCATGCTTGCAGCCTGTCACAATCTAATGCTCATAGACCACCTCAAGGTTGTTAACCACCACACCACACCACAATACTGTAGTAGTAGTTTCATAAGGCTTTTATCACCGATCCTAGTACTCTAGCTGAACAATTTCAAAAGTTTCTCTACTTACAGCCACAAATAATGTTAACTTCTTGTTCTATAGGTTAATTGCCTCATATCTCCTCAGGCATGTCACATTCTGAATATGTATTAGATTCTTGTGCTTCACATCATGTCTCTAGATTTTTTTATCTTTTACTTCTGTGTCCCCTTCATCATCTATCCTTGTTATGACTATTGATGACACTTTCATGCCCTTAGCAGATGTTGATTTTGTTGTCGCACCTCACTTGTGTCCCCTTAATGTTTATCTTATTCCAAAACACAGATTAAATCTTGCTTTTGTTGGTCAATTATGTGATTCTAGTGATTATTTACTCATTTTTTTCTCTTCTTTTTATTGTGTACAATATCTACAATCTCAGAAGCTGATTGGGACAAGTTGTATAGAGAATGAACTATATATTTTGGATGAGTTAAAAATATTAGTTATTGTTGTTGTTGCTACTACTAGTATTGACTTGTTTTCTTTTCATTTGAGTCCTTCCTCTTCTAATTTTTATTTATGGCATTCTCGTCCACATCATGTTTCGTCTTCTCTGTCACACATGCTTGTGCGGTGTTCGATGGCAATTTTTCATTCGTTTGCTTGATTGATTTGGGAGTCGCCACCTATTATTTCATTGAGGGGTTACTGTCATGACCCGATTCCTAAATCCATGACTGACACATAGGCAAGGTTCCCCTCCAAGGTTCCATACTTATGTGAATCCAAACTTATATACAAACTTATCCTTCAAATAAGTCAATCAGAGTTCAACGCAGCAATAACAACAAACTAACTTCATAATATAATTTAATTCTTTTAATACAAGAGTTCATATAAATTCAAAGTTTTGAAGCACTAACTAGACATAAAGGAAAAGGTACAAATTACAACCATAAGAGCAGGTTCTGAAGGTCCACAAAAAATGACCTGCTATCAAGCTATAAGCCTGAAAAGGATAAATAATGAGAGGGTGAGTTCAACAACTCAGTGAGTAGATAATGTTCAATACACACACACGAGGTAATACAACAATGAGAAATATATATACAATTATGGCTCTATGTTCTTATAGGAAGGTTTCTCAAATAGGCCATAACAAGAATATCATATGGTAAAACGCATCAGAAAATCAAAATGCAATGAGCATGAGGCTCCGTACTGTGGGATGATCAGTCCACACAGGTTGGTGACTCCCCCGACCAACTAGGGTTCAGATACGATGTGCACAAAGACTAACACTACCCTGTTAGCATGAGTATTCTAACTGACATACCATATGTTCATAATCATAATCAAATAGACATATTCGTATCTCAAGGCTCAACTCATGACATCAATCAAATGAGGAGCTATCAATTCAGAAGTCAATTCAAAATATATACTGGTTCATATCAAGAATTCAGATTCAACAATCGATCATGCTTTATCATAACAAGGATAATAATCAACATATATATTATCAAGAAGCATGATCCAATTCATATTAACAAATCAAATATTTATAATATTTCTCATGCATATGGAAAATTATCCACTCACTTGACTCGAAAGCAAACAGAAGTCAAAAGCAGATACCGAAGAAAATCCTACTGATGTCCCGCCGGTAGAATATCAAGATTATTTGAATACAAATAAGATATATTCAAGAATGACTCAAAATAACATATAACCTATTTAATACACTTATCTAATGGCATATTCCATATCCCTATATGTTTTTAGACTAAACTAGTTATTTTTCTAAAAACCCAAAATTAAACGGTTTTTCCCCGAAATCTAATTCATAATAAAACAAATCATAAAATTGGTAATAATTCACTAAATAACCCTCAAGTGTTCATAAAACCAATCTGTAAAAGCTAATATTACAGCTAGGGACCAATCTGAATTTATCATATTTTTAAGGGTCAAATTGTAACTTTTATCAAATTGAAGGACCAAACTAAAAATATCATAAATCCATGACTATACTGAAATTCTGACCATAATTAATCCTCAATTCCATCTAGAATATCTCATTATGCTCCAGCGACCATTCTGGAATTTTTCCAAATTTTTAGGGTCAAATTGTATTTTTTGCCAAATTGGAGGACCAAATTGAAAGTGTTAAAATTTCATAACTATACAGGAATTCTGCCCATAATTCATCTTTTATTCTGTTCAGAATCTCAAAATATGCTCCAGGGACCAATCTGTAATTTTCCAAAGTTTGGGGACTAAACTGTAATTTTCACAAATTGAGGGACCAAACCGAAATTTTGTCATCTTCAACCTCCAACCCAGAATTTCAACAGAAAACCTACCGTTCTTTCCATATTTCTAACTCAAATTCACCATTTACACAATTCATAACTCAAAATCATCACAATCTTCCATAATCAACTAAATAATCAATTACCCACAACAATCAACCCCATAACATTCAAATTAATTCATCAATTAAACCCAAAACATAAATTTTCAAAACCCTAACATTCATCAAAACCAAAATTTAAAGTTCAAAGAACACATTTATACATTTATAAACCTAAATCTTACCTTTAAACTTATTTTCTTCAACTCTTTCTATTTCCCTTCTAATTTCCCTCTTTTCTCTTCTTTTTCTTCTTTCCCCTTTCTCTCCTGCCGGTTTGCTCTCTTAAAATTTCAGATCCCTCTTTCCTTTTCCTTTTAACTTCCTTTTTATATTTATCAACTATTATTCAATTACTACTATACCCCTCATTTAATTATACTTACTCTTTAAGCCTCCAAGGGCTTTGTTGCCTTTTCATATCTTTTAATTCAAAACATTACAGTTACTAGGAAACTTGAGTGTACTGGTCTTTTTAGAGATTCACGGGTAAGAGACTGGTTGTGACTAGGAAAGGTATTAGCACCCCTAGTGCACCCTATCTAAGGTAAGCTGCTTCGTGGTTTTGATATGTTAAAGAAGTTTTAAAATTTTATCTTTTCATCGGATATTAGAAATACGACTTACATGTAAGTTCATAATCCTTAACCGTGAGCAAATCAAAACATTAAATTCTTCTTTTGTCTTTGTAGTTTTATCATAAAAAACATTCATAAAAAGAGGCAATTTTTAATCCTATTTGACAGCAAACTATGGATGAGGAACTTTCTACTTTGTATAAGATAGAAACTTGGGTTTTGGTTCCTCTACCTCGTAGTAAGAGTGTTGTTGATTGTCATTGAGTGTATAAGATCAAGACTAATTCTGATGAATCTATTAAGCGATACAAAGCTAGGTTGGTTGCAAAAGAATACTCTCAACAATATGGTATGGATTATAAGGAGACATTTGCCCCTATTGCAAAAATAAATACTATTCACACTCTTATTACTATAGCTTCAGTTTGTTAGTGGCATATCTCTCTTGATGTTAAAAATGTCTTCTTGAATGGAAATCTTCAAGAAAAAGTTTATATGGCACCCCCTCTTAGTGTTTCACGTGACTTTGAGTATGTTTGTAAGTTCAAGAAAGCGTTATATGGTCTTAAACAAGCACTTTGTGCTTGGTTTGAGAAATTTTCCGTTGTTATCTCTTCTCTTGAATTGAATGTACTGATGCAAGTCGTATCATTTTTTCTTTATATGTTAATGACATGATTATTACTGGTGATGACATTGATGATATTTCAGTTTTGAAAAAAAAGTTGGTTAAATAGTTTGAAATAGAGGATTTGAGTTATCTTTGATATTTTATGGGTACTGACGTAGTTTACTCAGCCAAAGGTTACCTTCTTTCTTAGTCAAAATATGTTATAGATATTCTTGAGCAGACTAGAATTACTGATAATAAGATTATAGATACTTCCATTGAGGTTACTTTATATCATACTATTATTGAGAGTTTTGTATATCTCACTATTACTCATTCAGATATTATATATGTTATTCATTTTGTTAGTCAGTTTGTTGCTTCTCCTACTACTGTTCATTGAGCAGTTGTTCTTCATATTTTATGATATTTTCGGGGCACAATCTTTCAGAGTCTTTTATTTTCATTCACCTCTTTCATGGAGCTGCATGCATACTCTAATGCTAATCATGACAGTGATTCTATAAATTTATACATACAATACATATTTCAGAAACCATAAACCATAGTTTTAAAGTTTGATATAAAATAAGATTCGATCCGGGTTATGGGTCAACTTTAAAAGATATTTTTTATAAAAAATTAAAATAATATTATTCTAATAAAAAATTAATGAATTAATAATGATGATTTGATTGGATTAATATTTCTTTTCCTATGTCCACGTGGGCCGGCAACTGCAAAGAAAATAGAACAGGTAAATAATTCGTCATTAACTTTATGTCCCAGTCAAATCGATCACTAATTGGTCCAAGACAGCAGCAGGCAACCTGAGCTGGCTCCCATTAAAGTCTACGTACTCCAACTTTTCATTGACCCCATGATGCCAATCAAGCAGGACTTTGGAATTAATTTGCGTTATGGAGATGAAAAGTCAAAAGGTCACTGCATGCTTTTATCGACAAACCAAGCGAGAACCAGTCAGACCACCCCTCTGTACTCACCAAAAATGGGAAGAGAAACACAAAAAGGAGTTCAACATTGCAGCTAAGTCATGTTTGGTAGTGATGTTGAATCTACTTTTGTTAAAATTTATTTTTTTTAATTTTTTAATGGTTTTAATGTGTTAATGTTAAAAATAATTTTTAAAAAATAAAATAAAAAAATTTATTTTAATCCGTTTTCAAGTAAAAATTACTTTAAAAAATAATATTTACCACACTTTCAAACACCCTATAAATTTATAGAGAGGGCATGTGGCATGGGGCGTGGGGTGTGGAGTTGGACAATAGGCTAGATAATGGTAAACTATTCATGCATTCTTTAGTTAACACTATATTATTTTTTTCTCACGCTACACTGCAGGTTGAGTTAAAATTTTTTAATATAAAAAAAAATCCAAACGATGATAATCTAAATTAATCCATGTTAACTTAACGAATACGTGAGATATAAGGTCAAGATATCCTGTATAATAGAAAGCAAAAAAACACCTATAAAACTCACGCTACTCCATTAGCTTCGTCGCCACTAGACTCTTCGAACGACACAACAGTTAGTTCTTTTTGGTCGTCGCAAGACACCACACTTGTTGCCTGAAAGGTGCAGGCCATGTCCACTTATAGCATGTGCCACAACCACATTTTCTTTTATTTTTTTATACGTTAAAAGACTTATTTTCCCTTAATTCAAATAGATTATAACAAAAAAAACCACGAGGAAAATATAAAAATACCCCATGACTCCTTTATTTATTTTTTACTTGAAGGAAAATAAAGTAATTTTATTATGAAAAAAGAAATGAAGCAAAAGGCTTTGTTTACTTTTTAAGAGCATTTATATCATTTAACCATGCAAAAAAAGTTAATACACTATTATATCTTCAATTAATTTTGTAATACTAGATAAATCTTCTGTAAAAATCCATTTTACCTTGTAGAAAAGAAAAAAAAATGTCATTACATTGTAGTGATTCACGATGCAATGAGTCTAGCCCAATAATAAAAGACTAATGGAGTTTAGATTTTTTCTTAATGAGATATGATGATGTATACAAGAGCGAGGTATAATGAGGTTTCTTACCCGTCAAAATATTAATATTCACTAAAAGTACTATAATTATAAAAAAACAACCAAAATATTTAATTTTTTATTCAACTATGTCTTCACTAATCATAACTCTTTATATCAAAAAATTAAAACCAAATAACTAGAAAATCATAATAATATAGAATAGAAAAATAAAAGAAAACAAAACTAAATGAAAAACTCGTATACTAGCGTTTCCAATTATTATTTCCGGTCGAATTAGTGTTCCTTGCAATAATTCTAAATTGCGTTTCCAAAAACTCGTACACACACACACACACACACATATGACCTGTACTCGTCATTTCCTGAGTCGAAGAGTATACCAACTTTTCTCCTTTCCTTTAAGACCTATACTCAATCTCTATATGTCGTTGTGGAGGAGATGACAACTTGTGGTTCTCGAGTTACTCTGTCACCGGTGTTAGTGATTATGGTGTTGTGGGAGATGAAGATGAGGTGCATGTTTAGCATTACAATTAAACCGTCATTTCATTATTTTAAATTTGTTTTATTTTGAATTAATTTTTTTGTATTTTTAAATTGTTTTGATGTACATATATTAAAAATAAATTTTAAAAAAATATTTTTTTTATTTTAATGTATTTCTAAACAAAATAAATTTGAAACGTAACATCTACTACACTCCCAAATAAGCACAATGTCTAGATCATCGGTGATGAGAAGATAAATGATCGGGTTAGCCGGATTGTGAGGGAGTGTCAAGAGAATTAGTGGAGAGGCTGTGGTAGTCCTGGTTTAATATTTATATTTACCAAAAATTGTGAATTTATTAATTTTACCCTGATTTAAACGAGTTAGAATAATTTTAATTTGATTTTATTGGTTTTTTAGTTTTTAAGATGACTTTTTATAATAAGTATATTTGACTCAAAAAATCATCGTGATTTTAATAATATTGCTTGTTATGTAGATTTTCTTTTCTTTTTTATTCAGGAATATTCTATTAAATTTATTTCAAATCATTACAATTATTTAAAATATTATCTTTCAAAT
>Ga0307515_10023978_pt1 | contig 10656 bp, 8 predicted proteins | sample 17_EM_MG_FD_194513 | JGI IMG/M metagenome (GOLD analysis project Ga0307515, IMG submission 194513) | Populus trichocarpa ectomycorrhiza microbial communities from riparian zone in the Pacific Northwest, United States - 17_EM | ecosystem: Host-associated > Plants > Roots > Unclassified | place...
TTGTAAGACTGGTGTCGAATTTTGAGATGATAGCTCCTCCTGGGATGGAGAAGATTGATGTGAGTGAAAAAGGAGGGCAGTTCAGCTTGCACATTGCAAGCCATTCCACTGTTGTTTTCAAACCAATCAAAGCATGATCTCATCACAAGTTCAGCTTCCTAGGCATGTATCAAATCACTAGCTTGGTTGTTTGTAAAACCTCGCTTTTACTCTTCATTATTCTCGAAATTGTGAGATTTTTTTTTATTTTAATAAAGCTTTGAATATGTAACACATTGTCTTCTCTTTTACAAAATTGCAGACAGAAATAAGATTAATTTCTAGCAGTCTGCTACGCATGGTTATTTAAAACTTCATCAATCAATGAAAACAATTCGAAAAGAGAAGGCATCAAACACTGTTGTTATCTTCCCTAGAAAATTGATACATGAAACATATCTAATCTATTACATGGATTGACTAGTAATTGTAAGCACCTACATAAGCTTCTGATGTCTGTCAAGTTATGTCTTAAAAAGATTCATGACATTTCTGAGGCGTTACATGGGCATAACTTTTCATCTCCATGTCACGAACTTTGTGTGTATACAATGAAATCAACTGTCAAATATATAAGATCAACAGCATGAAAGAAACTCAAAAGTGAAGGAGAAAAGGAGATGGAATCTATAGTTGCCAGTATATAGCACATCTTAAGTGGCCACCACGGTATAATTGTTGCAAGGTAAGAACTTTTGTGCTCATGGGCACCCCACACAACAAATGCCTGCAAAAAGACAACTTGCAGGTAAAGAGAATTTGCAAACATGATACCTCGACGAAGGCTTTCGCTGGCAGCTGCAAATTTACTCTCCAAACTGACTTCACCCACAGCTCGGGCAGCAGCACGCAACTGAAAAAGAGGCAAGTGTTGAAAATTACCCTCAAGCTTCTTGGATTTTTCTGGAAGCACTTATTACTTGTGTAAATGATTCAATATATATATAGACAGCTGCAAAAGAAGGCTTTTATTGTTTCCATGTTCAAGTGATAGCCAGCCTGGGCAGGATGGATAAATCCAGAGAGCATACTGGGATTTTGTAGACACTATTTTAGAGAATATTGTGTGAGGACCACCAGATGAACCACACGACAACTTTCTCTTTGGTGAGAAGTAGCACAAGGACAGCAAATGATGTTTTAGAAAGAATATTTCACAAATAACCTGGTTCAAAAATTCATCTAGTCTTCTTGAACTTCTGATAACGCTACCCTCAAAGATATCAGTCATTTGCATCACCTCTGAAAAACTAGCTCCCTGAAAAAAGGGAAGAAAAAAGCATTATTAAAAAAAATTGCAAATTCAGTCCGGCTGAAATGCAATCTTAATAACCAAACCAAAGAAACAAATAACCTGGTTCAAAAATTCATCTAGTCTTCTCGAACTTCTGATAACGCTACCCTCAAAGATATCAGTCATTTGCATCACCTCTGAAAAACTAGCTCCCTGAAAAAAGGGAAGAAAAAAGCATTATTAAAAAAAATTGCAAATTCAGTCCGGCTGAAATGCAATCTTAATAACCAAACCAAAGAAACAAAAAAAAAATTGATGGCCAAATCCATCAACCAGCCTAGACATTCTGGACCTTAGAGGAATTAGAAACTGTTCAGAAATAAGTCATAAGTCATATAATCACATATTGCAGAGACAAACTGAAATGATTGCAGAGAGAGAGAGAGAGAGAGAGATTAGTGGCTAAACCAACGTTTCCCTATTATCAGTGACTCGATAGCCAATTTGATCGAGTTGCCAAACACCAAGTTTGGATGTCAATAACATTACAAAGAATACTACTGAACATGATCCCTCCAGAATTTTCATACTAATTTAGAAATTTTCCCAAACCAGACATCGATCAGGAAAAGAAAAGGGGCATACCCAAGTTAACATCCCATTGCCATCCCTAAACATTACATGAAAGCAGCAAAAAAAATTTAAAGATAAGTATAAAACACTAACCTTTGACCAACAGTAAATCACATCCATCAAGAATGGTCTGACTGTTGATTCTACATATTCATCGACATTTATGTCCAATTTGCATTCATATTGTATCTGTAATCATGCAAAAAGACATTTTTAACTATCCTTAATGAGTTAATTTCATAATATGAACAAAATGAAGGCAAGGAGACATAGCAACCTCTGCTATTTTTCGTGCACTCTCTTGAAGTTGCTGTAATGGTTTAGCAAGTTCTGTTCTCAACTGTATCTGCTCACTTGACTTGTCTACTGGATTGAAGCAACTAGCAAGGGCAGCCACTTGGTGATGATCAAGATCGTTGAAACTACCTGTTAAAAAATCATCAAAGGATATAAATAAAGGCGGATGAAATGAGTGGGTCAGTCTTATATTATGCATCTAAGACTCCCAGCAACCTGGACAGAGAAACCCAGCCAGAAATAAAATAAGATTTGCAGTGCATGAACCATCATGAGATGGTCTTTAAACTCACCATGAACATCAGTTCTGTAACAAGTAATTCATCTCCTGTGTCTATTAAGCAGGCTGCTCTTCCCTTTAGCTGGACAACACCATCAGCATCTATATATCCAAGTCTTTTCAAGACTCACGATCGGTTCTTGAGTTCTTCACGAAATTTTTGAAGCTGCAAACAATAGTGAATCAAATTAAAAGAAAATGCAAGTGGAAAACTGATGTAACTAAGCTTGAAGACAGTAGATAATAACAAGCCCAACATCAACAAAAGCAAATACTGGAAACACTTTGAATAAAAGTTGGAACAAGAACAGCAACTCAAGTTCGCATGCTTATGCTATTTTTCATCTCTATTCTGTGTGGCTGTATTGTTCAGGTATGAACACCCAATAAAGATTTACAGTCAACAGCTCTGTGCAGTCAGCAGATTTTCTAATGTCTCTTTTGGAGTACACTAAAAACATCACAGGATGTAAAGAGGAAAATCACGATACAATGGGTGAATTTAAATACCAACTACAAATGTTATTGCACTCACAACCACATACCTCACTATCTATTCAAGGAACAAAGCACCCGTGCAACTAATTTATCACTCGCAACCACATACCCAACTATCAATTCAAGGAACAAATTATTTGGCTGACCTCACCCATGCAACTAGTTTATCATGATTTATTTTAAATGCGATTTGATGCTTGAATATGCAATCAAGAGACATTCTCAAAATGACAAGCATTTTCTTCCTTTCCCTTTTTCTGATTAATAGAAATCAGAACTACATAAGTAATTTCATGCAATAAGATCAATCAAAGTTTATTCCACGAGGCATTCTCCTCCATCAGGATTTCAGAAATATACATCACACATGCCGAATCCATATCACATATAGATCTAACTATATTTTACAAAGTTCAATCAAACTAGCATAAAACAAGAAAAAATACCTGGGAATCACGCATTTTCGATTTGAGTTGTTGAATTTCATGATTCACCTCAGCTTTTCTATGAAAACTTTTCATCTGATTCACATCTTGAGACTGCATGCATAAAATTGAATGATTGTGATTGCTAAATACCACATGAAGCACACATTATCGAGAGAATTTTCCAAGAGCAGTAACTTTCTACTGCCTAACAAAATTTTATAGGAACAATGTGTGGAGGGAAGTTGATTCTGAATGATATGGCAAACCTTGTGCAGTGGATGTGCATGTAGCTTTCGTTCCAATTCCTCAATTTGATTAACCAACTCGACAATTTCAGGATCCTCGATTTTCATGTCCTGCAAATTAATAGAACCATGAGCGACAGCATCATTCTTGGAAAACTAGTCCAGTACATTATCTTTTTGATAAAATAAACATTAAAGTCAAATAGAGAAAATATCAGAAGCAACTGAGAAAGAGTGGGTGAAACATGTTCATATTGTTTATGGCACAGTGAAGAGAGCAAGCATCAATAGCAAGAAGGTCATAAATGGACTAAGAGCAACTGGAAACTGAATTGATCATGTATAATAAAAACAGTTATAAGTCTTTTTATTTTTTCAAGCGGGGAATAAAAGATGGATTCTAGAACATGAATGCAAAGAAAACACCATCTGTTTCTGCTAATTTTGGCATTTTAAGATAAAAGCTTTGTTAAGACTGCAACATAATTTTCCATATTCCAAGAAGTAAGCTAAATTGTGCCAACTCAAAAACTAGGTTTGAAGTTTGAACATGGGTTAGTGTTGTAATAAATTGGGTGGCATTTCCGATTCTTGTGCAGTGCACCAAAAGGTTTGTAATTTTGTTCTGTGCTTATTCTATCATGTGAAACAACCCAATATTCAATTACAGAAAACACTTACCTTCACAGGGTTAAGCTTAGGGAGGCCTTCAGGAAACCGATTCCCTAACTCCTGCACTGCAAGTAGTATACTTTGTCTTGCTTCCAAAGGCCGAAGGTCGGCAGGGATGGATATCCTTACCTTACTTAGAGCACAAATCAGGGGCAACTGAACAGGAACCTAAACCAGAAGAGAACAGAAATCATATTATCCATCAGACCGGTCCAAACATTTTAAGTTAATTACTAGATAACAAGACTGAGAAGAGATAAAGATACCGTCACACTGATGCATCAACATACCACATGCATCCAACCCTTTTCTCCAGGCCGAGTTGGGCATGGTCTTGGCCGAGAGCCACTCTCACTTGGTCCAGGAGAGCAATGAAGTAAAATATCCACTATATAACCACCGCGCCTTTTGATGGCAATGCTCCCAAACCTGCAGTGGGCTTTTTAACAACATTCACTACAACTCCCCAACCCCAATTCCTCCTTCTCTTACCTTGATCTGCAATACAGACAGCCACTAATAAGAGGACAAAATAATATAACTATCATTACTAAAATTACAAAAACATGTGGAAATGCATGTGGAATTTGCAGACACGAAGAATAATTGTTTAGCTTTATTTTTCTCTACATCATAATGTCCTATAAATGTTTCTCAACTATTGGGGCCTCAAATTTATAAACTTCGGCCCCATTTGTTTTTCTGATTTCTTATGTACATGTATCCTGGCAGCATATATAACACATTATTCGACATTCAGCATAAAAGGTAAAGTAACCTCAGATTGTAAAAGAAACAATTGGTAATGAGGGTGAAGTTCCAGAAAAGAATAAAAGAAACTGGTCATTTAGCAGCACACAAACTTCAACATGGGTGCTCATTTTCTGTACATACCAACCGACCAGTGCATAGATAATAAAGAATTCTTTCAGGCCTCGTTATTTCTGTCATCATCTTCTTTGAAGTTGGGTCATCTCAAGTTTTAGATTATGATACTCAGCAACCTCAGCCTATGCAAGATAACAAAAAATCAAAATTACATCAACATATATTATTTCAAGAAAACAAAATGAATTGTATTGAATAACAGAGGGAAATGATTACCTATCCCGAAGCATCAAGCATGGCAGCTTCCTCTTCCAGTTTTGAAACCTTTTTCCCTATGTCTGGTAAAGCCTAAAAGAGAGAGAATTATAAGTCATTGAACACTTCATGAAGTTAAGAACTACAAGCACAAAAGGATGTAAAGGATTCGAAAAAAAACCTTCTCATATTGGAATTGATGAAATGAATTTCTTATTACGTGTTCAGCAGTGAACTGGCCTTCAGCACGGCTCATTAAATTCAAGATTGAATAGTAGCTCAGTCTGAAAGTACTAACAAGAGGGGCTGGTTTACCCAAAACCATGTCTTTGAGTGTATTCATCTCCATCTGGAAAAGTAACAGAAATGGTAAGCACTTTGAAAGAGAAGACCAGGTTGTTTTATTGCCTTTTTCAAGGATCTAAGCAAGAGATCATGATGTGCCGTGGGAACTAAATACCATTAGTTTTCCTTTGACACAAGACTTAAATGTGTAGCATGGGTATGTGTTAAAATGAAAATACAGGTTGACTTTCATATTTATACTAGTGCATTATGTTCATGCAGATAATTATACTAGGCACAGTAACAATAAAACACAGGATTAACATTTAGCAGAAGAACTTTCTAGATTTCAACTGTCATCGAGATGGTTGATGGAAATCGCTAGTAACATTTACCGACTTACACCCGGGAAAAAAAAACAGAGGGAGGAAATATACAGAAAAGAATACAGAAAAAATGAAAAGCCATAGAATTACCCGCTCATCAATCATTATGATACAAATACCCCGCTCATCTTTGCCACGATGTCCAGCCCTTCCACTCATCTATCGAAATCAGTAGAATCAGAAACTAATAACAATGTACACATACATGCATAGGCACATATGTATAAGTTAGTGTTTTTAATTCTCTAGAGAAATGCAACAAATTATCACTTACCTGGATATACTCACCAGATCCAATGTAACGATGACTATCACCATCCCACTTCTTAACAGCTGTGAAAACAACAGTCTTTGCAGGCATGTTTAAACCCATTGCAAACTGGCATACGGATAGATATCTTAAGGGCAGTTCAATATTAACATTCAAGATTGAAGATAAGAGCAGAAACTACAACTGATCCCCCCCCCTGACCCCAGTTTCCTATCAAGATTAACTTACTGTCTCTGTGGCAAATAAAGCCTTAACAAGGCCTTCCTGGAAAAGAAGCTCTACTAGTTCCTTAATAACAGGGAGAAGACCAGAATGATGGACAGCAATGCCTCTCTGAAGTAGTGGCAACATCAACTCAATAGCAGGCAAATTCCTGTCTTCCTCATTCAAGCAGAGTATTGCGTTGTTAAATACCTGCTCCACAATTTCCTTTTCTTCTTGTGTATTAAAATCGAGCTTGGACATAGACATGGCATGTTGTTCAACCTCTCTCCTACTGAAGCTAAAAACTATAACTGGTTGAAATTTCCGTTCCATGATCATCTGAAATTACATATGAAAGCAATGAATTGAGCAATTGAATCAACTTATTACACAAGATGAACAGGATAAACTACAAATCTCCACTTAAAAATTCAGAAAATGCATCAACAGTTCAGATGCACTCGCATCAGAAAATAATTAATCACTACTCAAAGCAAATATGAATAACCAGTATTACATCAACAAACAACAATTTTTTTTTCTTTTAACAGAACATATTATCCATAGCAAGCAAATTTGAGATACTATAATAGAAAAAAAAAAATATTGAGAAGTTGCATGTCGCATATATATTTGTCTGAGAAGGCAGCTAAAAATATTGATTAATTTTTCGAAAAGGTTTCTCCTCGGTCAATTGCTATGAAGTTCAGTTCGTTGATAGCATCGGGAAAATTGAAACTCGGAGAACTACAAATGGCACTAGAGAAGCTCCAGTTGAAGAGGTAAAGAATATTAAACACCCATCGATGCTCAATGAAGCAATAAATGAAGGGACCTTATAATAATTCAATCAACAGAGCATGTAAAAATAATAGTGCAAACCTTGACAATTTTGTATATGTCAGAACCCCCAGAAGCATTCCCACCCTTTGCAATTCTTCCACTAGCCTTACCATTTGCACTCTTATTCCCCTCACCAATTTTCTGCTTCGAGAAAGTATCCTGCAGCTTCATAAAATTGTCCTCCCTAAACTGCTCGCTCTCATCAACCACAAGATATAACCCAGCACCACCCACAGGAAAGACATAATGCTGCAAAGGAGTTGGTCGAAAATCTGTGTAAACCACATGGCATGGCTGCTTATGCAAATGACAAATCCACTCAGCAAACTCAGTAGCATTCGACATTGTCGCGGAAAGAAAAACCATCTTAATCTCTGGCGGCATAAATATAATACTCTCTTCCCAAACAACCCCTCTTTCACGATCCTTCATATAATGAATCTCATCAAAAATAACCCAAGCAACTTCCTTCAGAATCTCAGAACCCCTATAAAGCATTCCTCTAAGAATCTCCGTAGTCATGACCAAACAGCTAGCATTAGGAGAAAGAGTAACATCTCCTGTCATCAATCCAACATCTTGAAACTCCTGATGCAACTCCCTGTACTTCTGATTACTCAAAGCTTTCAACGGAGATGTATAAATAACCCTTTGCTTTTCTCTAAAAGCCATTGCAATCGCATACTCAGCAACCGCAGTTTTCCCTGCTGACGTATGAGCAGAAACTAAAACACTCTCATTCCTTTCCAAACAAGCTACAGACACCTTCTGAAAAGGATCAAGCTCAAATTTATAACTTTTCGCCATCTCCCCATTATACAAAGGATTCGACATAGTCCCATGAAGGGTTTCATCTTTATTCACCACATACCCACTTGGGACCACAACTTCATGAACACAGGTCCGTGTCAAGTTCCTCTTCTTCAAAGCAGATTCTTGCTTTTGTTGAGCACCAACAATCTCTGCTTTCTCTTCCTTCTTCTCTTCCTCCTCCTCCTCCTCCTTCTCAGGTTCTTTTCTCTTTGTAGGTGTCAGTGTTTCCTCCATTTATAAATTTCCACCCTAATTCACTCCTAACTTGCCCTAGATTAAGAAAAATTCTACCAAAAATCAAAACTAGTGCGCACTCTTTCAGCTAACAAGAGCAAAAAAAAATGCATAACAACAATTAAAGTTCAGATTTTGTTTCAGTATCAGACACCTAAAGCACTAAAACAAATTGACTAGCACCGAAGGAAATCAAATGAAGTCAAGTCCTAGTTATTTCATGCATTTGCTTATAATTTTAGTTCAGAAAACAGAGGTTTTGGCCTTAAAGAAAGTGGTCTCAATTTGTTTGGTTACCGAGAAAACCCAGGAAAATTTGAGCATCTAAGACATGAAAAAAGAAGTACAAATTCTGGGACTTCGTTAATTTTCCCCAGTTTTCTCGGGGACCATGCAGAAAAGAGAAAGAAAAAAAAACAGTGGGTTCGAAATAGAGCCCTAATTATTATTATTTGGATAATTTCCATGGGTAATTTTTTGTTGGGCTGTATTGGGACCAATAAGATATTATTGGGTTTATGGTTTTTTATTTATAATATTTTATTTTTAGTTTTGTAATTTTTTAGTTGTTCTTTGCATAATTATTAACCCGAACTGGCGGATCAATCCGGACTCAATAAGATATTATTATTTTGTTTTATATTTTGTTCTTTCCATTTTCGTATGATCTTGTCTGATAATTGAGAGCTCATGAACATGCCTGAGATCAATGTATTTGCCATAGAGATCTAGCTCCTTATAGCAACTCGTTTCTGTGTTCACACGAAGGAAAAATTCAAGATATGCTTATGCCTGCCCATCAGAGGTAAAAAATTCAAGATATTTAAAATTTATTAAAAAAAAAACAAAGAAAATCTATTTTTTTTATAGTTTACCAATGTTTTTAAAACCAAGAAACATACAATTAACAAGACCATAAGAAAAACAGAAGTTGTTGCAATAGATGCGAAAGAATAAACAATTTAAGGTAAAAACTTGTTAGATTCCCGATTCTTCGTATAGATAAATTTTTCGCAGTACAAGTAACTAATGACTATATTACACTATATATATATATATATATATATATATATATATATATATATATATATATATATATCAAAATTTTGTAGCATAACATCAATTAATGACAGTCCATCCAATCATTCTGTGTCAAATGCCCGGTAATTAAGGTTGCTCTTATGAATTGCACTGTAGAAATATCAAAATCAGTTGGGGAGATAATATCATTCAAAGAGGTATGAAAACCTTTTTGTTTAATGTCATTTTAATGAATAAGCAATTAGTGCTTATTATTGATGAACAATTCTGCAAAAGTTTACAGACAAAGATAGTTAAACTTCATTTCCGAGTTTGTTGATGAACAGTCATTGCAACATGAAGGAACAGAAAAAACAAGCAACAAATTTGATGTAGATATCTAACAAATCCCATGGTTATATCTATAAAACATCCAGCCCAGTGAGTTTAACAACATGGAGCTTAAGCAATTACCGTGCAAACTATAAGATATTATAATTCTTCGTACTTGTTTTTGGTTTTAACTCGTAATCCAATCACTCATTTCAAGTTTAATCCATAGGTGAACAAGTTAGCATTAGACATCTCCTTTGACATTATCTTGTATGAGTTGCACAGTAACTCATATTGCTCTAGATGTTTCAAATCGCAAACACCTAGTTTTTAATTTCTCTTAGATATAATAGAATTTTCAAAAGTGAAAAAAACCCTATCTATTTCTCTTAGAGGTTGCAATTCCATTGGAATTTACTGATATATCAAAATACTGATGGAATTGTTAACAAGATTTTTATTTATTTATTTTTTTGAAATTCTATCACAATTTCAATAGGATAATGTCAACAAAAAATATCCGACCACTATTTTTCATTGGTAATTACATACTAAATTTTTTTATATTTATAATATTTTCTAACACACTTCCTCAAGTAAAAGTTATTTGGGTTTGATAGTTATACAAACTCACATTACCTTGTATTTAATTTTTATCAAATAAATAGGGATGATGAGATTCGAATTAGTAATCATTTGGTCATCAAGGCTTTAATATCATGTTAAAAAATCATCTCAACCCAATAACTTAAACGGTTAAATGAAATTTCAGGATATGATTTATATTATTCTTAATAATTATTAATAAAAATATTTTTATAGAAGTTTTTGTTGATATTTACTAATTTTCTGATAATA
>Ga0307515_10023979_pt1 | contig 10656 bp, 3 predicted proteins | sample 17_EM_MG_FD_194513 | JGI IMG/M metagenome (GOLD analysis project Ga0307515, IMG submission 194513) | Populus trichocarpa ectomycorrhiza microbial communities from riparian zone in the Pacific Northwest, United States - 17_EM | ecosystem: Host-associated > Plants > Roots > Unclassified | place...
GATTTTGGAAAACTGCTTTCTGGAATTGCTGTTGCTGGAGTAGAAGCGAACAGCAAAAGCAGAAGCTAAAGCTCCGAAGACTGTGGCTGTGGAGACAAGAGCGAGCTCTCGTGAATTCATTGGAGTTTGATTTAGCTAAGAAAGTACAAGAAAATGAGAATGAAGATTTCTATTTCTTTTCTTGTGTTTGTTTCGCGAGAAAATTTGATTTGAAATCCGATTGGCTGCAGAAAAGAAAAGACAAAAAGGGCAATTAGCGGGAAGAAGTAGCGAGGGAAAGTGGGAGAGAGAATCCATTTCCCGAGTGCGTGGGGACACGGACGAGAGAGGGGGAGTAGGGGTGTAAAGTGAAATTTGGGGATGGGTCCGATAGTACTAGTCGGGCTCCATTTAGCCCATGTTAAAGAAGATGGCTCAAGAGTGCGTGTTTGGCAAGAAAAGAGCATTCTACTTCAAGGTCCTGTTGAACAAAATGATAAAGGAATATCTCAGAACACATGCACAGGAGTTTTGTATCGGAATCTATAAAGAAACGATACAATTGATCAAGATGCATATCGTATCTATATGATTTTGCACTTCTCGATAAATATATTATGTTTCGTTATTCTAATTAGTTATTTCTTTTTTGTTAATAAAAAACTTATTATTTTTAATTATTAGGTTCAATAATTCATATATAAATTAAATGACACGATAAAAACTCTTTCTATTTTTTTTTAATTGATTTATATATCGGATTTCATTCAGCCTACAGTTGGGAACTAATGACTAGCTCTTTTTACAAGGATTTTGGACTTGTTCATAGTAATCAAATTATATATGGACTTATTTTCATCTTTCCAATTATTTTTTATATAATTTTTAAATATTGATCAAAATAATATATTTTTTATTTTTAACATCATCACATCAAAATCATTAAAAAAACACTAAAAAACAATAATTTGATGTCTTTTCAAGACAAACACATTTATAAAACACACCTACTTGTAGTTTGAAATGCAATACCAAACAATTACCTTCTTGTGCCCTTTCTTTGCAATCTTGTGTTGGATGTTGACGTTCGAATGAGAGGAGGGGTTCTTGAATGAATTCAAATTAAGCATTCTTTAGTGTCCAATCACTTAGAAAGTTATTGTCTTCTTTATTTATGAAGTATTTATAACTGCTTTGTGGACTAAGGTTGTAAAGTATTATGGTGGGGATACCATCTTTCACCTTTCCTGATTTAACGTATTTGTAATTTGAGATCCAATATCTTCACACTCCTATGAATTCCCTCCGGTGTTTTAAATATTTGAGGGTCATATTGTCTAAAACATTGAATAAAACATCGTTATTATGATTGCGAAGATCAATGTGTCCCACATAGTAATTATGTTGGTCTAGATTCTTTACCCAATAAGTTTTACATGTTCTTCATGGGCTTTCTAGAATTAAAGACATTGATTTATGAGGTTGATAGGCTTCCTTTCTAACATTGTTTGTGGCCTATTCTTATAAGTCCATTGGTACATTTACAACTAGTGGAAATGAGACTTCATATGTAGGCCTAGGGATAAAAAAATCTTATCTATATAACTATTAATTTTATCATGATTAAAAAAAAATGTCTCAGTGCTTCCTTCTTAATACAATCTTATGCACTACATTTATCTAAATTGTCTCGTGCAACGGCATAAACTTCATCTATTTTAGTGTTAGCGCAACAACTACTTCCCTTGATTCACCCCATTCTATATAATCACTGTATTTAGAGATGTACTCATTGACGACAGTGGAGTCAAAAGCTCCTTGAATGTTTGGATGGAAATGTGCTAGCCTGTTTGGGGATACTATGTCGAATAATCATTGACTTTGTGTTTCAAACCTCTGAGGGAAATGAAACAAAGCATGAAGATAAGGTTACTTATCTTCGTGTAGCTAAAGAGCCACACGTATGTAAGAAGGAGGTCTATTTATGATTAAAGACTTTAATTTCTCCAGACAATGCCATTTGGTTATTGAACACTTGAGGTATGTAAGGAACATGTTTTTAGTTTTAAGATGAAATGTTCTTGGAGGCATTACTTTCACTCTATAACATCACTCCCACCAGGTTGCTCTCAAAATTCTCTAGATATTATGGTGGGAGTGGTTGGAGCTTTACAGGGGTCATAGGAGTGCCTATTAGAATGTGTTTAGTATTATGGTAGATTTTATAGTTGTGGTTTTAAAAAAATAAGTTTTAAAAAATCATTTTTACTTATGGTTGGTTTGTTTTCAATATGTTTTTTTGATAAAACTGTGGTTGAGATTATTGTTAAATAAAAAGTATATCAAAGGTGTTTGGTTGAAACTATAATTAAAAATAATGTAACTAATAAATGACCAAAAATAACATGTATTGATTTTTTAGTTTGCAATTACATTAATGTGTTTTGGATTATTAACACATCATAAATATAGTAATGTGAATTATAATCTCATTTTTATTGTCCCATTAAACTCGTTGCAATCCTATTATAAACATAATCCATACAAGAAGACATTTGGTTTCCATGTGTTTGTGAAAGTGAAACCACATCAATTAATAAATCATTAAGAACAAAATTAGAATGGCGATCAAATTCTATAAATACCACATCTTCTTACGACTTATTTCTAATATAGTTATATATTTTTATTGATACCACTACAATCTGAACTCTTATTTTGTAAGGAAATGTAAGCAAATTTTGCAAAATTCTCCACCTTTTTTTTTCCAAACTCCAAAAGTATGCTCTATCACATAACGTCTTGAAGAGTGAGCACGATTAAATACTTCTTCTTGACTTTATAGTTGTTCTACTTGGTGAATTTCTAGCAGGTGTTATCTCTCATCTTTATATAGACCTAAAAATCCATGTTTATTTGGATATCCAGAATGACTAAGTAGTACTTCCCTACATTAACAAATAATGACTTTATAATTTATTCCTCAATAGTTACAATAACATTAAATTTTTCTAATTTAATAATATTTTTTTGTTTTGTTATTTATTACTTTTTAGTGGCTTTGAAAATTTGATATTTGGATTGTCAATTGTCTCAAGAAAAAATTATGTATCATGCATACTACTTTCTCGTCCAGCCTAAAATGAATTGTGTATCAAAGCTACTTATAATCATTATGTTTTGAGTTGATACACCTTTTTTGTTGATAAAAGATATTTGATTTTCTGCAGATACACAAGCGCGCACGTATGCTATTGATAACTCTTATGCAATTTTATATTAAAAACAATAAGCATCAAACATTAGTTTCTACCATATTTGAGAAAAAAAACTACCAACTAGAAAAATCATTAATGATAATGAAATATATTATTGATCCAAACATGAAAATAATTATGCTTCTATTTTAGAACCTTTTTTTTTTCACCTTGAGCTATAGAATGTTATCTCACTTTTCTTTTGCCACTACTATGGTTGCTACTGTTGTTTGCAACATTGAATCCAACTATCAAATTACTCACATCATCAATAAAATTAGGAATGCCATCCTCCTTTAAATCACCACTTCTATCCTTCAAATAGTATTATCATAATTAGCAATTCTCACTCTATCATCTCCACAATCTTCATCATACAAGATTTTTGAAGAGAGAGCCCAAGCATATTATCTAGTAGTCACACTATATTACTGAACATTATATCATATTTTCCATGTAATGAAGGCTCAATACCAGCATGTCTAAACTTTTTTGCTCCTATGATTTTCTACATAAGAGAAATTTAATATAATTAATAAAACTTAATGAAGTAATCTAGTACTTCAAGAGTATAAATGAAATTCAAAAGATTAAGTTCCTAACAGCTGACTTGGATTTTTGTTTTCCATCACTCATTATGTGCAGAAATAGTCCTTGCTTCACTACTCCAACCAGCTCTAGTTTCAAAAATTAACTTTTTCCACATCCTCTAATCCTGTTTTATACCATCCATTTGTTCTTAAATTATGCTTTGGTAAAAGCATGATCAATTTGTTTTTTTAAGGAAAATATCATAAATTTTCAACCAGCTTTGTCAAAATGAGTATTTAGCCTCATACCCATCTCAATAGTTTTGGTGTAAATGTCATAAAAAAATGTGCAACATTTCTTTAGTTTAACAACCTTTATCTTGATTGTTAGAGTCTTCCATTGCAAAACTAACTTGCATGAAGAATAATATTAGATGGATATAAAAAAATATAAGACTAGAAAAAAACAATGATAGGTTATGTAAGAGTTACTTCACAAACTTGGAAGATTTAAAAAGCATATCAATTACAAAGGTAGTGTGCAGATTATATATCAGAAGACAATTGAATAAAATATTTGAAATATGACAAACAATTCTATAAATGTACATCATAAAGATTAAGAATGCATTAAAAAAAGTATAATATAAAACCGCATTCACTACACTTGTTAAAACAGTTGCTCCTAAAGATTTAATTTCTAGGATACAATTAAACTATATTGTAAAAAACATGAGTGAATAATCAATGAATCATTACAAAAGTACAACATCCCATGAAAAAAAAAAACAAAAAAAAAGTACCAAAATACAATTTCAAAACCACTGTTATAAAAGTATTACACTGAAAACCACCAAATTATTTGCTACAAGAGATCATTAACTAAAATCCAATGTTATTACACACTAAAGGCATTAATATATCGTTTTACTCCAAAATGATAATGGTTAAACATACATTCAAGCAACTCACAAACAAAACCAAATGACATGAATGAATATGGTTGAATCAATATACAAAATTGAAATAATATGGTAACATCTATTAGTCTAAGCTCATGGACATTAAAGCTTTGCTAAATGAGAATTGTCATAACCCATTTATGGGTTATTTCTCAAAATTACATATTTTTCTTTCCAAAATAAATAAAGGCTGTCAACATGGAGAAAGTATGTCGGGAAGGATTTTAAAAATACATAAAAATCAAGCTGTAATTTTGGAGGAAATTCGAGGCCTAATTGTACCAAGGACCAAAGACATTAAAATTAAGGGATGATTTTGAAATTAGGCAAGGGCCAAATTGAATTAAATCAGAAGTTTGGAGTCAATTAGGGGTGAAATTAAAGGAAATCAAAAGTAGAATGATCAAATTGAATTTTGGCCAAAATCCTTAATTCAAGGCAAAACAACATTCTTCAATTTTACCCGTAAAAGCTGTCTGGGTGACTACTTTTCAGGTACATTTAATGCTTCATATCTTCACCAAATTTGACAACACCAGAACCAAAATGATCGTCTGACATTTCTCTATAACCATGTATGGTCCGTTGAGATCGATTGACACCACAATGACCGCGACCGCGATGTCGGCCTAAAGTGGGAAACTCAAGCAGTCTTTAACTGACAGATTTGACAGTTCATGGTGCGTATTTTGAACCAACAGTTGAGATCCTTCCTAGCATAACCAAGGGCTAAGATTTTCACCATTAAAGACAACACTTCCCTCTTCCACCCTCTATAAATATGGATGGATTCCATGGCCTGAGCATGAAAAATTCGAGTGCAAAAAGTGAAAAAAAAAAGATGCAATCTTCTTTCCCCTAGTTTTGTCATCTCTCTTTCTCTCTCTCTTCCCCCTAGTCCCAATTGTCTACCATAGCCACCACCAGCTCCACCATAAATAGCTAGCACAACCACCTATCAGCCACCAGGATCCATTGTCGACCTCTCTCTCCCCTGCAAACCTTCTTCTTTTTCTTTCTCTGTCTTCTGCCACCAGCCTCCCTCGTTGCAACTGCCAGCCTCACGTCACCCTCTCACACCAGCCAGTCATCACCGCCACACTAAGTAGCCCGCTCCCCTTCCCCTTCTTCTTCTTCCTTTTCTTCTTATTCTTCTCCCCGCCAGTTCCATTGTTCATGTAGTGAACTTTAGGTCGAACCAGTTATGGCTCAGCCTAAATGGCTGGGCCGGGTACGACCCAGACTAAAAAAAAGAAAAAGATTTGTTGGGTTGAGATCGACCCTACCTTTGTCGAGCCGAGATCGGCCCCACCATTTTTTGGGTTGAGTCTGACCCAGTTAGCTGGGCCAACCTAGCCCATATATTTTATAATATATTTAATTATAATAATATATATTATAATATTATTTAAAAAATGAAAAAAAATCCAAAAAAAATTGAGAGGCATTTCAAAATAATTCTGATTTTCTCGCATGTTTTTCTATCAATTTTGCATAATATCGAGTTGTATATTTATACTGTAAGATATAGATACAAATCCAATATTAAATACCTGGTTTCTCCAAATTATTTCCAAAAACAAAATAAAATAAAATAAATAAAAATCTCAAAACTTTTAAATTAGTTTCCCTTAAAAAAAAAACAAAACAAATGTTTTGTTTTCATGCATACAATCCTAAAGATTTCTCTAACCATATTTTCATAAAAAAATTGCATCTTTCTTATATATAAAAAAAACAAATGGATATCATAACCAGTTTATGAGTATTCATTAGGATCTGACCAAAATATCAAAAACCCTTTACTAATCATTTTTTTTTATTTCATAGGGTTTAGGTGTAGACTTAATATTTGTGGGGTGTAAAACTACACAATAGAGATAGAGTACACCCTCAGGTGTTAGAAATACAAGGTGAAAATAAATGTGATGCTAAATTTAGAATTTAGAATGGTTAGGATTAAACCCAATGAGGTGAATACTCTCTCATGAAGGGAGATCTATCTTAGACCTTAGAAAAAGACCAACTGATAGAAACTCGACCTAGAAGAACAATCAAACAACAATGCAGCTTACTTTAGGTAAGGTGCACTAGGGGTGATGCGTCTTCTTCTTACACAACCAGTCTCTTACCCAAACTCTTGTAGACCATATGTTTCTAGTAACCATAATACTATGTGGCGACTCCTGAACCTTAATCATAATTTTATGATTAAACTCAAAACCTTTTCATTCCCAACAACAACACCTCCTCAGGAAGCATAATAACTTGTTAGCGCCCCAACATTGCCCCCGCAACAAGAATAGCCAAATCTGATGAGAAGATAAGGACTATTTTAATCATATTAGTTTCAACGGTTCTCTTTCTTTCTTTCTTTTTTTGTCGGTGAGGCTTTAAACAAGCATGCAAAATGAGGTGTGGATTTAGTAAAAGCATCTCCAGCTTGCTTCACATCAAACTAAGGTTACAACTCAGTTTTGGGGGGGACCAAACTTTCAAACTATAATCTTAAGATGTAACCAAACAGTATAATTCATTGTTGGGAGTAGAAACAATAGTTACCACACTCTTAAACAACTTTTAATATTATAGAGGCGATCCCCTAGCCATGTAGCAGTCATAGATTAATTGTTTTTAATTAAAGTAAAGTTATGTACTATAAGATATAATTTACTTATTAGTCGGTCCCACACATAATAATTAAAGAGTCGAAATGTTAATGGATTAACATTTAACCCCTGAGAGGTGTAGCTCAACTGGTCAGACCAGGAGTTTGCTCCACAAATATCACCAGTTCGAATGCCACAAACCTCAAGGTCACTGGAGGCTGATATGATCGTTAACTTCAGGGTCTCGGGAGATTAATCGAGGTAGATGCAAACTGACCCGGATACCCACAATTAAAAAAAACATTGAACCCTTTTTGTTCTTGGAAGGGTTTTTTTTTTTTTCAAGGTGTGGAAAAGGTTTAAAGGGTCAACACTTGGGTTGCATTTAGTTTGGAGATAAAAATTAAAGGTTGAAAGATTTCAGACGTTACAAATACTAGCTAGCGACAACTATATATCAAATTAACCGGCCTTGCAAGAATCATGAGCGAGCATGCATCGCCCTTTCCCATGAATTGCTTCTAGTGGTCAAATCCATCATAATCAATCCAGGTGAGACATCCATGCATGATTGGCGAGGAAAAGAATTCAGCAGTACTGCTGGTGAGGTCCGATAATATGAACCAGGCAAGACCTGCACGTAGAGTTATCGATGCCTGCCAAAAAGAAAAAAACTGGTTAGGCTACTTTAGAGCAACCTTTATTGATTCTAGCTCATGCATGGGGACCTCTGGCTAGGACAATGGTGCTTTGTTGGGGCCCATGAAATATAATTCATTGCCCTCTGTGACCTCGTAGGCTCATATCATCAACTGACCACGCCAAACTACTGGTCGTGTTGGTTTTTACAGGCGGCTGGTATTAAAAGAAACCAAGAGTACTCCTGGTTTTACTGTGCATCTATTACTGTGATTATATATTAGAATAGTTAAATTACAATTTAACCCTCGACAACAAAACACAAGTGACCTTTGAAGCGGGGTATAATAGTATATTTGTTGTTTAGTGAAGAGTAAAATGACTACTATACATTTCGAGCAAAAGATTATGCACCAGTAAGCCGGGTTAGTTTTGACCTTTTCATTTTATTTGCTCGGTAAAATTAACACAAAGCCATTGAATGAGAATTTTCTGTACTCATTAAGTATGACCAGTGATAATTTAGTATTTTTATATAAGCAAAATATTATTTAATTTTAAAAAGGTTGTTGCGAATGGGATGACGAGGACACATGTGTGTTCTCTAGTGATTTTTGGATGACGCGTATAGTGTTGTTCAAAAATAAAACTCTGGCTTTTATTACGGAGTTTTAATTTTCACAGTGTTGTCTCTATTTCTGGGTGGTGCATTTGGTAAAAATATGTGGGGTTATATATTAGTGGCTGTTTTTTTTCTACCTATCTTTTTTTTTTTTTTTAATTTTAGAGCCTCTCATTGTATATTTTCAAAGCAGCTCTTTAATTTATTTTTATTTATGATTTAGTCCCTATTCTTTTTTATTACTATTTATTTTATTTTAGACTATCCATACAATTAGGATTTTATTTCAATTTAATCCTCCTTTGGTTTTTTAGCTTTCAAATTTGGTCCTCATTCTTTTTATTTTGATTTTTTTTTAAATTATTCTCTTAATTGAATTATCTTTTTAATTGCATCCCTCAATATTTTATATCATTCTTTTAATTGGATAACTTTTTTTTCAATTGCTTCCTTCAATATTTTATATCTTTCTCTTAATTGAATTATTTTATCATTTGCATCCCTCAATATTTTAGTTCATTTTATTTTATGTCACATTTGATCATTATTCTTTTTATTATTATTTATTTTGTTTTTAATTCTTTTTTATTTGAATTTTTTTCTTTAATTTCATCCATTAATATTTTATTGATAGGGATTTTGCTCACCTCTCAGGTCATGAGTTTGAAAGATTGGATTAGGTTAACTTATATATTTTTTAGGTCATTTTTTACAATTAATTTTTACTGATATCGTCCTTCTATAGGATTATCCTAATCTTACGTGCTAGGTCACGAGCTTCGCGTGTTATTTGTTTGTCATACTAACTCGAGTTGACTATGACTGATTTTTTTAGATCATTTTTTACCCTATCTTGTTTATATTTAATGGGCTGATAATCGAGCTATATAGTTTATCTTATTTTAAAAAAAAAATATTTTTTTTTGTAGGTTATCATGATTATGTTTTTAAGAAATCAATTTAATCTAATGTCGTTGCTTTTTTTATCACCTAATTAAAAAAAATCCTACTTATTTAATCAAGTTAAATCTACTATTCTGAGTCGTGAATTTTTCTTCTTTTTCGAAATGAGTTTATAGCCGCTGATGACTAACTTTTTTACAAAAAAGAAAAGAAAAAAATAGTCTGCCCCCGCGGGAGTAATGCATGTCCACACCTAATTGAAGCTAAATATGGACAACCTCATCCTGATTATCGAATTCTCCCCAAAATTTTCTCACACAAGCCCTATGTCAGCTTCCTAATAGATTACTATCACTCTAACCTTGAAATTTAAGCTCCATAACTGTGGCAAAATCCCAAAACAATTTATTAGGATATAGTTGTGAATTATAACAAATATATAGCCCTTTTCTTAATTCTAGTAATTAATATACAAACTTTAAATTAGTGTTATGTTATTTTCTCGAGACAAAAACAATAAAAATAAATAAAACATGTTTTTATATTTTATAATTTAAAAGTTCAAAAATTCACTCTTATATTTATCTTTATTTCCTTAACCGATATATTAATGTATTTTATACATAACCTGTTTGTTTAAAAAACCTATGATTGAAATGGTCTAAAACTGGGTGCTAACCCAACAAGCTTGGGCTTAGTAAAATATTCATCCCAGATGATATGAGTTTGGCTTGCTATTAAATCCAATATCCTTGAGTTCAGTTACATATTAGACCTAATAGTAGGTAGATCTGACAAAATACTAGATCCAACATTCTTGATTCAGCTACACACATTAAGTTTAAGCACATATAAATTTGACATGATATTAAACCATATATTTTTGGATTTAATTACGTGTTGAGTATATTAGATTATGAAACATCATTATGTAACCATCTATTACACCATAACTTGTTCTTGATAACGGGTAAATGCAGCATCGAATTCAGAACAACCAGTTGTTCTCCAGTCTCCACACAAGCGCATAGGCCAAGGCAACATGGCGACATGGGCGAATTGATCTTGTTAAACAATATCCTTTACTGTAAACTTCTAGCGACGAAACGGCTAGTGGAGATGGCCGAGTTGGTCTAAGGCGCCAGATTAAGGTTC
>Ga0307515_10023981_pt1 | contig 10656 bp, 4 predicted proteins | sample 17_EM_MG_FD_194513 | JGI IMG/M metagenome (GOLD analysis project Ga0307515, IMG submission 194513) | Populus trichocarpa ectomycorrhiza microbial communities from riparian zone in the Pacific Northwest, United States - 17_EM | ecosystem: Host-associated > Plants > Roots > Unclassified | place...
TCGGTGACTTTGTTTGTTTAGATCAAATGAATTAGGGTTGTTTTGTTGCAAGTGTTGTCGAAAAATTAGATGATTACACAAAAGTAAGCATAATTATTCGTCGGTCTATATGTACACAAAATTTTAATAATGTAATTTTATATCTCAATTAAACTTGTAATTAATATTAAAATAACTTTTAGAATACATACTAAATATACGCAATAGAATCAAATTAAACAATAAAAAAAAAACTAGCACGTAAATTGATAGATAATATATTAAATTTAAACTGAAACAAATTATTGTGTTTACTTGTTGAATCACTTGAAATCTTGATTAAGTTTAATATAAGTTGTTGTCAATAATTAATCCATTGTTGATGATTAATTATTTGTTTTTAAAGATTTAAATTCCTCACTTGATGTAAAAAAATAATTCAATAAGCTTCAAAGATTCCAACATCATCATCTTAATTATTTAAGTGCATTTCTAAACAGGATACAACAAACTCAAAAGAATATTCAGACAAATATCTATCTACAATGACTGATCTTAATCTCTAGAGTAAGAGGGAAAGAACAAAGATGAAATAAAACTTTAAAATAGAGAGCTAAGGTAAAAATTTAAGTGAAGAAGAAAGTTAAAATTTTACAGAATCTATCCAAAAACTATACAAAAAACTCAATCAAAAACACTCTTATTCATTATCTTTTTTATAAATGTTTTTAGAATCAAAATTGATGTAAAATTAATTATGATAATTACAATAATTAATTTTATATCATCTTTGAGTACCCATCATAAAACTAGAATTAAACTTTATTTTTTGGCTTTAAATCTAATATTTTTATAGCTAAAATAACTGTCTAAGGTTTTGAAAAACTCTTTTGGAAGCAACATATCAAGTTTTTATATTCATGTTCTGGAAAAAATAATGGGCTAGCAAAAAAAGCCAAGCTCAAAATAGATTGGCAGTAAAAAAATAATTCTTTTATAGAAAAATTGTTTATACAACAAACCTAAACTCATGCCCAAGTCTAGAAGCCTGAGCACGAGTTGGGCACGTATACATATGGTTTTTAACATGTATAAATTAATTTTAAAAAAAGGTTTTTAACATCATTAAAATTTAAATTGAAATTTAACTTTCTTTTAATTTGCTAATTCTCATACATAGATTTAATTTTGATTTTCTATTCTTTAATCTTTAACCTTTTGATTTGTTATAATTATTTTTTTTTTAATTTTAGAAGGTTGCTATATATTTTTGTTTTAAAGTTATAGTTTATGTTCTAAAATTATTTTTCATACTTTAACAATTATTTGGTTAGTTATTGTTCTCATATATATATTACTGTTTACATATATAAAAAGTTAGTGTGGTAAATAGATGCAGTATAGGAAGTTGTTTCTAAAAATATTAAGTTTTAAACGGGATAATTTATGACCCCTCCAATCTTTTCTAAAAACTTACTTAGTGAAAGAATTATTCACACAGTACTATTTTTATACACGATACCACGATACTGTTCACAGTGAAATAGTAATAATTAAACAAATCATAATAAATAAAATAAAATTTAACTTAGTTACCCAATAAAAAGAATGATAGTTGATTTTATATCGCATAGTCTAAATATTTTTATTGATAAAGTCTCATGTATGTTTGCAGTCTGCTGTAACAATGGCATGATACTAGGATTTGATTTCTTAAATGTATACTTTTGTACAGCAGACTGCAAAAATCTTACTATTTGTTCGCTGGTTGTATTCCGATTCATCGGTGAAGAGCGAATACATATCTTGTTCTTTAAGTTGCCAGCAAGTCTAAATTAATACATCTTTTTATTGATAAAGTTAAACGTTATTAGAGATTTGTGGTGTTAAATTATTACTTTGAAATATTTTTAGTAAGTTTATGGTATGTTTGTTTTTGTGTTTTAAAAATATTTTTTAAAAAATTAAAATTTTTTATTTTTTTCTTTACTTCAAATTAATATTTTTTTGGTATTTTTAGATCATTTTGATACGCTGATTTCAAAAATAATTTTTAAAAAATAAAAAAAAATATTATTTTGATACATTTTTAAATGAAAAACACTTTAAAAAGTAACCGCAACCATACTTTTAAACAGGTAAATATATATTAATTTAGGAATATTCTTATATCAATTTTTGTATATGAAGATTAAATCTAATTTTTAAGGAAGTTATTTATATCCAAACTGACAATGGATCATTCAGATTTTGAACCTTGGCAACATGATATCGGCCAAGATTCCCTAATACATTTAAGGAAAAGATAGCTTATAGTCTCGAGAAAGTGAGGAAAACCCACCTTCGCCGATCTACTCCCATGACAGCCGCCAAAACATGTCGGAAAATGTTTTTTTGGTTTAATTTCTGGTTCAGAAGAACATTGTTGACATGATTCCTATTGAAAATATGAGTGCCAGCGGCCCGATCATTACATCTTCCATGTAGTTTGGAATTCAACCCCAGCATTCTAACATGTAACTAGATCATGCAACAGCCGAATGACAAACAACTTACTCCCTCTACTGCTAGTTTTTACATCAAACTCAAAATTCCCATCAATTTCTACAAATTATTGGAACAACTCATTCATTAATATTTGGTGAAAAGAAAGGTGGAAATATAAATCTCTATTGGTACATCTTTGCCAAAAATAAAAGATATATTGGTAAATGATTGGTATAAGATGGGATACAAATCAGCTGTGAAGACAGCAATATATTCTGTGATTACTAAATCTTCGTCCTCTTTGGTCATCTCAATTTTTTATTTCACTGTATCATCTATTCATATCTGGAACCACAACAGCAGTACCTATAACTTTTTTGCCGAGTAGACTTCTTCCCTTCATGAAAAACATTTTCATGGATGCCATTTGCCTCAAGGCTCGTTTGCTTGTTGCCTTGCGCGGTTATGTCCATTGTTTGTACCTCTGCTGTTCCATCTTTCTGACTTTGAGAAGAATATAAAGGAACATGGTTAGTCTCATTAGGAACTGAAATATATTGGTCTGGTGATTCCGGTGTTATCTTGTTATGGTTTATTTCCCTTGAGCCTGCGCGGCTGCAAAACAAGATCAAACCAGTAATGACATTAAACCAACAGTGGCATTATCCTAGAAGAGTAGAAGTAATAATTTGTCGTTTCCCTTAGATTCATTACTATGATGAGGACAGAAATATGTAGGCATAAGTACCTGATGTCAAGATTGCTGGAGCTATTCCTGGATTCATGTGAATTCCTCTCTACAGGTCTTCCTTTATCAGATACTTCAGCAGATACTTCAGCAGAGACCCCAGCTTTCGGACAGACTCCACTGTCTTCTAAATGAGTTGGATCGATTTCAACGTCCTTGTCAAGATTTGGAGTTTCTTCATTTGTTTTGCTAGAAGAAGACCTGGTTAGAGAACTACTATATTCCCGGACCACAGAAATGGCCTTCTCTAGAGTTTCTAAGGCTCTCCCTACATCAGAACTGATACGCATATTCCTTGTACAGTTTTCAGGGCTTTTTAGAGCAATTTTATTGCTTGAAGGTTGACCTATAACTCTGCAATCCCTCGTTGAATGTCTGCTATTTTCATTTTTTTCTTCTTCAATCCCAATAAAAGTTTTCCTATCTGTAGCCAGTGCAATGTTTTGCAAACTTGCACTTCCATGGTCCTTGCAATGAACTCTCTGTTCCTCCCCCCTCATTCTATCCTTCAAGTGCCTACTTTCTGGATCATTTTCTTCCTTGATCTCACCAAAGGATTTGCTGTCCATAAGTGGTGCACTACAAGGAAAAGCTTTGCTTGCAGCATTCAGTTCCAAACCTCCCAAGTTTTCATCCTTAAAGCCCCTACTCTCTTCATTATTTTCTTCCTCAATCTCACTAAAGGATTTGTTTACTACAACTTCTGCATTCTCTGAAAAACCTTCAATTGCATCATTATCCCCATGAATATTCAGTTCAACATCTCCCAAGTTTTCTTCCACATCTTCAGTAGAATGCTCTTTCTGTAGAAGGGAAGCATCACTGTTATACACTTTCCCTTCCACAACCGAGTGCCTACTTTCTGGATCATTATCTTCCTTGATCTCACCGAAGGATTTGCTGTCCATAAGTGGTGCACCACAAGGAAAAGCTTTGCTTGCATTATTCAGTTCCAAACCTCCCAAGTTTTCACCCTTCAAGCCCCTACTTTCTTCATTATTTTCTTCCTCAATCTCACTAAAGGATTTGTTTACTACAACTTCTGCATTCTCTGAAAAATCTTTGATTGCATCATTATCCCCATGAATATTCAGTTCAACATCTCCCAAGTTTCCTTCCACATCTTCACTAGAATGCTCTTTCCGTAGAATGGAAGCATCACTGTTATACACTTTCTCTTCCACAACCACATCAGCATTTTCAGTAGAATAAAGAGCCTCACGTATTCGAGCATACATTGGATCTTTCAAAGCCTTGCTGTAATCTTCATCATAGTTAGACACTGAAGCCACTGCCTGTAGTAGTTTGCAGATTGGATGTCAGAGAAATAGGTTGCACAGAAACCACAAAAGTTAGAATGCAAGGAGTTCTTCATTCTTCATGCATAACTCTCCCTATATAGAAACTATGGAGTCTGAAACTTTTCTAGATCCTACCATGACACTTAATTTTCATATTCCCTCCCATCTTCACCCCAGCTAAAAGATAGAAAACCCTGAGCCCAACTATTCCTATCACCTATTGAACCCAGAACCTCTCCCTGTAAAAGCGGTTATGATTACGAACGCAGAGTGCCAGTTTTGTTACTGCAGAGAGCTTTTAAATAGCCAAATGAATTGGCTACAGAAGAGAAACAGAGAAAAATATATAACCTTCTGATAAAGTCTGAAACCATTGCCGACGAGCTGCCTTGAGATAAAGTTAATGAGGGATGGACGGACAAAATCCAGCTTCAAATCCATATTTGCAATAGTCCTGCAAAATGTGACAGTTTTCATAAAATCCACAACAAAGGAACACATGCAAAGTAAAAGATAAAGCTTCAACCTGTCTACTAATGTAGCAGATGATACAGACTTTGATGACTTAATTTTAGTAGAGCCAAGCAAAGGAATGTCAACGTTTATATGAAATTCAATTAGAAGTTTTTGTCTTTGGAACCATAAGACTTGTGCATATGTTTTGTGTATCAAAGAGGACTCACATGAAACATCCAACTAACTATAACTCACCGAAAATAACTTCTTTCTGAAGTAACTTTTTGTATGGCAAAGCCACCCATCACATCAATCCTTACCACGTCCTTTGCTTCAGGGATTCCATCTTTTGAAAACCCATGGGTAGTTTTATCAATGCCCTCCAAATCTGAGATCTGAAAGCAATATAATCGAAAACAATTATCTTCTAATTTAGAATTACATATCCAAAAACAAAGGTAAATAAGAAACTGCATTTGATAAAATGATGAATTCAACCACTTCAAGTGATTACCGTGCTAGCGACAACAACAACCAGACCATCTTGGAGGTATTCAAACAACACATAGTGCACAACAGTCTCCCTGGCTGTCAGCGGCCATGTAACCTTCACCCTTTCTTCCAAAATTTGAGGAAAAATCAGAATTTTATGTTGCAGAGTTCAAGCAAAAGGAATCGAACAAGTTACTTTAAGTTCAAACAACTGGTGCAGTTTGTGAAGGACAAACCTCACTAAAGATATCTGTTCACCGATCCGGATCCTTTGCAAACATTCACAAATGGTGATTCTAAATGGCGGGAAACTATACTGAGGCCACCTGAGAACACGAGATCACCAAATCATCAGTCCAAAGCAAAGCTTGAGATACAAATCTTGATTTCAACCATTTAATTCTTAATCCTTTGCGTCAGTGGTGCACCCTCCCTAATTACCCAACCAAAAGAATAGGAAGCAAAAAATGGAGAAACAAGCAAAATCACAAGAACATACAAGGATGTACAGACCCATATATCCTAGACATTTCTAGGGCATGGCTGCCTGCAAAGATCTTTGTTCTTCTATCCCTAAAACTCCTCATCAATGCACTCATTGCTATACATCACATGTGACCATGCATTTCAGTCAACAATATTTAATAGGAGAAACAAGAATAAATATGGTTGACAAGGACAAGACAAACATGACAAGCAACAACCTCTTATTTTATACTCATGAAGCAAAGGTGTCAAACTTCGTAAGAAAAAAAATTCCTATTCTGTACGCATATGTACATATTGTCTTTAATGAAGTTGGAACCAGGGCCAAAATGTCAAATAAATTAAGAAAAATGACATTTACACAGATCCACCAACCTACACATTCCTGAAGACATTTCCAGAACTATCTCAATAGGATAAAATGCAACTTGTGGAAATTTAGATGAAGCTATTATAGAATTTCACAATCAAAATTAGAAGTCTCGACTCTCAAGCGATCTGATTTCCTTGGCATTTACTGGTAATCAAGCCACTTAAGGAAAACTATAATTAGCAGAGTGTTAAAATATAAGTTTTTCTGCAATTGCGATTTTTTTCTTAAAAGAAAAGCAAAATGCAGTTTTTTTTTTTTATCGAGTTAAGATGCTGCAACAATAGTGCCATCAAAGCTAACAGAGGAATGAACAGAAGAAAGGTGTGTGTGTGTTGTTTCACAGATCCATTAAGAGTGTCTCTGTATATATTATATGTTACACAATGAAGAAAGATACCAAGATAGAAGCAATTATTACCATTTTCTGTAGAGTGTTGCCTCCCAAGAGATGCATAAACCTGCAAGATGTTATTGTACTTGTTAAAGGAGTTTTCAATTTGTGCAGAATAATCGCCTTCATTTTGCTCATCCTTGAGGATAAAGCTCACAATTTATGAATAATTCACATAAACTTACAAGTATCGACGGTGCCATCAACATAGCCTTCGACAAGTAATGAATGAAAGGGAGTACCCTGAGGTCCTGGGCGATACATAACACGGAACTCTTCATGATCCTCTTTTACCTGTCAAGAGAAGTAAGTTCCAGTATATCAGTATCACTTTTCATATATATATGAAATCCGCATCTTTTCTTGCCTTTTCTTTTTAAAAAGATAGTAAACAGAAATATTAGAAACCAGAACGTTTAGTTAGCTAAAAGGGCATACTTTCCATTCACCATGTGATGTCTCACTATTTCTTGACACCTCACTTTCACTTACAGAAGCACTCCTCAACATGTCAAGAAAAGAGGACACATGATTAGTCCTGTTTTCTATTAAATTGTCGCTGAATCCTGCAAATTCAGAATCCAAAATTAGAGTCTTTGACAAATTCAGCTAACCATCACAACTAGTAGCCCACAAAAGATAAGGATCTAATAAAATATCGTCCCAGCTGTTGATTCTGAGAAATACTAGCCTTCAGTTTCACCAGGTGAAGAGCGTGCAAGTTGATTCCTGATAAGGGTTTTAAGTGCATCAAGATTTGTCAACTCCGGGGATGCCAGGGTCTTGTCCAGCCTCTCTCTGAATTGAGAGATCTTTCCACTCTTCCCCATTTTGCATCTCCAAGAAAGAAAGAGGAGCCCTCTCTAAACTTTACAATTACTCATATACTTTTAAGTGATTTTGTTATCATCTCCTGGATTCAACATTACAAAAAATATGTTCAAACTTTGTTATAGACTTGTAGCAATAAAATATGCAGAAAAAAACAAGGTCCCTTAAAATCATTTGCATGGATAAGCAATACTATAAAGAGAATTTACATATTTTGGTTCCATAAATACTTAATCAAAAGAAATCATAATATCTTCATCTTATAACACAATAAATAATTAGAACCATTCACTCAGATAATGATTAGCACTAGGTTATGACTGGAAATGGTTTCTCACAACTAATTAATCGAAGTTCGAAAAGAGTGCCTTTGACTCTTCTGAATATAATATGTAGATGATACATTTATTACAAGAGTCTCAAAACAGTTGAATCAATAGCACAACCTTACTGAAAAGACTCCAAATCTCACCAACCGATTCTAAAATTATCCAAACAAGTAAACAGCTATGTGAACCAAAATATTAACACATCTTAACAAGCAAAGCCAACAACCATGAGAGAAACCAATCAAAGAAATACGAACAAGCTCATAAAAACTTGTCCAAAACAGAAAGAAAGAATAAAATAACAAGGGCCCAGAAGAAGAAATCGTGAAAACTAACCAAACTTCGAGTGATCACGTGAAAGCTCTCTGAGAACAACCCAGTTAATTTTCCTTCAAGAACTCTGAACACGACCCTGAACTGAAAGAGCTGAAAATTCTTTTTCTTTTTGTTGGATAAACAAAAGCACGGAATTCATAGATTGCAAAGTGCAAATCTCAAAAAAAAAAAAACAAAAGATTGAGACAGAAGCTCCCGATGCCAAGACAGCAGAATCACGGAAACCACATGGAAAGAAAAAGTTTTCTTATTGTAATAAAACAAAAAAGTTTTGACTTAATGCTTAAGTTGAGGAGTTATGTGTGGTGGGAGCCATAAGTGATTTGTAGCAAGCCTGGCTGCCCAAACTAGAAATTAATCCAATTCACATAGCTCAGTATTTTCCACGCCTTTTACAGGATTAGATGTGTCAAAAGGTTACGAAACAAGCTTTATTGTTCAATGAGATTTTTTTCTTATTTTTTTAAATTTAAATACTGATATCAACACTCAAGAATTTACATTAATCTATGTACAAGATATGTACTTAAAATTTCATAAAAAATAACTTAAAATAAAAAAAAACATAGTGTTATCTATAAATTATGTGAGAAAAAATAACTTTGATTTTGTAATCATATCTCATTAATTTTCATCTATTTGCTAGAGTGCGTACATGAAATAATTATCTAATCAATGAAGTTATTATCTCTTATAAAAATAAAAAAATATATCAAAAAAAATAAAAAGCCTTATTAAAATTATTATCTAGGTTTTTTTTACAATTCGGTCTCTCAATTTTTTTTTTAATTTAATACTTACATTTGGCACTTTATTTGGTGTTATGTTTTGTTTTTTTTATACGAGCATCTTGTAATATTAGGAGGAATTTTTTATGCTCGATTGATACTTAATTTTGTAAAATAATACACAATTGAGCTAATTTAAAACAATTATATTTTAAGGGACTAGAATTAAAACCAAGATAGGTATGGGAATTGGGGTAAATTGGCAGAGAAAGTTGGTTGGCGTGGGCAACATACATTTAATTTATTTTGAATTTGTCTTTGTGATGTATTTTTTTTTTTATGAGATTGATTTTTTAAAATTTTATTTTTACATGATTGTCATTGTATAATTATGTTGTGAAGCCCAAGTAGATCAAATATATTATCCTCTTAATTTTTTTAAAAAAAGATGTGATACTGAGTTTTTTTATATGTATTTTGTTTATTTTAAATTGATCTTCATGATATGTTTCATTTTGATTTTTGTAGGATTAATTGGTTTTGATTTATTTTTAATAGAGTTTTTTTTATCATCTTGATTTTTGTTAAACCAAAACCATATTATTATCGGTCATCCAATTTATCGAGTTTAATGACACCGCAATCTTCACATTTTTTATTCTTAGAAAAAAAAAATCCAACTCTATGCAAAGTGCAATCAAAGCTAAAATGAAAAAAAAATACTAAAATCAAAACTAAAAGGATTGAATCTGAAATACTAATAACAATGAGGACTATGGTGTATTTATTGGGGTATAAAAGAGAAATGAAGGGGGGAAAGAATTACTGATAATAAACTGGTCACAATTAGCCTACACACACCACTCTTAGTAGAAGATGAGATGATGAGGAATAACATGACACGGAAAATGTTCATTTTTTAGCACCTAGAGTCGCCGCACTCGCCTCCAAAAGCACGTGGCGACTCCAATACATTAGCACATACATTGCACGCGGCATAAGTATTTTTAAAATTAAAAATATTATTTTAATGGTCAATTACGCTACTACACTTGATCAAACTAACAATTAACAAAAAAAAATAAAGACTAAAAGACTTAAAAAATAAAGACTAAACTAACAATCAAATAGTACATGTATAACTCTACTGTATATAAAAAAAACACAAATACAAAGATACCCTTACCCGGAACCCTTTATTTTTGAACACTTACAAGTATTTTACTGTTTATAAATTTATTAAATTGATCAAAAATTCATAATATCTAATACACCGTATAAAAAAACAAAAACAAAACTGTGAATAACACAAAAGTCACCTCTTTGTACTGGTAAATAGAAAAAATATGAAGGTCCACTATGAACATGTTTGGGAATGCTGTGTAAACTGTTTTTCCAAAAAAAATTTAATTTTTTTTTTACTAAAATTTAATATGGTTTGTACATTTTGGATCGTTTTGATGTATTGATATCAAAAATAATTTTTTAAAAATAAAAAAACATCATTGACATATATTTTGGCACAAAAAATTATTTAAAAAGCAATTGCTACCACACTGTCAAGCACAGTCAGTCAATACTCCTTTCCGTTTAGTATATTTGTTATACTATAAATATTATTTAGTTTAGATGACAATGTCACTTCAATTCAGTTGAATATAATATCAACTTATGCAAGACATAAGAGAGAAGAAAGTTCAGTGCACTATTATAAATTGT
>Ga0307515_10023982_pt1 | contig 10656 bp, 10 predicted proteins | sample 17_EM_MG_FD_194513 | JGI IMG/M metagenome (GOLD analysis project Ga0307515, IMG submission 194513) | Populus trichocarpa ectomycorrhiza microbial communities from riparian zone in the Pacific Northwest, United States - 17_EM | ecosystem: Host-associated > Plants > Roots > Unclassified | place...
GACCGAACGGCTGCCCGAGCTGGCCGCCGGCGAGGTCATCGGCACGCTCGGCGCGCCGCCGCAACTGCCCTACGCCGCCGACGCCCAGGTGGCCGGCCTGGTGCTGCTGGCCGACGGGGACGAGCTGCGCCTCGGCGTACCGGAACGCGACTGGCCCTCGGTGGACGAGACCCGGCGGATTTTCGCGTTGCGCGCGGGTCCGGTCCTGGCGACCGGCCCCGAGGTGACCCGCGCCCGGGCCCGAGCGCTCGACTTCGGCGCGCTGGCCGGCGCCGCGCAACTGCTCGGCGCCGGGCATGCGTTACTGGACACCAGCGTCCGGTACGCGGGCCAACGGGTGCAGTTCGGCCGGGCGATCGGGGAGTTCCAGGCGGTCAAGCACAAGCTGGCCGACGTCGCGATCGGCCTGGAGTTCGCCCGGCCACTGCTCTACGCGGCCGCGGTGGCGCTGGGCAGCGAGGCCACGACGGCCGGGCGGGACACCTCGGCGGCCAAGGTCGCCTGCGCCGACGCGGCCCAGCGCGCGGCCCGCGCCGCGCTGCAGGTGCACGGCGCTATCGGCTATGCCGTGGAGGGCGGCGTCGCCCGGCAGCTGACCAAGATCCGGGCGCTGATCCCCGCGTGGGGCACCCCGTCCGCGCATCGGGGCCGGGTCATGGCCGCCCTCACCGAGGGCCTGGTCTCGTGATGGACACCGCCGCCGAGCTGCGTGCCGTGCTGCGCACGCTGTTGACTCGGCAGTGCGACAGCGCCGCGGTCCGGGCAGCCGCGGCGTCGCCGTCCGGGTACGACGGCGGGCTGTGGGCCCGGCTGTGCGGCGAGATCGGCGTCGCCGGGCTGGCGGTGCCCGAGAAGTACGGGGGCGCGGGGGCGGGACCGGTCGAGATGCACGTCGCGCTCGAGGAACTGGGGCGGATGCTGGCCCCGTCCCCGCTGCTGGGCTCGGCGGTCGTCGCCGCACAGGCGCTGCTGCTCGCGGGCGACGCCGAAGCCTGCGAACGCCTGCTGCCGGACGTCGCCGCGGGCGAACGCATCGCCACGCTCGCCTGGACCGGCCCGGCCGGCGACTGGTCCCCCGACGAGCTGGCATTGCGGGCCACCGAGGACGGAGTGCTGGACGGCGAGGCGCATTACGTCCTCGACGGTGACCACGCCGACATCCTGTTGGCCGTGGCCCAGGCACCGGACGGCATCCAGCTATGTGAACTGGATACCGCGGACTCCGGCGTCGACCGGGCGGTGACACCCGCGCTGGACGTCACCCGGCGGCTGGCCCGGATCACGCTGCGCGGCGCCCACGGGCGACGGATCGGCGACCGCTTCCCGCTGGACCGGCTGCGGGACATCGCTTGCGTGGCACTAAGCGCCGAGCAGGTCGGGGCGGCGGCCCGGGCGCTCGAGTTGACGGTCGCCTACACCAAGGAGCGGGTGCAGTTCGGCCAGCCCATCGGCGGCTTTCAGGCCCTCCAGCACCGGCTCGCCGACCTGCACGTGCTGGTGGAGAGCGCCCGTTCGGCGTCCTACGCCGCCGCGGACGCCCTCGCCGCCGGCACCGCCGAGGCCACCGTGCTCGCCGCCGTGGCCAAGGTCTACTGCTCGGAGACCCTGCAGCAGGTCGCCGCCGAGATGATCCAACTGCACGGCGGCATCGGCATCACCTGGGAGCACGACGCCCACCTCTATTTCAAGCGGGCGCACGGCGCCGCCCACTTGTTCGGTTCGCCGCAGGCCCACCTGGCCCGCCTAGAAGCGACCGCGACCGCGCTGTGAGCCGATCTTGTGCGCTTGAATGCGGAAATCGAGGGTCAGACGCACAAGATCGCGGTGGTTTTAAGGGCCGTCAGATCCAGTCGGTGTGGCGGGGCCAGGCGAGTAGGGTGTCGACCACTTCGAGGGGCTCGTGGGGGGACTGCTCGGCGGTTGCGGTGTAGCGGCCGCGGTAGAACAGCAGCGGGCGGGCCGGGCCGCACTCGCCGAGACTGGTCACCCGGCCGATCACCACTTGGTGGTCGCCCGCCTCGTGCACGTTCTCGATCGTGGCGTCCGCCCAGGTCAGCACCCCGTCCAGGATCGGCGCCCCGCCCGGCGACGGTGCCCAGGCGAGGCCGGCGAACTTGTCCGGGGTGCTGGTGCCGAAGACCCGGGACAGATCCCGCTGGTGCTCGGTCAGCACGTTGACGCCGAAGTGCCCGGTCCGCTCGATCCGCTGCCAGCTCGTCGAGGTCGTCCGCGGGCAGAACAGCACCAGCGGCGGATCCAGCGACAGGGCGGCGAACGACTGGCAGGCGAAGCCGACCGGGACGCCCTCGTCGAGACTCGTCACCACGGTCACCCCGGAGCAGAAGTGGCCGAACGTGCGGCGGAACAGCGCCTGGTCGATCACGGGCGACGTCGACGTCATGATCGGCTCAGTGCATGCCGCGAGTGAAGCGGTGGCCCCAGAGGCTGTGCGCCGTGGTCTGCCGGGCCACCCAGGTCGCCTCATCGAGCACCAGCCCGCCCGTTCCGTATTCGATGTCGAACCCGCTCGGCGTACGCAGATAGAACGAGACCATGAAGTCGTTGGCGTGCCGGCCCAGCGACGACACCAGCGGCGACTTGTTGCGCTGGCACCGGTCCATCGCCCGGCCGACGTCGTCCAGCGTCTCGACCTCGATCATCAGGTGGATCAGGCCGGAGCTCGCCGGCAGCGGGGCCACCGCGAGGCTGTGGTGCCGCGGGTTGCAGCCGAAGAAGCGCATCCACAACGGCTCGGTGCTCGGCGGCAGGCCGATCGTCTCGGGGATCAGGCGCATCGAGTCGCGCAGCTGGAAGCCGAGCAGTTCGCCGTAGAACCGCAGCGCGGCGGCGTCGTCGGTGGCCGGCAGCACCACGTGGCCGGTGCCCATCTCGCCGGTGACGAAGCGCGTCCCGTACGGGCTCACGGCCGGCCGGTTGTCCAGCGCCGCCCCGCAGAACAGCTCCAGCGTGTTGCCGAACGGGTCGTCGAGCTGGATGAGCCCGGAGACCCGGCGGTCGGCCAGTTCCTCGGCGCTGCCCGGCTTCACGGCCACGCCGGCCTCTTCCATCGCCCGGGTCACCGCCGCCAGCTGCCACTGGTCGGCCAGCTCCCAGCCCGTGGAGATCAGCCGGTCCCGCTCGCCGGGCAGCACGACCAGCCGGGCGGGAAAGTCGTCCATCCGCAGGTAGAGGGCGCCCGGGGCGGGCCCGCGCCCCTCCGTCATGCCGAGCACCTTGACCCCGAACGTGCGCCAGGCGTCGATGTCGGTGGCCTCGATGCGCAGATAGCCCAGCGAGCGAATCAGGCTCACGGTGTCTCCCCTTCCAGAAAGTCGATCGCCAACCGGTTGAACTCGTCGAACTTCTCCAGCTGGGCCCAGTGCCCGCAGCCGCCGAAGACGTGCAGCTGGACCCGCCGGATCAGCTTGACCGCGAGCAACGCACCGTCCAGCGGGTTGACCCGGTCCTCCCGGCCCCAGATCAGCAGCACCTCGTTGGCCAGCCGGTGCGCCTCGCGCCAGAGCAGCCCCTCCTCGAACCGGGCCGGGTCGGTGAAGGACGCGCCCATCGACCGCATGGCCCGCTGCGCCGCCGGGTCACTGGCCGCGCGGAAGCGTTCGTCGATCAGCTCGTCGGTGACCAGCCGCTGGTCGAACACCAGGGTGCGCAGGAAGGCGGCCATCTTGTCCCGGCTCGGCCCGGGCGGGGCGCCGAACTCCATCAGCCGGCGGACCCCCTCGGTCGGATCCGGCGCGAAGACGTTCAGGCTGAGCCCGCCCGGCCCCATCAGGACCAGCCGGCCGGCCCGGGCCCGGTGCCGCAGCGCGAAGCGGACCGCAGTGCCGCCGCCGAGCGAGTTGCCGATCAGATGCACCCGCTCGATGCCCAGCTCATCGAGCAGCGCGGCCAGCGCGTCCGCCGCGTACGTGAAGAAATGGCCGGTCATCTCGCCGCCGAGCGAGCGACCGAAGCCCGGTTGATCGACCGCCAGGACGCGCCGGTGCGCGGCCAGAACCGGCACGTTGGCGCCGAAGTTGCTCCACGCGGAGGCGCCCGGCCCGCCGCCGTGCAGCAGCACGACCGGAGTCCGGGCGTCGCTGCCCGCGTCGTGATAGTGCACGCTCGCCTCGCCGAGGCGCACGGTACGGCTCGACGATTCGAAATCCACCGCGATGCTAGTAGTCATCACTGATCCTCAGAGCATCGCGTCGGCGAAGCTCAGCCCGAACTCGCCCCGGCCGAACATGGACAGCGCCCGCTCCGGGTCGTTGATCGCGTGCACCCGCCCGGCGTGCGCGTCCCGCCAGAACCGCTGGATCGGGGTGCCGACCGCGATCGCCCGGCCGCCCGAGTTCTCGAACAGCAAGTCCACCGCGCTGATCGCCTGCTCGGTGCCGCGCACCTGGTCCCGGCGCACCCGCAGGCGCAGCGGCATCGGGATCCGCTCGCCGGCCGTCGTGTACTGCATCAGCTCGCGCATGTTGGTGCTCAGCGCCAGCCAGGCCGAGTCCAGGTCGCTGGCCGCCCGGCCGACCCGGACCTGCGCGAACGGGTCCTCGGCCGCCTTCACGCCGACGTAGGACGCGCGCACCCGGCCCCGGGTGTAGGACACGTGCGCTTCGTACGCCCCGGTGGCCATCCCGAGGATCGGCGTGGTGATCGCGTACGGGAAGAGCGACCCGTACGGGATCTTGTAAAGCGGCCCTGGATTCTGCTCCTGACCGGGGCAGACGCACTTCGCGGTGTCGTTGAAACTCAGCGCCCGGTACGCCGGGACGAACGCGTCCTCGATGACGATGTCGTTGCTGCCGGTGCCCCGCAGCCCGACCGTGTTCCAGACGTCCTCGATCTGATAGTCGCCGAGCGGCACCAGGAACGTGCAGAAGTCGGCCGGGGTGCCGTCGCCCGGGGGCACGATCGCCCCGAGCAGCACCCAGGTGGCGTGGTCGCAGCCGGACGAGAAGCTCCACCGGCCGCTGAGCCGGTAGCCGCCCTCGACGGCGCGCGCCTTGCCGGTCGGGGCGTACGAGGAGGACATCCGGGTGGCCGGATCCTCCCCCCAGACGTCCTGTTGTGCCTGGTCGGGGAAGAGCGCGAGCTGCCAGTTGTGCACGCCCATCACCGAGGCGGCCCAGCCGGTCGACCCGCAGGCGCCGGCGATCATCCGCACCGCCTCCAGGAAGGTCAGCGGCTCGGCCTCCAGGCCGCCGAACCGGACCGGTTGCAGCAGCCGGAAGAACCCGGTCTCGGTCAATGATTTGACCGTCTCCGCGGACAGTGCCCGCCGGTCCTCGGTCTCCTGCGCCCGCTCACGCAAAACTGGCAGGAGTTCTCGGACTCCGGCGATCACCGCGGCCGAACCTTCGTTCATGACTGCGTCTCCTCCTCGCGGGAACCCACTCGGGAACCCACTATGGCTGGCTACCCTGCCGCGAACTATACTAGAACGCGTTCTAGTTTAACCGCGCCCGATGGCCGGTGGGAAGAGTCCGCACGGCGAGCCACCCTGCCTGCAACTCGTTCTACCTCAGTAACCCGAGTGGGGGGTCTCATGAGCAACCCGGATGCCGTACGGACCATCGACGCCGGTCGGCCGCCGGCCAGATTCGCCCGCGGCTGGCATTGCCTGGGCCTGGCGGACAGCTTCCGCGACGGCGGGCCGCACGCGGTCGAGGCGTTCGGCACCAAGCTGGTGGTCTTCGCCGACTCGAGCGGCGCGTTGCAGGTGCTGGACGCGTATTGCCGGCACATGGGCGGCGACCTGAGCATGGGCACGATCAAGGGCAACGAGGTCGCCTGTCCCTTTCACGACTGGCGCTGGGGCGGCAACGGCGTGTGCGCCCAGGTCCCGTACGCGCGCCGGGTTCCACCCCGGGCGCGGACCCGGTCCTGGCTGACCCTCGAGGAGAACGGGCAACTGTTCGTCTGGCACAACCCGGAGGGCGCGCCGCCGCCACCCGAGGTCACCATTCCGCGCATCGAGGGCGCGTTCTCGGCCGAGTGGAGCGACTGGACCTGGGACTCGGTGCTGATCGAGGGCGCCGACTGCCGCGAGGTCATCGACAACGTGGTGGACATGGCGCACTTCTTCTACATCCACTTCGCCTTCCCCACGTTCTTCAAGAACGTCATGGAGGGCCACATCGTGACCCAGTATCTGCAGACCCGCGGCCGGCCGGACGTGCAGAGCGGCTCCGCCTACAGCGACACCGAGATCGCCCTGAGCTCCGAGGCGACGTACTTCGGGCCGTCCTACATGATCGACAAGCTCTGGCACGACTACCACGGCGTCAAGGTCGAGTCCGTCCTGATCAACTGCCACTACCCGGTCAGCCCGACCTCGTTCCGCCTGCAGTGGGGCATCATCGTCAAGCGGCTGCCCGGCCTGAGCGCCGAGCAGGCCCAGCGGGTCGCCGGCAAGATGGCCAAGGGCATCGGCATCGGCTTCCTGCAGGACGTGGAGATCTGGAAGCACAAGAGCCGCATCGACAACCCGCTGCTCTGCGCGGAGGACGGCCCGGTGTACCAACTCCGGCGCTGGTACCAACAGTTCTATGTGGACGCCGCCGACGTCACGGACGACATGGTGGCGCGCTTCGAGTTCGAAGTGGACACCGCCCAGGCGGTGCAGACCTGGGAGGCCGAGGTCGCCGAGAACCTCGCCCGCCGCGAGGCCACCACGGGGCAATCATGAGCGAGCGTACGGAATATCTGGACGGCGGGCTGGCCGAGGTGACCTGCGCCAGTTGCGGGGTCACGGTCCGGGCCAAGAAGAACAGCCCGATGCACACCAGCGTGCAGTGGAGCCGGCACGCGGTCGACGGCTGCCTCGAGTTCGCCGAGCGCCGGGCCCTGGGCGAGCCGACCGCGCTCATCCCCGGCTGCGGCCGGCTGCAGCTGAGCATCAACCGGGCCGTGGGCACCAACTGGCTCGACGCCACCGCCGCGGCGAGGAAGTAGCCGTGATCGAGCCCTACCATCGCGTACGGGTGGCCGAGGTCATCGAGGAGACGCCGGACGCCCGTTCGCTGGTGCTGGAGCTGCCGCCCGCGCTGGGCGCCCGGTTCGCGTACCAGCCGGGGCAGTTCCTCACCGTCCGGGTGCCGGGCAACGGCGTCACCGGGGCGGCCCGGTGCTACTCCCTGTCCAGCTCGCCGCACACCGACACGGCGCCGAAGATCACCGTCAAACGGGTCGTCGACGGCTATGTCTCCAACTGGATCTGCGACCACGTCGCGGCGGGCAGCGAACTGGAGCTGATGGCGCCGGCCGGGCAGTTCGTACCTCCGTCGCTCGACGGCGACCTGCTGCTGCTGGCCGGCGGCAGCGGGATCACCCCGGTCATCTCCATCATCAAGTCCGCCCTGGCCCAGGGGCGGGGACACGTCGCGCTGCTCTACGCCAACCGGGACCCGCGGTCGGTCATCTTCGCGGGCGAGCTGGGCCGGCTGGCGGAGCAGCATCCGGGCCGGCTGCACGTGTCGCACTGGTTCGACGCCGAGCAGGGCCCGCCGACGGCCGGCGCGCTGGAGCCGCTGCTGCGCCCGTACGCCGATCGGGATGCCTTTGTCTGTGGTCCCGAGCCCTTCATCGTGGTCACCTGCCGGGCGCTGCGCCGGATCGAGGTGCCGGCGGCGCGCATCCACGTCGAGCGCTTCCTGCCCGCCGCCGAGGCCGAGCCCGCCGGTCCGCAGCCCGACGAGCGGATCGCGATGGCGGAGGTGGAGCTGAACGGGCAGGTCCACCGCCTGCCCTGGCCGGCCCGCACCCGGCTGCTCGACCTGCTGATCGCCGGCGGGCTCAACCCGCCGTACTCGTGCCGGCAGGGCACCTGCGGGGCGTGCGCCTGCCGGGTGGTGCGCGGCGAGGTCGAATTGCTGCACAACGAGGTGCTGGAGGACGAGGACTTCGCCGACGGCTACACGCTGGCCTGCCAGGCCCTGCCCCGCACCGACGAGGTCGGGATCAGCTACTCGTGAGTGCGGCGGCCTCGTCCCGCAGTTCGAGGGCGATGCCGATGAGCTGGTCCTCCTGCCCGCCGACCAGTCGGCGGGCACCGGCGCGCACCAGGATCTCGGCGCCCGACACCGAATACCGCTCGGCCAGAGTGAAAGCGTGCTTGAGGAAGCTGGAGTAGACCCCGGCGTATCCCATGATCAGCGCCAGCCGGTCCAATGTGCACTCCCCCGGCATGGCCGGCAGCACGATGTCCTCGGCGACGTCGACGATGGCGAAGAAGTCGATCCCGGTCCGCAGGCCGAGTTTGTCGCAGACCCCGACGAACGCCTCCACCGGCGTGTTTCCCGCGCCCGCGCCGAACCGGCGGGTGCTGCCGTCGATCTGGCTCGCGCCGGCGCGGGCGGCCAGCACCGAGTTCGCCACGCCGAGCCCGAGATTCTCGTGGCCGTGGAAGCCGACCTGCGCGTCGTCGCCCAACTCGGCGACCAGCGCGGCGACCCGGTCGCCGACCTGATCCAGCACCAGCGCCCCGGCCGAGTCGACCACATAGACGCACTGGCAACCCGCGTCGGCCATGATGCGGGCCTGCGCCGCCAGCGCCTCGGGCGGCTGGGTGTGCGCCATCATCAGGAAGCCGACCGTCTCCAGGCCGCGGTCGCGGGCCAGCCCGAAATGCTGGACCGCCACGTCGGCCTCGGTGCAGTGGGTGGCGATCCGGCAGATCGAGGCGCCGTTGTCGGCGGCCGTCAGGATGTCGTCGGTGACGCCGACCCCGGGCAGCATCAGGAAGGCGATCCGGGCCCGGCGGGCGGTGCGCGCCGCGATCGTGATCAGTTCCTGTTCCGGTGTACGGCTGAAGCCGTAGGTGAACGAGGAGCCGCCGAGCCCGTCGCCGTGCGCCACCTCGATGACCGGCACGCCGGCCGCGTCCAGCCCGGCCACCACCGCCTCGACCTCGGCGGCGGTGAACTGGTGCCGCTTGGCGTGCGAGCCGTCGCGCAGCGAGGTGTCGGTGACCCGCAGGTCAAGGTCGGCCGAGAACGGTCGGAGCGACATCGGATCTCCCGTCGATGATGGACCGGGCGAGTTCCTCCCCGACCCGGGTGGCCGCGGCGGTCATGATGTCGAGGTTTCCGGCGTACGCGGGCAGGAAGTCACCGGCCCCGGCCACCTCGACGAAGATGCCGACCCGGGCCATCCCCGCGGTCAGCGGGGTGGGCGGATCGAACTGCGGATCGCTCAGCAGCCGGTATCCGGGCACGTACCGGGCGACCTCGGCGGCCATCGCGACGATCGAGTCGGCGATCGCGGCGGTGTCGACGTCGGTGCCGATGGCGCAGAAGATGGTGTCCCGCATGACCATCGGCGGCTCGGCCGGGTTGAGCACGATGATCGCCTTGCCGCGGGTGGCGCCGCCGATCACCTCCAGGCCCCGGCCGGTGGTCTTGGTGAACTCGTCGATGTTGGCCCGGGTGCCGGGTCCGGCGGAGCGGGAGGCGACGGCGGCCACGATCTCCGCGTACGCCACCGGGGTCACCCGCGACACCGCGTAGACCATCGGGATGGTGGCCTGGCCGCCGCAGGTGATCAGGTTGACGTTCGGGGCGTCCAGGTGGGCGCCGAGGTTTACCTGGGGCACCACGTACGGGCCGACGGCCGCCGGGGTGAGATCCACCGCCCGGATGCCGGCCTGGGCGTAGCGCGGGGCGTTGGCCCGGTGCACGCCCGCCGAGGTGGCCTCGAAGACCAGGTCGGGCAGTTGCTCCTGGGCGAACAGCCAGTCCACGCCCGCCGCCGAGGTCGCCAGGCCCATCTCCCGCGCGCGGCGCAATCCGGCGCTCTCCGGGTCCACGCCGACCATCCACCGCGGCGTGATCAGCGGCGAACGCGACAACTTGTACAGCAAGTCGGTCCCGATGTTGCCGGAGCCGACGATCGCCGCGGTGACCTGACTCAAGGTTTCGCCTCCGGCTGGTCGAAGGCCAGCGACACCGTGCCGAGGCCGGCGAAGGTGGCCACGAACCGATCGCCCGGGTGGGCGTCGATCGCCCGGGCGCAGGCGCCCGGCATGATGATGTGCCCGGCCCGCAGCCGTACGCCGAAGCCGGCGACGGTGCGGGCCAGCCAGGCGACCGCGGTCACCGGGTTGCCCAGCACCGCGTCCGAGCGGCCGGCCGCGACCAACTCGCCGTCGCGGTGCAGCGTGGCGTCGATCCCCCGGATGTCTATCTTGTCCGGGGCGACCCGGGAGCGGCCGAGCACGAAGCCGGCGGACGAGGCGTTGTCGGCGATGGTGTCCGCCAGGCTGATCCGCCAGTCGACGATCCGGCTGTCGATCAGCTCGATGGACGGCGCGTAGGCCTCGGTCGCGGCGAGCACGTCGTCCTCGGTGCAGTCGGCACCGGGCAGGTCGGCCCCGAGGATGAAGGCGACCTCGATCTCCACCCGGGGATAGCAGTAGGCGCCGGCGTCGGCCGGGGTCTCCTCCGTCAGCCGCATGTCGGCGAGCAGGTGCCCGTAGTCCGGCTCGTCGACGCCCATCATCTGCTGCATCGCCAGCGAGGAGAGGCCGACCTTGTGACCGACCACCGGCACCTCGCGGCGCCGGATGTTGTGCAGTTGAATCTGGTAGGCGTCGGTCACGCTCAACTCGGGATGGGACTCCACGAGCGGGGCGATCGGCGCGCGACCCCGCTC
>Ga0307515_10023983_pt1 | contig 10655 bp, 12 predicted proteins | sample 17_EM_MG_FD_194513 | JGI IMG/M metagenome (GOLD analysis project Ga0307515, IMG submission 194513) | Populus trichocarpa ectomycorrhiza microbial communities from riparian zone in the Pacific Northwest, United States - 17_EM | ecosystem: Host-associated > Plants > Roots > Unclassified | place...
ATTACCCCCCCCCCCCCCCCCCCCCCGATCCGGTCTCGTTTGTCCCTGATTAATGATTGCCGGAAAAAACACGACGAGAGGGACCGGAACTTACTGACGTCGGGGCTATTTCAGGCCAGAACCGTATAAATACCTTACGTTCCCGACGCCCCGAGAAGTGTCGCTCAAACTTGACGTTTCTCCCGTTACTCCCACGACGAGCGGGAACGGCGTCGGCGGAGGGTGTGACGCAATCCGCGTCGGGGTCGAGAGGCCGATCAAAGGGTTGGTGCTGGACGTTGAAGGTGAAGATGCTAAATGGAGCGACCAGGCTCTGGACGTGGTTCCGGGTGATGACCAGGTCGTGAGAGTCTGGAACCTCGAGGGAAGGGAACTCAAGGCAAGGTATTTGGGCGATGGGAGCGCGTAGACGTTCGGTTCGCTTGGGGGAACGATTGCCTCTCTCGTACTGAAAGATAGACGAGGTTCGTTCGTTCGTTTTGGGTATAGTGAAACATCGAAAGTCAAGCTGTGAACCAAGATCGCGCACCAATCCCTTTACGTAGGCCATAGAGCGTTCCAGACAAATAACGTTATCATTGACCCTAAGACGATATGGATGCAATCGGTTGAGCGGCCGTCGTCGGTTACTCAGCCGTCGAGCGAGGCGGAGAGGATCTCAACCGGGACGAAAGAGGAGAAATAAAGGGCCATCTCTTTGTCTAATTAGGGGGACAAGACGGAGAGAAGAAAGGAAGACGACCGATAAAGCGGAGGGAGAAGAAAGGAAGGAAGAGACCAGAAAAAGAGAAACGAGTAACGAGTTGGATTATGAACCACCTGGGAAATGTTCTACGATAAGATAGGGAGGAGGGATCGGAGAACCCGGGGAGGCGAGGGGTAAGTGTGGTGATGCAGGCGTACCACAAGCGAGAGAGATTACTGTGCGTGCTTTCTCTAGCTCCTGGTAGCGTGTACTGAGGGAGAAAGAGTGAAACAGCAAGAGGTAATGTGTATTGTACAGCGGATGTTGGTACAATTGGAGGGAAGGAGGGACGGGGTTAACAAAAGAATATTGTAAGGGAGACAGACAAACAGACAGGATGAGAGAGATCGAAAAAGGATCATGGCAAACTGTCGTCGGAGAACAGTCTCTGGGGAAGGATATAACCCGGAAAAAGAGGGATGGGAGGATGGGGAGGAGAGGGAGAATCACCAGATACGATAATAAGGCAAGAACCAGAGAGACCGAAGATGCAAAACACTGGAGAGACGGGACCCAAAAAGGAGGAAGGAGAGAGGACAAAGAGCCGTATGCAAAACCAAAAGGAAGGTGTTGTGGCTTGGGCGTCTCGAGACCTGGATCCAGCAAAGACGCTCCAAATTAGGTGGTGTAGGAGGGTGGGCGGTCGACGATAAGAGGAGGGAGAGTGGAAAGCATGCGAGAGGAAGAGAACGTCTATTACATGAGGAGACACTTGCTCGCAGGGGGGTCAGACTTGCTGGAAGGAGACTGTTTCTCGATCTCGCCCAAGCAGAGTTCAAATACTTTGGCTGTCGAATGAGACAAAGATCAGAATCTGTTGGGTGGGAGCAGTTGTTAGCAGGAGGTTAGTACGTACCGACGTTTACATTATTCTTCGCGCTAGTCTCGATCCAGGCAGCACGATTCTCAGCTGCGAGACCTTGGCCTTCGTCGGGAGAGACCTGTCTGAGATTCCTGTGAGAACACGAATTGGCACATTAGAGGCCGCGACGGGCTGAGGGGTGGTCTGTTACCTTTGGGTGAGGTCGTTCTTGGAGCCGACGATGACGCAAGGTACTGAGCTCATCCCGCAGAAGTTTACAATCTTGTCGTATACTATCTGGACCATATCAAAGGACTTCCTTGACGTGACGGAGTACACGAGGACGAAGCCGTGGATCCCGATGGCATGTTTGGAATTCAGGATCGAGTACTCATCCTGGTGTGTGAAAGGGGTTAGCACCCGGCGAGCGTCAAAACCGAGGGGAGAGGCGACGGTGGCGCTGTAGGATAGTTGTAACTGACCTGACCGGCGGTGTCGATGATGTCGCACTCGTACTCGGTGCCTTTGTGGTTGATGTTCTTGGAGAAGGTGCTTTCGATGGTAGGGTAATAGGACTCGACAAAGTTGTTGTCGATGAACTTGATGACCAATGATGACTTTCCTGTTCAACGGAAGAGGGGTGGGTGTCAGGACGGAGGTGTCGGGGAACGGAGAAGGGGAGGGTGACGGAAACGGGGGAGGGGGTGTGCACGCACCGACCGAACGGGAGCCAAGCACAGCAATCTTTCTCTTCTTCAAGATGTCGCCGGTCATTGGGGAGAGTGGTAGAGGGGAGAGAGGTCGGGAGAGGGGAGGTCGGGGGAGGAGAGGATTAAAGGAAAGGGAGAGGGATTATAAGCAGGATGGTGACAAGTGGATGAGTGGTGTAATGAGTGACCTGAGCCTCTGAAACCCAGATTCGGATCGGTCAATCAACAACGGTCGACGTAAACAAACCCCGGGTTAAATCTCAATATTTCTCCCGGATATCCCCCTCAGACGACGACGCCACAGCCATCGTTCACCGCCACCGCTCTCGACCGCAAACACCCATCCGCAGCCAGAAAGAGAATAGGGAGAACGCGGACACGGGTCGGGAAGAACAAGCGTGGAATATGAAATGCAATCTGCCGTCGGATTCCCCGTTCACACATGCTCCGGCAGGGGGGTGACGCAATCTGAAATGCAGTATCTTTGCTGCGAATTAAGGAGCGAGCGTTGCTGTCTCCTGCGACGACCTGTGTTGCGACGGCTGGAGAAATCCAAACACGGCCATTTCTCCTCATCGGCTCTCTGGTGGCAGTGTCCATATCCCCTGTCCGGCATCTCTGATACTTTTTCCTTTCTTTGACTACTAATCCAATCCCCAGGTCTCCATTTGCTATAGATGCGAAAGACCCGTCAGGCGTCCGATGATCAGCGAGGGCGTAACCTGCCAAGATCCAAACCATCCCAGTTACATCAACCCAGTTCCCTTGCCCTCCGCCCTCGGGTTTTCTGTTGCGCCTATGCCCACCCGTCTCCGTCGCTTATACCGCCACCGTTCTCCCTCTGGTGCAAAGGTCCGTGACTGGACAATCAACAAATCAATGACAGGATCCAAGGGAACGGAGGAAGCCCAACAATACAACTGTTTGCAACCCTCTTCTCTTCATCTGAAGCGCCGGTGGTAGGTTGTCCCGCTCGTCGGGGCGCTCGGTGGTTTTTGTCCAAAGATCTAATCCTACTCAACACTTGATCTACACCGATATATCTCCCACCTTTACGCTTCTACGTTCCTGTCTCCTGGTCCCATCCAGCCGACGCCGATCCCCCCCACCAAAGGCGAGTAAGCTTTCAATTCATCCGAACCCGACGTGGATACCGCTCCACTGAACCGCGGCCGGATACTCGTGCATCTCCATCCAACGAGAAGCTCTCATCATCGACAAAAGGGCTCATCCGGTGAGGTTACATTTACGTCAAATGTACGACGAGAGGGTAAAAAATCAGAGGCTCCAACGGAAAGTCTGACGGACCGTTCATGCGAACGATTCAAACCAACGGAAGGAAGGTAACAGAAACCCCATTCGCAACCTTAGCTTTCCATCGATCAAGATCCCAAGAGAGAGTGGTTCAGAACCCCCCCCCTCCTCCCCCACCGTCCCTCTAGATTGTGCGTCGATCTAGTTTCGGATCTTTTCAAAGGTGAGTGGGTCCTGCGATCAGAGAAACCAGTAGAAACTCTTCCATTTCGTCGCGTTACTACGCGGATGACGTTTAACGCGGGAGTAGTACACAAAGCACTCTCCCACCGCCCCCTGTTACAGCCATGGTCCGTCCGCGCGGGCCGTACCACGACCTTGGAGGCTCAAACCCGAAGACATCCAAAACATACGGGACGGTTACCTGCACATTATCAAAAGGCGCCATTGTTATCGGTACTTGTATCAATATGGTCGAGTACCCCTTCAGCGGATCTAACCCAGACCAACGAGGGTAATGGAGCGCTAGGCAGATCTCGCCTTTCAATCCTTGTGTATTCTATTCACTCTCATACACCATCCATTTTCATTCAGAAGGGGTCAATCATCCACCCGCAAATCCAAATTTGTATCCGTCACAAAAAATCGAGGACGCAGGCTGTAGTGCGACGCAATCTATAACACCACGAATTGCTCAGCTGCGGTGTTCCTTCCTCCCCTATCCGTCGCCCCGACGTTTCCTTCGGTGGCACCGGCAAAATCGGACATACGCGGTCCGGGCGGGCGCGGCGGTGCGCAGCATATGCCGGGTCACCGCCTCTCCATGTGTCCCCGGCACCGCTGCGGCCGGAGATTGTGTGCGTGGGTATACCGGGGTCTGGAAGGGTCCTTTCGAGTACAAATGGAGATCCAGCAGTTGTAGGTACGGGATGAGGTGAGGGAGAACCCTCGTGAGCGTGACCACTGGCGAACCGCTGGCTAGCGTCCCAACATGTCGGGGAATAGGTTCCCGAACACATACGGATCCATACAAATACCTTAGTGCACTGTATCTTAGCTTTGAACGTGGGCTACAGGCTCGTCAGAGGATGTGGCCCATCAAAAGTGGAACGGAACCAAACATAGATATCGGCCACGGTCCAGATATGTACAGGTGATTGCGATGTAAGCCATCTACGTGCCCATCAGACCAAACGTCCACGCCTACCGCGTTCCGAACAATAGTATAACTAAGAAAGCCGATAATGGTGGGCAACGAGGGGTGGGATCGAAGAGGGATCGCACCGTGTTCCCCAGACGCTACGGGAAGATGCGATAATTAAATTCCATCCGGCTGCGACCTCCAGAGGATTCACGCCTCCAGTCCTCATTTAGTCTAACCCTTCATATCACCGTCGGAGGCGAACAAGCGTGGAAAGCGTTCCAGACCACACCATATATAATGAAAATCCCAAAACCCAAATCCGGAGCACATGTTGGCAGTTGGTTTCCTGTGCGTGCGGCACGAGACCCCGCGATCGTTCGAAGTGGACTCCTACGTTTTGCCATGTGCCCCTCGTGTGACGGATGATGAGTGATATATGATATGATACATACCTGGGGTGTACCGCACTAAGATCCCCTCCCCCACGCCATAGGATCAGGTCGGGGCCCCGAAACGAAAGGTTGGTGCGCGAGCTTCGAAATAACGTACGCTTTGGAATCGCGCGACCCAGACCGTGCACAGCATCCAGAATCATTATGGCATCCCAGAGGACAGAGTCGTGCACAAGCTGGGGTTGGAGAGATGGTCCATTCGTATCCTTCGTACCCCGGTTCGATTACCTCAGTTATCCATTTCGTCAGTGCCGCATAACCTCCCGCGCACACATCAGGCGATAAAACCCGACGATAGAAACCACAGAATCAGAAATCTGCTCGAGCACCCGAGAAGCTGTAGCCTCGACCACACCCGGCGTTTCAAAGCGCACCGTGACGCACTCTAAGCCCTACTCCCCGCTCAATGACTGGCCGCATGGTCGTAGGCCTTGATCACCAACTATCCGTTGGCCTGGGTAACTTTGGTCCATTAGGTTGTCGAGGTATTGAGAACCGACCAGGGGCGGTCCGGAGATTCCCCGGGGACATGCAAAACCATGAAACGCCCGTTGATGTTGATCGCCCAATCGCCGGCTTTTGTGCTCCCTTCCCCCGTTGGACGGCTTGAATTCGTGGCGTGCATAATGAAAGAACCGGAATGCGTTGTGATGGATCTTTTTTTTTTTTTTTTTTTTTTTTTCGGTGTGATCGTTCACTCGTATCCCTGAGTTTTTCTCTCTCTCCATGTGGGTCAGGTTGTCACCTGTCAGCAACCGCAACGCCTTCAAACCCCATCTGCACATCCTAAAGACGTACACTTTAGTTGAGCAATCATTAAACGTAATCATCGAAAACCCCATCTGCTCACATGAAAATCTTCAAACCTTCGACGCATTGATTCGAGGCTGGAGCTTCCGGAGAACGTGAATCCAGACCCCCTCACCCCCCGCTGAAACCGAAATATCTTCGACAGGTTTCTCTCTCTTTCTTCGAGAACTTCGACTTCGAGGGTGAATGTCTCCCAAGCGGCACGTTCGTTGGGATGATATTTACTCCCAGTGAGACGAAACGTGTACGGGTGTGATTATTCAATATTCACCTCCCAGAATAGCACTTGTCTCACGGCTGCCGTTTCACCAGGGCATATCGGTGACAGCGGGAACTTTTCCCCAGGAGACGACGTTTGAGGTCGCGCCATAAGCCAATGACACAAAGCACTAGGATTCTGATCCCGTGCGGAAGGGCGGTTGTCGCAATTGCGGTACCATCTCCCGGGTCAGAGTTAGAGGCCGTTCGTCAAAAAGCACCCTTCCCAGGAGTTGTGACACGAAGAGAGCTGATGGTGGACAATGCGGATGTAACACAAGTGAGTTTCTAGATGGGCGGTCAGTTTGAAGGACATCGGTCCGAAACAACCGCAGAGCAACCCGGAATTGAGTATTGAGACGTGAGATGGAGATCGCTGTCGTCTGTCGATTCGGCAAGCTCCGGCGTTGAGGCTCACAGGACTTGTTACGAGCTGGCTAAGGGTCTCTGTGCGAACCCGCTGACCTCACGTATCAAAGGTTTGAAGGGTCACTTGGTACGCGATGCTGACACGACTCAATACGTGGAAGGCTCACCGGGCAAAGTGCGTCATCTCACGCCCCCGTACGAATTGGGCCTCGTCCATCATCAATAAACCTCTTCATGTTGGGGAGCGCCACTCGAGCTTGTTTTTTTACCTAAACTTTCCGGCGCTAGTCCCAAAAACTGAATAGAATTTGGCCTAAGCGGTCGTTTAGCGCTACGTAGCGGGAGTTTTGTTGATGTGGGCCAGTTGACCTGGATTACGGAAGTAAGAGCGTGTTGACGACCCTTACCTTCCCTTCCATGTCAGTCGAACTGCCGTTTCGTCGGACGCGGCGACCCGTCGGATCTAGGAATGACGAGAAGAGGCTATGCGGCACAAGCCCCGACCGCGAACGCCTCCGTTACGACCGATCCGGGAATAAATTACGGCGACCATGTCAAGACATCCGACATGTGGTCTTCGTCCACGGATTCGGAATTGAGAAAACGGGATTCAGGAATAATCAAATTATCCCAAGCTCCGGATCGTCGCTCGATGCTCGTGTGCCCGGTGAAAGCGGAACGGTGAATTCAACACCTGGGTCTCTGAGCTGCGGCGAGGTAATTGAGAAGTTTGGGGGGTAAGAGGATTGTTGCGTAGCCGATAACGGAGAGTCGTGGGAATGAAGAAGACGTGTAAGATGTGGAATGTAAGGAGATCCGGGTTCGAAAGTGGCCGATGACGAGATGGACATAAGCAGAAGGCACGGATTTCGTTTGAGTATGTGGTCATGAGGCTGATGCAGGGACGATTATGGGCGTGGAGGAGTCAGATATGACTCGTCTGGGCTGAAGTGCTACGCTGCGAGAGCTGTTCGTACGCAGTATTTGACTCGAGTGTGTAGTTGGCACTGCTCAGTCTTTAGCGTCAGACCGACCCTTTCTTCACGAGATGAAAGCAAAAGACAAGCGATGATCCCCTTTCCACCCCCGCGGTGCGTGGTTTATAAAGGCAATGACTCGACCGAAGAGGTCCTCGCGAGATGGCGTGCCGGTCTAGTCACACCTGCAAATGTCCGAGAATGAATTCGCACACCTGGTGCCTCCTCCGGCTTCTACACGTGTCTGCCGGTGAGGTCCTCAGTGACGCAATCTGTGGGCGCCTTACAATAATCACTTAACTTGTTTTTTCTTGCTGCAAGGGCAGAGGGGATATCGTACTTACTAGTGGTTTCTTGGCGTAGATTTGGGCCCGGAGATGAAGTTAAATGAGGATACTATGATGGCATTGAACAGCTACATGCTGCGAGATACCCATCTGAGGTGGAACCCAGGTGTGAGCTGGATAGCCGCATTTCCTGATATCTGCTGCACCTCTGAATGAAGCTGGAGATACCGAGGGAGGGAAAGACGATCCTAGGGTGTAGACCGCACAGCTCTCATTCAACGAACCCGTTTCCACCGAGGACACCTCATCGAGATTTTCATCCTTTAGAGGCGGACAGAGAAGTCAGATCAACTCATCGGAATGCAGTCGACGAGGTTGATATGGATAACGAGAACACGTAGAGAGCCCTCGGCTCGGAGGGGATTTGGTTGTGCTGCGGCACCGCCGCTGATCTGGCGATCAACGCGGCCTCCCTCACTTTCCGATATTCTCTCTTCAACTCCCGTTAACGCTCAGCGCTCAAGTTATACTCCTCGCTTCCAACAGTCACGACGACGACTTTCGCCGGTCGAGCGATGCCCAATTCGTCTACCACTCCTTCTCTGGCTCAATTCAACGCGTCCGCGCAGGATGTGAATTCCGGCGCGTTGATCAAACCGTTACCACCAGATTTGTTGCTTGTCGTCTTCGTTCACGGGTGCGTTGCCTCCTCTGTGTTTACCCATGATTTGTCGGCTGAGGGCCGTGATGTGAAAACTTCGCTTGTGGTGGGCATGGAACTGGTTGTTAGGTTCAAGGGAACGGATTCGACATTCAGCTCGTTCCCGAAGCGCTTGGAACATGTGCTCTCGAAATCAATTGATAACGTGGTCACAGAGTGCGCGGTCTTTCCAGAATACGAGGTAAGCCTCCCACCGGTCCTGCCCTCTTATAATACTGAATTAACGGCCTCGTGCTTGGGCTATAGACTAAAGGCGATCTGGTATCCCACCTTTAACTCAATTCAATGTGAACAATCCAGGCTGAAATAATCTTCGCCGATGCCTCCTTCCCAGATTTCTGCCGTTCAAGCATTCTCAGAATGGCTGATAAAGCTCGTCCTCGAGAAGGAGGTCGCCAATGGAAACGGAGGTGGTGCAGGGAAAGCCAAAATCGTGCTTTGCGGTCACAGGTGTGTCTTGTGCATCCCTGCTGACGGTTGTGTGACGACTGAAGTGCGACAAACTAGTATGGGTGGACTGCTCATCGCGGATGCACTCATCCAATTTGTTCAAGACCGGCCGGACGCGAATGCCCCCCTGTGGCCGAGAATTATCGCCTGTTTGGCATTTGACACACCAGTATGCTCTGAAATCATACCTCGGGTTACCACGATCTAAATGTCACTCTTTCAGTATTTGGGATTGCACCCTCACGTATTTAAGCATCAGGTGACCAAGGCAACCGAAGTCGTCCAAACGACCAAGACATTCGTTTCGGACTTGGTGAAGGTGATGAACAAGAATAATCAACAGCCAACGGTTTCCGCAAAGACGAAGAAACCTGTAGCTGCTCTGCCAGCACCAGAACCTGTGACTGGGAAAGGCGGGTTCTGGCAAAGCTGGGGCACGACGGCGTTGGCCGTTGGAGGTGCGGTAATCGCTGCTGGGGCCGCCGCAAGCGCTGCGTATTATAAAAAAGAGGAAATCGGGATCGGTTGTACGTGGGCCTCGGACCACATGAAATATGTCGGGAGCCTCTGGGACGAAACGGAGCTCAATAAGCGGCTGGACACCGTTGTTGGCTATGATAAAAAGATGGGAATTTTGTTCAGAACGTGAGTGATTTACTCGGCCTTCGTGTTGGAGTCGGGGGTTGAGTCCGGTTCTCTGAAGGTTCTACACGATGTTGCCTGCGAACCCACCTTCGTTCATGGATCATCGAACGTTCATCATCTTGCCAAAGCGAAAAATTTCCTTCGTCGTTCCGAATGCGGGGGATGTCGCGGACCATTTCCTCACTGCACCCAACGGTCTCGCGAGCGACGAAATTCAAGCGCACACAGGGATGTTCGAAGCGAAGACCAACGACGGGTACTATCAACTCGGGTTGGAAACTTCAAGGCTGATCAGGGAAGCCGTTATGTTGGCACGAGGTGTTGTCGAAGCGGAGTCGGAGAAGGTTAAGCACGATATCGCTGCGAACGAGGAGTTGACTTCTGCTATGAAGGAGGTGAAGGAGGCGCCAGGGACTGTTGTGGATGCGATCAGGGCCGGCCAGAACCAGAAACAAATACAAATGTGACATGGTTTTGTTCAAGGCCATTAATGTGGCTCTGCTGTAGGGCGCGGTAAGCTACCGAGTCTCGTTGCTTGGTTGACGAGGGCGAGTCTAGAAGCTGATAACATTTCGTTTCTTGTACCAGCTGGTCGACGTTCGTATCCGTATTTTTGTTATTTAACTTACATATGTGTAGTATTTTTCCCAAGAATCCGTTTATGACTCAAAAGATACGAGGCGGGCACGGGATCCGGCGCCCTACTATCATGGCGGTAAATCCCAAACAATTGGTCTTGTGCAGTCATTCTAGACGCCACAGACAGCAACGGCCTGCCAGAAAGAGATCGCTCGGCCGTACTGTAGGACCTAACTTAGGTCCAGACGGAGCCAGAGAGTAGAATTTTCGAATCATTAATTTCCCCGAATACTCCAGCGGTAACGAGCGAGGCCGCAAGGCGCCCGGAGGAAACCGGCGCTTAACCGAATTCTGGATCCGAAGTTTCCGCCATACCCGAGTCGGCCGACGAAACAGGGGGGAAGGAGAGACGTAAAAAGCTTTTTCGGTTTACATATCGTGGTAGAACTGAA
>Ga0307515_10023984_pt1 | contig 10655 bp, 3 predicted proteins | sample 17_EM_MG_FD_194513 | JGI IMG/M metagenome (GOLD analysis project Ga0307515, IMG submission 194513) | Populus trichocarpa ectomycorrhiza microbial communities from riparian zone in the Pacific Northwest, United States - 17_EM | ecosystem: Host-associated > Plants > Roots > Unclassified | place...
ATAAGTAGAGCGCGCGTCGACAAATAGGCGCGCATTAATTGCTATTACTTAATGGCTACGGATCGCACCTTATAATGGAGCTAGCTTAATATTATAAAGAAAGGAACATTTATCTTTTAGTACTTCCGGCCCATATAAGCCACTTTCTATAACCTCTTAATGTAGTATTATTCTAGCCATATAAGCACTACCATCGACGTACTATTAAGATGGCCGTCCGAATAGGCTGTATAAACTTTAACACTATTGAGTTCCTGCACGCTCTATACCATATTTAGGTCGCTATATTTAAACCTATATCTATTAAATTGGTATAGGAGAAAACTGGCCTTATTCCATATAATTCTAAGCTTATTTTAACTAAGTTATAACACCAAACTACTGTTATACGCCCATCTACACCCCTACCTACGACACTAATTGTCTAGCTACTGTTATAGCCTACGCCCCTCCGGACGCCTATAACACCAAGATCTATTTCTTAAGCTATTGGCGAGCTTCGTAATTACGTATATAGATAGGACATAAGGCACTAGGGCCCGTTGTACAAGCTTATAAAGGGTGCTAGTATTAATGCTACGCTTTGCGCGTTAGCTGAGGAAGACGTATATAAGACGTAGGTAGCGATATAAGCGCGCGCAAAGCGATAAAAAGGCGACTAACGTGTCGTCTTAAAGGGAGGCCTTATATCTACTAAGGACGGACAACTTAAGGTATCGCAGAGAGTCCGCGCTAAGGTAGAGAAGGTAGCTAAAGCTACTATGCGTATAGTAAAGAAGCGGGCTACTAAGGACGCCAAGCGGGCTGCTAAGGCCGCAGCGGCGCCAATTTTAGACAGAGAGTAGATAAAGACTATCGCATTAATTACTATACTATAAATATTAATATATCTATCTTGCACGTAGAGCTATACAGCTTTAAAGTTATAAGGTGCGGGGCATGGCCCGTTAAGCTACGTAGGACTCTAAGGATAGGTCTTACGACAATTGTCGTTTAACTTCGCGATGCGGCCTAACTTATGCTATGACATACGGCTATATCTACATTGTAGATGCCTCTAAAAGAATATAAGAATATTAAACCGCCTTTAAGTTTTACAGGCGTAGGCAATACGGCTATTATTAGTGTTATTAGCGTTATAGGGTTAGATTTTAGAGAACTATCTAGTTAGGAGAAAGGTGGGTATTTACCTTCAGCCTAATATAGTTCTATAGTAACGGAGAAATCTAGATAAGCTCCAATCCCTTAGGAAAGACTTACGTACAACTTATAGCGGGAGTAGGTTACTAAGGCGTTCTAGTCCATTAGCGTCTTCTCGTAGAAGAAGACCTATATTAGACAAAGCGCTGGCGCTAAAACGGTAGAGCTAAAAGGGGTTAGCGAGGACCAGATTAAACGCGCTAGTAGGTAGAACCAAGAGCAAATAGTCGGCTACTACTTAAACTCGCTACTACGGGAGTTTATGCGGACAATAGCCGGCCATTTACCGCAGATAGGCTGCTTTGAGATTTGTAGGGCAAGCGTCGCCCCCCCTAACGTACTACTGTCGACGATCTAGCCAGAGCTAAACATCTAAAAGGGTCGGTTTGGCCCTTAGGTCGGCTAGGTTAATAACCTCACGGCTACAGACGCTATAAACCTCCTGTTTTACCTCCGGGAGATCATTCTATAGGACTTAGTAGTCCTCCGCAAGATATTCCCAAGCAGCCCTATATAGAACCACCCAGTCTTCTAGTATAAGGCCTATCTACCCTTTGCGCGGAAGGTCGAAGCCTGCCTATAGTAGGAGGAAGAAGGCCCTAGCTAGCTATTATAGACTGCCTAAAGACTATAGACTAAAGAGCACGCGAGCTATAGGTATCGTTTGACCGTATAGCCGAGTCCCAGTAGGCGCAGTCTTCGCAGCTTCAATTGCTCACGTCCAGCAGCCTTACCTTTCGGCTTAAGGTCCCTTCGGCATCCATATATTCGCGTCCAATAGCACACCTACCGACGGCACATCTACCGACAGCACGTCCACCGGCGCCTCTATCTGTTGCGGAATTAAGCCAGGATACATTGGCCCGGGTAAGCGCTATAGCTTCCCCTTTACCAGCGCCGCCGCAGCCACAGCTATAGCTATAGCTACAGTAAGGGCCTAAGCCCGAGTAGCCGCCTAAGCAGCCGCCTAAGTAGCCGCCCGCATATCGTATATACCATATGGTAAAGTCTGTACGGGCCCTTTAGCACAAGTAGACTAAAGGGCTTAAAGGTAATCCTTCTGTAGCAGCGCTAGATTCTAAATAGGGCAGCAGATAGCGGTGTTACTCGCGATTAAAAATCGACCGTAGATATGGGGTAATATCCACATGCCGCTAAGTGTACGGGCCTCCTGCCTGCCAAATTGTAACTTAGTGGCTAATTTAGCTATATAAATCAAACCGTAGATATACTATTGGTGTTTCTAGCCTAAGCTTAAAATTGGCCGGATTTCAATGCCGCCCGCCTTTATACAGTTAGTGGCCTATAAATAGCTATATCTGTAAGCGGATATCGCTAACCTTTTTTATTAAAAAGTTAATTTTATGGTCTAAGGGACTTTCGCGAGGTTTATTAAGCGATACGACTTATTTTATATATAGAGCAGTTACCTTCTTTAACGAAATTAATTTACACCCTTATAACAGCTATTATCTTAGAAATACCGTTAAATTGATCTGCAGAAGCGGCTCTATAATCGATAAGTATATTTACTCCGTACGCCTCTACGATAAAAGCTTCGTGTAGAGCCTCCGTACGCAGATATAAGCTTTATAGTGTAAGGAATTAAATAAACGACTTGATTTTAAATATAGCTCTAGAGTTGCTATATATAGTTATATATAAGGTGGATAGTAAGGTAACGTTATTTAGTTGGTAACAGGTAATGGAAATAGGTAATAAGATATATAATATTAAGAAATAGGGTAGTACGCAGGGAGATAAAATGACGTTTTGGTATAGTACCGGTTACAGCAGAGCTTTGTATATAGCTTTGTGCATAGCTTTGTATAAAGCCTCTATATATAGAGCTTCTTGCAGAGCTTTATATAGAGCTTTTATACGCGGAGCCTTTATTTAGCCTACCTAAATAATAACTACCTAAGGTTCTTTAAGGTAGCTATTATAGATTTATATAAGTTTATATATATTAGCTAGCATTTAATAAAGTTATATATAGTTATAGATGCTTTTACAAGACTTAGAAATACTTAAGTAATAAAAATTTTTTTTTTTAAAAGCCTAAATTCTGTTATATAATTAATAAACTTTAGGAAATAATATAAAATATTAGGGTTAAGTTATTCTAATATCTGCAACCTCCGTAACACGGATATTATTAAATTTACTAAGAACCTTTGCGAAACGCGCTTAGATGTAATTCTAGTAGTTTTATATAAACGTAGTTAGTTAGCTTACGGACTAATTAAAAATCTATACTAACAGAATTACGTTTAAGCTTGCTAAGGTAAGTCTGCTAATCCTTACGGTGCCTCCGCCTCTTATATATAATCTCTTAGGCTTATTATTATTAGGATAGTTATCCGTATCTCTATCCTCCTCCTAATACTATACCTACCTCCCCAGCCTTTTCGGAGGCCCTAGGCTGGTAGGGTTAGTTATATAAAAATTACGGAGCTTATGCGGGCTATTTTTAAAGTTAGACGTATTATACTACTCCAGATTATCCTTATACCCAAGCCATTTAACACAGTATTATAGCTTTCTGCGATAGATATGGGCTTTAAGATAGGTACGGGCTTTAAGGATCTCCTCTACCTCGTATTTATTGTCTTTATCCGCTTTAGTTAGAGGAGCTGTTTTAGACTGTAAGCAGAGTGCAGAAGCGTGCTTATTATTCTAAGATTTGGATAATACTTTCTCGCTAACGCTATCGCTTAAGTTAGTAGCTATAGGCAGGTATATTAGACTAATTACCTCCATTAGTTTAACAGAAGTATTTGGTTATAAAGCCCTACCGCGATCGCGCTTCCGCTTATATCTGCCTAAGCGATAAAAGCATACGGTTAATTTTAGTCGCTTATTACTTTAAAGACGGTAGCCGCGATTACTGCTTTCTTTACTGCTCTTGTTGCTGCTGTCGTCGCTATAGTTATTGCTATGGAGTATCTCGGTATTATAACTACCAAACCGCGCTCCTAAGGTAGGTTTTAGGGCCGAAGGACGGTTAGGGAGCGGTCTGCCGCGGAACAGAGATGGCTTTTATCGCCTCGTAGAGTATATAGCGCGCTTAGGATACTACTTCGATGCTATATTCAACTTTTAACTATGCCGCTTGCGGCTAATAGTATAGGCGGGCAGAGGGCGTTTCCGCTTGCGCGTCGGCAACGTGTTGTATGTTATGTAATTGTTGCTATTACTATCGTCGCTATTACCATTATTACCGCTATTGCTACTCGCATTTTTGGGCGTAGGAAATTTCTTTATTAGTGACTGTAACTAATATATTATAACTTTCGGGACAGTACGGGTGCTAACCTCTTACGTTAGTTAATTAGTGGAGCAATTAAACCGCGCATTACTATCAGTCTTTAAAATTATATAATAGTGTTTAATGGTATTACTAAATTCAGTATTCGCCATTAATATTTTATTAGCAAAATATACGGTTTCCTTTACTTTACTATCGCAGCTCGTATAGGGTGGTGAATTGCCTATAGTAGACTTAGGCGGCGTTAACATAGGCTTATAACTTAGGAGCGGACTAACTAGAATTTCTACTCTTTTAACAGAGTTAATAGTATCTTCCATGCCTATAGCATAACAATCTTCGCTAAGATGCTCCACAGCTGACATACCCGCATCTTTAAGTTAATTGTCTATTTACGGACCTATACCGTCTTTCTACGGGGGGTACTTATCCTCGTCGTCGGTATTAGTATTTAGTTTAGTTTGGTTATTGTTAATAGCGACTATATTCTCTACGCAATATTAAAAATAATATACGTAAGCTACTATACCAATTAAAGCTAGGCACTTACCTTAACTACTACCCTTAGATTTAACTCTATGAAACGTAGGTATAAGAATCTCTCTATCCTTAGATTAAGTATTTAACCCTAACTTATTCCCTAGGATCTTGTTAATATCGTACCAATTAGTAACAGTAGACGCGGTATTCTTTAGGTTAGAACGTTAAGAGTGTGGTTTTAGCGCTAGTAGCCTAGAATAATATATAATTCGGAGGGGTTCTTACGCCTAAGAGACGGGAAAAGTACTAAAAGACATTACTATTACTGCTGCCGTCGCTACCGCCTTATATAATAGTAGCGATAGCAATCTTAAGTAGTTAAAGGGTTTATAGTTAAGGGGCGGTTACCAGTACAGATTTTCTAGGGGTTTAGATAAACAATCTCTTACGGTTAGTAGGATATAGTTAATAAAGACCGCGGGCGAAAAGTATCTATATTAGGAAAACCGCCTGGCGTTAAATTACTTTCCCGTATATAACCAAGTTTATTATCCGGCCGCGAAGTTTTAGTAGCAATACAGCTCTTATATAAAGCCTCTCTTTATTAGATAAAAACGTGCGCGAATATCCTACTAATACTCATAAGGGAAACAAGGGATTATGGCGCCAGCTCCCTAGAGCCAGGCTGTGTTATTAAATGCTCCTCCCCTTTTCCGTTAGAGTCCGCCTAACAATTATACAAGTCTGCATACGCCCGTTTCGTGTAATTTACGCCTTATAAGCTAAATAGGGAGATTCTAATTAACTTTTTAAATCGTTGGTAACCCCGAAACCTAAATCTAGGCTTAAACCCATATTTAGGCTCCGGACTTTTAGCTTCTGGCGGCATAGATAAAATTATATAGATAGATTAGAGCCTAAATAAACCCCTACTATACTAAAAGCCCGCTCTAGCCCTTCGCTCCCCCTAATTTGGGACGCCGTAATGCGACACTGCCATTATATAAATAGTCATATGGACTAAGGCATAACTAACCTAATATACGGCGTAACCTAGGCGAGTGCCTTTCTTAACTGCTACCTGCATAGCTTAACAGAGGGTTATAGTCGTACTTGCCTAGCCTAACTTTCTGGTAAAACTAGGCTAGCGACACTTAGACGGTTTAAGACTAATCGTTTCCCTAGGGCCATATAGTCCCGTAAGCTTGCTAAGCGTCTAGCTAAAATTATATGGGCTTAATTCCTCCTACCAAGACGTTATTAGGGCGTCTAAGGCGTCTGTTGCCGTTTTGTGTAATTATTAACGTGGTAGGTAGCCAAAGATTACTAAGTTAAGCAGCTATAGGAGGGAACTTTAACTTCTAAAGAGGGGAAAGCAAAGAAATGGGAGTAATGCGAATTAGGAAAGGAAATTAGTGCCCGTTTATAAGCGGTTCTTATATAGAGAGTGGGAGACTCCATAAACACTACTCGGCTATAGAAAAGGTAAGGGAAGTAAAGTAGACAAAACCTAGGTAGAACTCGCTAAATGCTAAAAAGGAGGTACGGATAGGGACTGCTAAGGGATATAGGATAGCGTCATCGTCGTCGGTCCATAAAGGGAGGAAAATTAGAGGTAGCCAGGCAGTATAGCGGTTATATAATTGCCAAGGGGAGAGAAAATGCCTTATAGATGCAGTCCAAGCGTCCAATAAGGAGGAAGTGCGGTATTGGGGGAAAAGAGACGATAGAGGGAGGAGAGTAGACCGGCGAGGGAAGCATGCTTTTATGTGATAAGGTCGGCGCATAGGCCAAATAAAAGCGGCGAGATGCTAAGTGAGCATCCATTTCCTGTTGCGGAAGCCTTTATTTCCTAATGCAGTTCCACTCTTACAGATATACCTAATACTATTAATAACAGTATTCTAGCTTATAATAATATTGCTCTACTATACTATAGTTTCTTTAAGGCTTTTAATAAGTCGACAAAATTTATTATAATTAATACCTCCTCTTTTATATTTAGGTAAGGTAGAAACTCTTATTATAGGGAATAGAGGCAGTATATACTACGTAGCTTATATTCCAGTTTATAGTACGGTTTACTATTTAAACTATACTACTCTTTAAGCGGTTTGTGTCCTTAGCGACCACTAGGCCTCTTATACCTTCGCGCTTAGTTTCCTTATACGTCTTAGTAAAGCTACTGGCGGGTCTAGAGGTAGTGTTACTAATACGCGTTTAGGGGGGTCGAAGCAGCCATTAGGGCTTTAGGGCTTCGTTTGGTGGGCCGTAGGGGCCGCCTTATAGCGGGAACTAGCTAAACAAAAGACTAGGATTCAATTAAAAGAATGTCCGAGATAAATATCCTCCTCTTTTAAAAGTTTTCCTTTTGTCGTTTAGTGGACCAGACCCTTAAGGGTGTCATCTCTTGGATTCTCTACGTATGTATATATATATGTATATATATTCTATTATAGCCATATACTAACTAGGGTATAGGCCGTTATAGAGCGCTAACTAAATACTTCCTGCTATTAATATGTATGCTCTAGTTTAGAAGCTAACTATAAGAACTATATATCCATTACCTAATATTATACTAAACTAAGGAAATAAATAAAAGAAATACGTTACTATTAGAAAAAAAGGTTAGAGTGTAAAGGCGAGCCTAAGTAAGTAGTTTTTAACGCCTTATGTCCGTAGGGCTATTCTAGCGTTATACGCTTCTTAATTAGCGACGTACTAGTAGAGGCACGTATAGAGGAGGCTCGCGGTATATTTAGTTAGATAATTAAAGGAGGAATTCTTAAAAGTTTTTACTTATTAATGTTGGCTTCTATACTCTTTATATTTTATATACTTAAGTATAAATATCTAGTCTCCTTTATAAATTTAATTATAGCTTTAACTACGCTAATATCTGGCTTCTAGCGCTTAATTAGGCCGTTAATATTTCTACCTCCTTCTTATCTACGTAAGTAGCCTCCTAATGTATATAATAGGTCCCTAAATTAATCTCTATACTACTCTTTTAGTTTAATCCTCTACTATACCTACCTCCTATAAGAGAAAAGGAAGTACTATATTAATTCTATAAGCCTATAGTCGTATAACACTATCTCTAATATATTAATTTTATAGAGATATTTCTTTAAAAATAACTTACTGGTCTATAGCTATATAAAGATAGTAGCTTCTAAGCTAATTAGCTGCTAGTATAATTCTATAGTGTCACAGTGCTGCAATAAAGTAGACTGAATAACTACGTTATAGTATGAAGAGGGGAAGAAGGTGGAAAGGGGGTATTGTATATAAATAGTAAGGCCGGCCGCTAAGTCGCTAGTGGTGGGCTAGTTAATAGTAGGGAACAGTACGAGATAGTATGAAACAGTATGCGTTAGGTCAGTGCTGTGACAGTACTCCTCTCCCCCAGATAGTTTGGTCCCTAAACCGAATAGATAACTTAAAAATAGGCAGTGTACGGGGTTGCCTATTTTCTACCGCAAAGATATTAGTTTCGCTTACCGCCCTTAACTAAGCTAATGGCGATTTTCTATGCCGGGCATGGAAAATCCTAATTGGTTAGTTCCGTGAGTAAGGTTGGTAGAACTCCATACCGCCACCCGAATCGGTCCATGTGGCGTTTCTTGGCGAGAATTTAGCCAATTAGATAACTTTAACCGCTGGTTAAAGTTCTATAACATTTTAACCACCACAAATTTTAATCCGGTGGTCGGCCGCGACCTTGGCGTGACTTTTCCTTATCTTATGCCCAGTCTGGGGGTCCTGGCTTCTTAGGGTGTTGCTTATAGAAGCGCTGTACAGCTTGTTTATAACCCTTTAGGTCTTCCTTTAGCTGCTAGGTTGTATTCTTATAATATTTCTATTTAATCTTATAAGTTAGGCCCTAGGGGTCTTTGTTGTGTATATTAAGGATTTTCTTAAACTCCTATTTATCTTCTATGTTGCCGTCGTTATCTCTCTTTGCCACTCGTCCTTGTATATTACGGCGCTCTATAGTATTAATATTTGCTTAGCTAGGGATCTCTTTAGCAGCTTAGAGGTGGACCTTAGATATATAAAAGGATTTATTTACTCGGATGTGGTCCGGGAGGTCTACTACGACTGCCCCTCGGTATACTACGAGTACGGGGTATAGGCCGTCCCATTTATTGTCCCATTTCTTCTTAGGTCTGTTTATCTTTATATTTTCTAAGCTAATTATAACTATGTTACCTTCGTAGAATAACGCACTCTTATCCCTACGGGTATTAGTATTATCTTTGTAGTGTTGCTGTAAAATCTAGGCTAGGGCCTTAAGCTGTGTTAATATCCGCTTAAAGCGGTTGGCCACAAAGTCTGCGCGGAAGAACTCCTTCTTTACTTGTGCTAATAGTATTAGTGGGCGGGGGCTAGCAGGCTCAATTCCGAGGTAAGGGTTAAAGCTATAGTTTACAAAAAACGGGGAGATGCCTATACTCTTATTAACTTGGTTATTCGTAGCAAACTTAGTAAGTGGTAGGTAGTTAACCTAGTTATCCTATGTAAAGCTAATAAATATATAAAGGTATTTATTTATAGCGGCGTTAATAATTTTAGTTTGGCCGTCTGTTTCTAGGTGCTAGGCTAAGCTTAGTTGCAAGGTTGTCTTAAGGCATTTACTTAGTTATCGCCAGAAGTTGCTAATAAATTGTGTGCTGCAATTGGAGATAATTGTGCTTAGTGCACTATGGAGCTTATATATGTTGTTAATAAAGCTATTAACTAACTCCTCTATTAAGAGTTCTGTTACTAGAATAAGGTGTCACATTTTAGTTAGGCGGTTTATAATAACAAGGATATATTTATATGCCTTGCCGTAGCGTTAGCATACTGGCAGCGTTATAATATAGTTAATCGAGATATTAGTTTACGGGTGGGCGGGTAATTCTAGTGGCTTTAGGAAACCGGGCGGGGCAGAATAGGGGGTCTTAGTGCGAAAGTATAGGGTATAGTCTTTAACGAAGGTAGCCGTAAACTGGGAGATTCCTGGCCACTAGTATATTTAGTTTAAAAGATTAAGAGTCTTAACCTAGCTAGGGTAACTAGCGGGGCCGCTGCTATAAGAGCGATAGGTAACTTCTAGGCGGAGGTCTAGGGCGTTAGGGACAAAGAGGTGTTGGCGGAAGTAGATCTGTTTATTAACGGTACTGTATTCTAACTTATCGCAATAAAGTAATTTCCTAATTTTCTTTAGCTAATAGTGAGCTTTCCGATTACGCAGGGCTGCCACTATATCTCTTACGAGTTCGTTCTCCTGGTATCCTAGCTAGATTAACTTGTTTAGTGACTTTTCGGCTATTTTAGGGTCTAAAGAGGCTATAAACTCTGCGTTGTTAGAGTTACGGGACTCGTGTAGTAATTCTTCTAAGATTATAGGGTCAACTTTCTAGGGCGGTATAACGACTTGGGCTTGGTGGCGGAGGCGTTTATTATTGGCGTCCTTAGGCCTTATTCCTGGTAGCTAGCTTAAGGTGTTAGGGAGTGTGGCTTTACTGCTAGGTCTATATATAATTATAAAGTTAAACTATAAAAGGAACTCTACCTACTGGACTTGGCGCTAGTTTAGCTGCTTAGTAATTATAAACGTCTGTAGGTTCTTGTGGTTAGTAATAATTTTAAACGGCTCCTTAGTCCCTTATAGCTTAGGACGCTATTCCTCTAAAGCCTTAATAATAGCTAG
>Ga0307515_10023985_pt1 | contig 10655 bp, 9 predicted proteins | sample 17_EM_MG_FD_194513 | JGI IMG/M metagenome (GOLD analysis project Ga0307515, IMG submission 194513) | Populus trichocarpa ectomycorrhiza microbial communities from riparian zone in the Pacific Northwest, United States - 17_EM | ecosystem: Host-associated > Plants > Roots > Unclassified | place...
AGGAAATCCATAAACTAATGGCGATAGAGGAAGAAAATGTCCAAATCCAACTAAAAAACAAGAAGTAAGATGGAGCCAAGCCACATTATATATGATTAGAATTAGAAGCAACACACCCACCACTGAGTGTTCAGAAAAAGGAGATACTTCCATTATTATTACCCCTACAAATTATTATGGACACAATAAATATGAGGACAGTCCAAATAAAACCAAACAACCATCCTCTGGAGTGGAGTTGGATGCATGTCCTTTCAATTCAAGTTTTGAGATGCTTCAGATTAGATCCATCCAGATGGGGTTCCTGAGGAGGTCCAATCGCCTTCACGCCTTCATGGAACGCTACCCCTCACTGCCAGCAACCGGCCATATATATCACCTAGCCTGTCTGCGAGGCCGTCTCTTGTCTGCTAAAATACTCAAAAATAGTTTAAAGCTCCGTGACCATAGGGGTGGATAAGATAAGGTACGCATTTTGAGGAACTCTCTCTTTAGTCTCTACTCCTGTCTCTCCTTTGCTTCTTTCTTGCAATTAAAATCCATCCGTCTTTTTTGTTTTTCTTACCCACCTTTGTCAAATAACGACTAAAGAGGCTCTCGGTAAATATATAAATTTGAGAATTATAATTTTATTAATAACTTGATTTTTTCGTCTTTGTATAATTTAAAAGAACACCTGTCTTGACTGGTTAAAGTGAATAAAATTAAAACTTCACTGAAAATTGATGCTTTCTGACCGCACTTTAGTTGAAAAACCTCCCATCACTCGGCTTTTCCTATAAAATAAAGTACGTGCACAGACATTTGCTTATGTTACGAAGAACAGAATCTTGATTTTGATTAAAATCCCATTTATGTTCTTGCTTCCTTCTCTCCATATCTCCTTCACCGTCGAGCAATTAAGTTAGCACAGCACCTGTTTTTCTGTCATGGTTTTTTTTTTTTAGTTCTTACATGGTTTGTGATTTCTGATATAAATTGCTGGTCCTGTTCAATTTTGTTTTGATTGTTCAGATCATGCTTGATAGAGAATTTTTCACTGAGTATGGAGAAGCAAGCCAGTATGAAATTCAAGAAGTAGTCGGAAAAGGAAGCTATGGCGTTGTTGCATCCGCCATAGATACTCACACGGGAGAGAGGGTCGCTATCAAAAAGATGACCAACATCTTTGAGCATGTCTCCGATGCTACACGTATTCTACGTGAGATCAAGCTGCTCAGGCTGCTTAAACACCCTGATATTGTAGAAATCAGACATATTATGCTCCCTCCTTCTCCAAGAGAGTTTAAAGATATTTATGTGGTGTTTGAGTTGATGGAATCTGACCTTCATCAAGTTATCAAGTTAAATAATGACCTCACTCCTGAACATCACCAGTTTTTCTTGTACCAGCTTCTTCGAGCTCTCAAATATATACATGCAGGTTCTTGAACTTAAAGGACTGCTTTCTAGTTTAATTTTTTGTTTTTGATTATAGATCGATATGAACATCATGAGTTGCTCTAAAGCAAAACCTGTTTTTTGTTGCTGGAAAATGTTGTTTTTTGCAGGAAATGTGTTTCATCGAGACTTGAAGCCCAAAAATATTCTTGCTAATGCCGATTGTAAATTAAAGCTTTGTGACTTTGGGCTGGCTCGTGTGTCATTTAGTAATGCTCCTTCTGCTATTTTTTGGACTGTACGTGTCTTCTTGAATCTCGGTTGTGACTTTCAGTGTTTGATTGTGTTATATATGTAATTGTAATGTTTTAGAGGATCATAACGTTAGTTAGATTATATTATTATATATGGTGTCTGTGTTGGCTTATGAACATTTTTTTTTGTGTGTTTTGTCAAGGATTATGTGGCTACTCGATGGTACCGTGCCCCAGAACTCTGCGGCTCCTTTTCATCTAAGGCATGCAAATAATAAATCCTTCTTATTCCGTTTATCATGTAAAAATGATTTGAAGGAAAAAGAAAATTGATTGCCTGTATGTGTTCTTTCGGAAGCCATCTTTTAGCTTCTGCTTAGTCTACTCGTTGACTTTTCTTCTTTTAAGCCAGCTTAGTATTTTGGATGTGACACTCATGCATTTTCACTTTACTAATTAATTATCTGCGTATAATTTGTGGATTTTGACATGTCTGTCAATGAATTGGTTTTAATAAGAAATGGATGTAGTAGAGAAACATTTGATCTAGAAGTTCAACTGCAAAAGCTGCAAACCTCCAACATCATCTATTAAATTGATGTGCACCTTGTTATTCATGAAATGTGAATTTTTTTAACAAAATCTTGTCAGAACAACATATGTTTTTCTAAAGCTATAGTTTGACGTGACAGATTGATCAACTGTGGTGGTGCATTTGTTGCTTTGTTTCATCAGCTATCCAGTATTTCCCAATGCTCAATTATGTTTCATGCACCAAACTACCAGTTTTAATGGTTTATTTTCTTTTGGATGAAGTGGCCTAAATTGCTTTGCTCAGGCCATTTTTCAGTTGGAATTCAAGATTTTGTTTGACACTTTTTTTTGAACTTGTGCTCTGCAGTACACTCCTGCTATTGATATTTGGAGCATAGGTTGTATATTTGCAGAATTGTTGACGGGGAAACCCTTGTTTCCTGGAAAAAATGTCGTGCATCAATTGGAACTCATAACCGATTTGCTTGGCACTCCTTCGGCTGAATCCATTGCTCGAGTTTGTTGCCTTTCTCAATCAATTTCTTTTGCTATCTTAGAAACTTCAGCCTTTCCTAAATCTGATTGCTCCTCTTTTCTCACCACTTCTTTTTTGTGATACATGCAGATTAGTAATGAAAAGGCTAGGAAGTATTTGAGTAGCATGAGGAAAAAGCGGCCAATTCCTTTCTCAAAAAAATTTCCAGATGTAGACCGATCAGCTTTGCGTATACTTGAGCGGTTGCTGGCATTTGATCCTAAAGATCGCCCATCTGCTGAAGAGATAAGATTTAGTCAAACGATAGTTTAACATTATTTTTTATATCACTCCTTTTATTTGTGATTTGTATATCCAGATTCACACAGTTTCCTTCCTGATATTAGTTTCTATTTTCTCTCCAGGCTTTAGCTGATCCATATTTTGACGGACTAGCAGATAAGGAGGAAGAACCTTCAAGGAAACCCATTTCAAAACTTGAGTTCGAATTTGAAAGGAGGAAATTGACAAGAGATGATGTAAGAGAACTGATTTACAGAGAGGTATGATCGTATTGGTGCTTGCTTCAGTAATGCTTTTCTGCTTCTTTTGGTGGTAGCCTACTTAGTTGTTAATTGTGATTTGTCTTATTTTCTACGAAACAGATTTTGGAGTATCATCCAGAGATGCTAAAAGAGTACCTTCGGGGCACAGATCAGACTCACTTTGTTTATCCAAGGTCAGGAACTAAAATCTTATTGCAATGGCATGATATGAAAAAGGAAATTGCATATGCATAAAACAATAGAGCGCCTATTTAGTCTCAATTATGCATGCCCAAGCCTGCATTCCAGCATACTACTGTAGCTGTCATTAGAAAATGTTAATCAATTCCCTTAAGGTGTCAATAACATCATTATTCATAGAAATAAGCACTTATTAGGTCCATCTTGGGGATCACAGCATTGATACTTTCTTTTCTTGCTGCATGTCTGTTAGTTTTTTTTCCCCGACTAGATGCGCGCATGTCTGTTAGCTTCTATATTATCCAGTTGATGCTTCTTTATAGAGATCGGAGATCTATTTCACTGCTAGTTTGCTACAAAAACTATGGTACCAACAAGTTACTACTGTGCATGACAAAGCAGCACCACGTGTTATACAGAAAAAGGTTTGCATGAGAGGATTTTAAACTTTATTCCAAATGGGAATATCATTTGCATGTTAGATTTGATTAATCACATTAATTCAGAACTATGCATTATGTGACAATACCATGGTTTCTCCTTGTTTGTTCAAAGCGCGGTGATTGATTATTATCTCATTTTGGATTTCATTGTCCAGTGGAGTGGATCGCTTTAAGGAACAATTTGCTCATCTTGAGGAAGGAGATGGTACAAGTGACAGAAACAGCCCTCACCATAGGAAGCATGCGACCTCCTTGCCTAGGTAAGGTGGTGCAGTGGTGGAAACCTGTTAATTTCCCCACGTGGTTTATATGATCAAACGATTTCTATTGATTTGTGCCCCTTCGTTTTTTTGCAGGGAGCGAGTCTGCACAGCTGATGAAACTGACAATGCTTTAAAGCGCAATGCATCTTCTCTTTCTCGCGCAACTGTACAGAGCCCCCCAAAGTCGCAAGCTACAGAAGAACTGCAATCTGCTAACCGAAATGCTGTAGCTATGCAGACCAGCTCCACTAAACCCAAGTGTGGCACACGTACTCTGTTGAAAAGTGACAGCATTTGTGCTTCAATGTGTGTGGGACTAATCGGAAATGATCGCCAGGTACATGCTCTCTGATCAATGTTGGGATTCTACTTGCAAACCTTGAAGGGTTCCCACAGGAGGGTGGTTCAGAAAACATGAATTTATTCAGCTAACAAACTGTTGGGGGTATTAGAATAGGTTACTGCTGCTATGTTCCTAATGATGTATTGCTGTAAACTCTTTTATTGCTTGCTTTCTGTAATAACATTTACAAACTACAAGCGCCGTGAAAAGCAGGCTTCAAAAAGTGGGGTACGAAGAATGTACCGCTACATGTTATGCATCTCTAGTTAATTGTTACCAACTGTGCAGGTGAAATTAAATAGCTGGTCATTGGTTTATTTTAGAAGGCAGCAATTTCAAATGTTTGATGTTCTACTTCTTTATCAGATAAACTGCGAATAAGATTGCTCCATTTTGCTGCACGCTCCCTGTTTATCAGTGGAAGTCTGTTTACTGCTGTCATGTACGAGTGATTGGCACAGCACAGCGTTGTATTTGATTAAACTTTTGGCTGTTATTCATGGAAACAGCCTATCTTGGCCAGTGCAAGGAAGTAAATATAACTACTAGCATGACACCTGGATAAGACCATGTATAAGGATTGATTTTGGCAAACCTAAAATTGCTGTAAGGATACAAAGATCAATGTTTCAGAATCATGGTCATGGCAATACTTTCGTGACATTGACAGGTAGCTTTTTGGTTAGTAAAAACATGGCTAAACAACATGAAAATGGCACGACAATATCAACAGGCTCAAGAACTAGTCAAATTTGCTACCCTTGTCTGCAAGAAAGGAATGCGACCACGCCGACCAGAGTTGTCGTTTATGTGCTTTCTTCATTTACATCGCTCAAGGGCGTTCCATTTGTTTGATTTTACTTTTATTAATTATATTATAACAATTTCAACTAAAACTCTTGCATTTACTGGGTCTCAAGTCTTATGATTAGCTAGCAGAGGGTGCGTGCTCCTTTCCTTGGTTTTCTTCCATTAAATCGTTACCTCAAATATCTCTTGATATCAGTTTCATATTGGGCTACTTTTTTTTTTTTTTTAATGGTGGTAAGCATATGATTTAGTCAAGCAAAGCTAATTACATCAAACTCTTTCTTTTCCAGTCGCTAAGAGGTAACAGGCCTTCTCAGATGACTGATCTTGGCTTATGTTGTTTCCTCGATGGTTTTCCAAAGATAGAGAATGATGAAGTTTTACCTGTAGAGTTGATTAGGGTGCCATAATAGCATCAAACATTGCATTGAAGAGTTCGCATATTGTGTTGCTAAGGAGACAGAACCCCTGGAGGACTTTTAACCTTTCTTGTCCTTGAACTCACAGGGTAGTTCTATTACTGCACATAACTGACAGCAGTTTCACTTCTAGGGAACTGGAAAAACCGGTGATTTGGCCGTATCCTCTACTGAAAGTCTTTAGTTGCAAAATCCACGTGAACTATGAATTATCCTTTTCTAGTTGGAAAAGAAACACCAAGAACTGGAAGAATACATAAATCTTCTTCCCTACGAAGCTCTTTCAAGATGGTGATCGTGTAGACCTTACAATCCCTTAAGCAGCCATCCAGAAAACACATTCTTCCTTGCAACCTTGGTGGATACTGGTTATATATCAGTACCAGGTCTGATGCCAGGGTCAGTCGAAGGGCTCATGGTGCTACGCAGTATAAAAGGGGTAGCATTTATTTCTCTAGTAATTGCAATCTCAATGCGACCTGTCATTTTTCCAGATATATCTAGCTGAAAAAGGAGAATATTCGATTCTTTCCCGCAAACTTTGTGAACTGAATTAAAATATCCTTTCTCCCCCACCAAAAGGAGAAGGAGAAGGCAACAATGACATCCGAAGGCATACCAATGAGTGTCAGGAGGCTAGTTCTAGAGAATGAAAAGACAAGATGAAGCATCTATTCGAAATTTAACAAAATGCTACCTGATTCGGAATGTGACATATAATAAATAAAACATGGACCATTTAAGCAACTCTACAATTGCTCCATTTAACACAAAAAAAAGGAAATAAATTTTATTCTATCCTGGCATCCCATGACAGAAATTCCAATGGTCGTTCACTCATTTTGGTAGCATTGTAGAGTTCCCAAATCTAGCCACTTCCATCAAACTGTCCATGAGAAAGAAGGTGTGCCATATATTGCTGCAAGAACATAAATACATACGCATCGAGTAAGGGCACGGGAACTTCAGTTCACCCAAAAAAAAAAACACACCCAGAGAGAGAGAGGTATCAGACTTCAGTAAATGAATAATCAGCAGGCTTAATTCCAGCTTCTCGTAATTGGTAGCTCACACACACACACACACACAAACACAGAGGAGAGCACCTTAACCCTCCCATAGCATTTAACATGCCAAATTTGTAAGACTAATTCACACTCATACTCGCCCTCATGCAACCTAAAGGCTAAATCAAGATAAATGCTGGAGAAAAGAAATTCTGTTCAATAGCATTGCATTCTTTATCTTTATCACCTATTAATGGGCAAGAGACTTAAATGGCTTACAACCAGGATATAAGTATATTCTTGGGGTTTTAACATCATGATACATATTGTCCTGCTTTCCTGACTACCAAATGAAGTGCCATTATCAAGAATGCCAAACTAAATTCACTAATCCATTAAGCATTGCTGATATTAGAATATGCAGTCATGATTATCCAAAAGACATGTGCAGGGTATAGTAGACGAGGCTCTATCTTGGCCCTTTCTGCACTATCTGATTCCAAAAACAAAGACTTCTAATATAATACAGTATCTTTGTAGAATAAATCTTGACAATCTTATCAGCCACAAACAATTGCATGGTCATGGTGTGCATTCTTTTGCATAGTATTTTAAGGAAGAATGTAAAAGAGTCCACATCACACAACTTATATTACACAATTAGTTTTAGGATTTTGGAAGCACGACACAATCTAAAAATTTCACAATTAATGCATATTGATGAGACTCCAATCTTGTAACGGTCATTCATGATGATCAATTTGCAGAAACTGTAAAATATATCAATGTAATAAGGAATTAAACTCTCAAACACAATACTGAATATACAAATGAGGGGAAGTAGATTCAATTACGAGCATCATGAAACTTACTGCATGATAAGCATATGGCGATTTCCCCTGACGTTCAAAGTGCTTGGCCATGATGGAGAACTCAATTGGACCCCACTCCTCCGCTTCAAAGCAATTGCCAAGTGCAGCTTTATATAACTACCACCAACAAAAATCAAACAGCATGTTTAAAAATTCTTACATCTGAATCAAGGATAAATGCCCATGTAAAACAACAAAAGTTACTTAACAGCAATTGTTGATCACAGACCTTAGTGGCGTCGGTTAAAAGCTCGGTTCCAGCAGGATAAGCTGCATAGAATTGGTCACCTCTAGAATATCCAGCTCTAGTTCTACAACACCCACAAAAAAAATCCACCAGAAGAAACAGCATTAGAATCAAGGTCCTGATATATGTATATGTGTGTGTGTGTGTGTTGCTTGCCCTAGATTGCCAACCTCTAGTCTCTACTCTAGCACCAAAATGTACAGATTAATCTCAGATAAAAAACAGAAAACCAAAATGAGTTTGAAATATCAAGGGCCAACTATAGAATTTTTAGAATTACAATTACAAAAACAAGAAACCCAACAAATAGAAAGACCAAAAACCATAACTACAAACCCATCGAAGAAATTAGAAAAACAAGAAACCCAAAAAAATAAAATTCAATGCAACAACCCACCAGAAAAAAAGAACCAGAAAACATAAGTAGAAATCAAAACATAGGCGTTTAAAACTTGAGTGAAAGAGTAATTGACTCACGTATTGGTTGTATAGGCATAGCTCATGACGGCAACAAAGCAATAGAAACCAGTATAAGAAACGACTCTGCGAAGCTTTTGAATCTTTATTATTTCTTTGAATCCATCATAGAGCATCATCATCATCGGTTATACTGGAAGGCGAACCTGAGACACGAAATGTAGTCAAGGAATAACCAATTGAAACGTTTAATCGAACACCTCGCATGCATGGTCTGACATCATAGTTTTTAGAAAAGAGGACTTACGAGTTGCCCGAAAACGATAGGCAGCTTCAATTAGTGTGAATTGATCGATATTTGTAGAAGTAATAGGATGCAGTGCTTGTTCATGGTATTTGACACTCTAGCATATAGTACCAGTTCTCTTCTTCCTTTTTTACCGTGTTTGAATCAGACGTTCAACACTACAGCATGTCATAGTGGCCAACCGTTTTTAAAATATATACATGACATCCCACGCGATACTGTAGGCTTGTGGTATGTATGTGTGTTATTTGTGAAAAATATAAAAAATAATTATATAGAAAAAATTATTGTAATTCATAATATTTTCAAGAAAAAAACTACAAAACTAAATTTTTAACCAACTTAATAAAAATAAATAAATAAATAAATTTTTGAAAAAAATCATAACGAAAGGAAAAAAAACTATGCAGCAATCTATAGTATTTCATGAGAAAATCTACAGTTGATATTCTTAACTAGCTCAATATTAAAAATAATAAAATTGATAAAGATAATTTAAAAAAATCATAAAAAAAACATACAGGGAAACACTGTAGCAATCCACAATGTTTTAAAGAAAAAAAACTACGAAGCTAAATTCTCAACCAGTTCAATATAAAAAAAAATCGACAAAAACAATTTAAAAAAAAATTATAAAAAAAGAAAAAAAAACATGTGTGGAAATACTGTAGTAATCTACAGTGTTTTAAAGAAAAAAACTATAAAGCTAAATTCTCAACCAACTCCATATTAAAAAAATAAAATCAACAAAAACAATTCTGAAAGAAAAACACAAAAAAAAACAAAAAAAGAAGAAGACAATTTTGGAAAAAAAAAAAAAGCAAAACAAATGAAAAAAAAAACATGTGGGGAAAGTTAAAACTAAATTCTCAACCAGTTCAATATTAAAAAAAAAATCGACAAAGATAATTTTGAAAAAAAACATGTGGGGAAATACTTTTGGAAAACAAAAACCATGTAGGAAAACATTGTAACAATCCACAGTGTTTTAAAGAAAAAAACAACGAAGCAAAACCGATAAAAACCTTTTTGGAAGAAAAAGAAGAACAAAATTCATAAAAAAAAAAAACCATGTAGGGAAATATTATAGTAATCCATAATGTTTTAAATAAAAAAACTACAGAACTAAATTTTCAACTAGTTTAATATAAAAAAAAATCAACAAAGATAATTTAAAAAAAAAACACAAAAATAAAAAAGAACTAAAAAAAAAAAGAAGAAGATAATCTTGGGGAAAAAAAACATGTAAAGCCCATAAAAAAAAGAAAACAAAATGTGGGGAAAAAAAACAAAAATACAAAACAAAAAAAATTGAACAAACAAGAAAAAAAAACAAATAAAAAGAGTATTAGGTAATATTTAGGTTTTTCCAACTGTTTTTATTGGTCTTTCTTTCTTATAAAAAAAATCTTATTTTTAAATTGAAAAATTGATGCTTATATTTAATTAAATAAATAAGAAACCATATATGCTAATGAATAAAAAAAAATTATTGATGATAACTTAAATCTAAACTAGAATTATAGAAAAATTAAAAGATAGATATAATTTAAGATGTTTTATTTTGTAACACGGGTCATATTTCTAATTATATTTAATAACTTTATTTATTAGGATTATTTTTATTAGATTTGATAGAATTGGATAAAAAAATATCATGCAATAATGCACATGTTACAAAAAAAATATTATTATTTTATGTTGAAATTATATGATATTTAATCAAATATCAGATTAAAAAATTAAGATAAATATAAAAGTACATGGATTATAAACTCAATTCTATGTAATAAATTTATTTCTTGGAATTAATATTTTATTTAATAAAACTATAATAAAAAACTTTAGAGAAAAGAAGTGATTGAACAAAATCAAAGATTTGTTTTTAGCAGGGCTACACAAAAAAATGCCTCCCAATATTAGAAAAAAAATTTTAAAACCTTATTTGTAAACTAAAAAATAAATAAATCATGTTACATTAAAAATAAATCATAAAAAATAGTTAAAAATATGCTAAACCATAAAAAAAAATTCAAGAAATCAACATAAATTTGATATTAAATAATGAAATTGAAAGGAAAAAAAACTAAAAGTATAGATGAAAAAAAAAACCCAAGTACATGATCCTGGCACAAAAA
>Ga0307515_10023986_pt1 | contig 10655 bp, 9 predicted proteins | sample 17_EM_MG_FD_194513 | JGI IMG/M metagenome (GOLD analysis project Ga0307515, IMG submission 194513) | Populus trichocarpa ectomycorrhiza microbial communities from riparian zone in the Pacific Northwest, United States - 17_EM | ecosystem: Host-associated > Plants > Roots > Unclassified | place...
TCTTGATGGAAAGAGATGCTTTTGAAAAATCTCGCTAAGAAGAATTGGACAGTAATGGAACTAATTCTCTTTCAATTTTTTGGCCAGTGAGAAGTTGCCTGGTTAAGATTGTGACTGTTGGTAGATACCTATCAAGAGCATGCTTTCTAGTTTTGTGTATTTTACGTCTGCCATCCACTGTTCATTATTCTAGCAAAGAAGGTAGGAAAGGGCCTAAGGTAGGTTACTTTGAAGAAATGTAGTATAACGATTAAAAGGTCATTTGGCAAAATGGACCTGTTAGTTTTTCTGTTAGTACAGGAGGGCTGGGAATCAAATGAGTCAATTATGAAAACAGATCTGAAGATTTATGTTTGAGAGGTATCATATCTGGAGAAAGGTTATTCAAGTCAAATACAGGGAGGAGCATATTTTGGAATTCATAGGAATTAAGAGAGCCTTATGACATGTGGGTGTGGAAATTTGTTAGGAAGGATCTGAGACTTTATGCTTAATGCGAGCTTTCTTGTGGGTAATGCTTTTTCACTCTTTTCTGATACAATTCTTGGTGTGGCAAATTACCACCAAATGTTCAATTCCTGGTTCTCTTTTTTTGTCCAGTGGGGAGTTATGGCGCTAGTTAAGTGGGATATTTTGGTAAGTCCCATATGTTTGGAATGCGTCAATAGAGATTCATAGAAAGGGTTAAACTTATCGGAATGGGTATTTAGATGGGTGCTTGTTCGGGAGTCCAAGAGTTTTATAAAATGTTCTTGATGGAAAGAGATGCTTTTGAAAAATCTCGCTAAGAAGAATTGGACAGTAATGGAACTAATTCTCTTTCAATTTTTTGGCCAGTGAGAAGTTGCCTGGTTAAGATTGTGACTGTTGGTAGATAGGAAAGGTATCAATTTTATATATGCCATTTGCAGTTGAACTTATTTGCTGCTTTGTTTCTTGAATATATTTTTTGTGGAAGCTGTTGTGTGAAGCTGTGGTTGTCATTTTGGTTATTTTAGACTTTCTGAGGTCAGGGTGTTTGCGGCAGAATTAGGAATCTGTGATGTAGAGTTGAATCTGCGCAATTCTGGCTTTAAGTATTCTAAGTTTTAATCCGATTGGATTAGAATATTTCTTGCACAAAGTTAGAATTGGATCACAGATCACTCTTCTTCAATATTCTCATTGTTTTATGATCAGATTAGAACCAGACATTTCTTGCACACACTAAAATATTTTGCAAATTTAGATGACTTTGTGATCAACCGGGTGCATTATTTTACCTTTTGTACTTGGTGATTGTTCAGCACCTCCGTGGTTGATGCAGACAACAATTCAAGCAAAATTCTTGTATTTTTATGTAATTTTTCGAAGATAGGGTAATTTCCATGTTGGCTGGAATTCCAAGGTGTTATTTTTATTTTTTATTATCTGTCCTAAAACTTGTGGTTATTTGGGTCTTCGTATTCTAAACAGGAGTGGTAACATTATTTAGTTTAGGAGTCTTGGATTGTTGTTGGATTAGGTATGCAACTATGACATGGCTTTGTGAGGAGTACATTTAGTTTATGAAGCCTTTAGTGCTTTGTTTTTAGAAAGGGTTCATGAAAGAATTTCCCAGCAATTATGCTTTGAAGTGTTGTGATGAAATCCATCTTAGGTGTGTAACTCCTAAGAACCCTTTGCTTGATCCTTAGGTTTTCCTTCTTACAGGTGTTGTTCCTAGAAACATGCAAGCATGACTCTACTGTGCTTGTATGCACATGTCTGCACTTGCATTCTTTCTTTTTCAAAAAATTTTCAGATTCGATTTTTTGTTATCAGAATTTTATTCTTATTATCCTTATTTTGGCTGATGCTTGATTTTTAGCTTACCATTAGGTGTTTGGTTGATTCTCTTGTCAATTTTGCCTGCTATTCTATTTTTCCACTTCTAATGGTAAGTTCATGTATTTGGCATTTCCTTGCAGCTAACAAGGGCATACTTTGCATTCTTGGAGGTTCTATTCAGCAGCCACATTGTTTTCGTATTGAATCTGGATACAAACACCTTCATGCATATTGTTGGTTCCCTGGAATCAGGTCTTAAAGGTCTGGATACGAATATCTCATCACAGGTATGTCATGCCAACACTGCAGATGGCATCACTCCTCTCACTAGCTTACCCTGTCATTTATGCATGGCAATATGACATGCCAACACTCCTGGCATATCAGAATGTGACACCATGTATATTTGATTTGTTCTGCTGATTCCCTGCATTTAAGCTAAAAAAACTGAACTTTTCAGTGTGCATCTGCTGTTGACAATTTGGCTGCTTATTACTTCAACAACATCACAATGGGGGAGGTACCCACTTCACCCACTGCAATTAATCTTGCTCGTCATATTGCAGACTGCCCCAATTTGTTTCCAGAGGTTAGTCAGGCTATTCTTTATTACAGTACCCCTCTCTAACATTATTTTCAAGTCTTGTGTGGCTAAACAAGTCTGGCATAAGTTTTTTTTCTGTAGTGTACTTGATGGTGTGGTGCCCTGCCTGCCTGCCAAAGATTTTTCACTTATCTGTATATGGTGATTTTTTTATTTTGATTTTTGAGTTTTTCTTTTCCCAGCAAGAAATATTTTAGATGTCGATTGTGCAAGACCTTAGAAGCTATAATTTTCCTTTCCTTCTGTTATGAGAGTTTGCTGTGACGAGGTATAATGACAGAAAGAGGATGGATGGTTAACTAAGGAACAGTGGAAATAAAGGATAAGTCAGAGAAAATGTGGATCTGAATTATTACTGTGTTACTATTTTTTCTTTAATGTAACAGGGGATAACTCACTCTGAGATCATTATATTGTATGTTGATTTTTGAGTTTTTCTTTTCTCAGCGAGAAATATTTTAGATGTTGATCGTGCAAGACCTTAGAAGCTATAATTTTCTTTTCCTTCTTTTATGAGAGTTTGTTGTGACGAGGTACAAGGACAGAAAGAGGATGGATGGTTAACTACTAACCCTTGTTTGGAAGCAAGGAAGGGTGGAAATAAAGGATAAGTCAGAGAAAATGCCGATCTGAATTATTACCTTGTGTTAATATTTTTTTCTTTAATTTAACAGTGGATAACTCATTCTGAGATCTTGATATTGTATGTTTTTAAAAAAAAAAAGTTTCAGAAAGCCACTTTCTTTCGATTGTTCTTCTTCATTACTTATACAGAATAAACAGTTCCTTTCTTTTCCTATTGCTTTTTTACGTAACTCCCTGGTAATTGTTACTCATGCACCAGGATTAAATGACTCTCAGGCTGTTGAATCTCTTACTGCTCTTGCTTGGTTGTTACTGTGTTGGTGTTTTGACCTTAGCAAATGATGTGTGCATCAGTTAATTAATTTTTATTATTTGCTAACGGAGTTCTTATCAGTTGCTTATCCAAGTGATAAACATCCTATATTTGACATCTCTTGTAAGCTGAATCATCTGTTATATTTCAATGGCTGTTCAGTGCGAGCTCCTTTTTGCATGTTTTGATGTGAATCAAATGACATTTTTTTAATTGTTGACCATGTCTTCTGGCACCAAATATAGAGTTCATATAACATGCTTTGTCTTTTGGAGCTTTCTTCTTATTTGCTTAATTTTGTGCAGTTTTAGATTTTATTTTCATGCTGTTGTTTTTGCATGTTGAACACTTGGGTAACTTGAATAGTTTCCTTGTATTTGCAGATACTGAAGACTCTGTTTGAGATTGTTTTATTTGAGGACTGTGGCAATCAGTGGAGTCTTAGCAGACCCATGCTGAGCTTAACTATCATTAGTGAGCAGGTAATAGTCTATGGCAAAGCCTTATGCTGTTGTTGATAGTTGTCTTCTCTAAACTCAGTTTCTTTGAGTTACAACTTTTATTTTATGTTTGCTTATTATTTGACAATAGGAAGTTAACATGGTTGTGGCGATTCATATATTTGATTTGGATGACTTTGGATCTTCCTTTGAGTTGCTTGTTTAGTTACAGAGTTTGTACTGTCCTTTCTTTTTAATATGTGTCTGAGATAAGCACTGTCACTTTGCAGATATTCTCCGATTTGAAAGCTCAAATCTTGGCTTCACAGGTGAAATATTTACTGCACTTATTGTCATGAAGATGTTTTTTCTTTTAATTTTTTAAAAAATTGTAGTTAGTGTCTACCTGGTTATACAACTATTATTTTGAAGAGAATAAGTTTCAAAAACACATACAAGTCATTAGATTAGTAGGACCCGCCACTGGGTCCCAAATTAAGATCACCATCTAATGGCTCACAATCTTCTTGAAACTGAATCTTCTTTTTTCTTGTCAAATATCATTTCTCTATTTTAAATAGATAGTCATTTTGGTTCAAGTTTGTATTTGTTATAGCTATACTGTGTTTTATTATAGCTTGTTAACTCAATGTGGTGGAACTAAAATAATGTATCGAAGCTAGAGTTATTTCTCTCACACAAGTAAACACCTGACCCACAACCAATGGCCCGTCTCCTAGCCCCCTTACCGATCAAATGCAAATAAAGAAACCCCATAACCTTATGCAACAAAAATAAATTCTGGGCAGGTAAACAAGTTGACAGGGAATTAAATTCCAAGTAACTCTGCTATTATGTAAATGTAATTTATTACAGGTCAAATTTATACTGAAAACTGTCCCCAAAAGTAGCGGCAATGGAGAGGATTTGTGCCTGACACTTTAGTTAGTAGTTTGCTTTGGTGCATATTCTGTTAATGTTTGATAGGGCTTAGAAGCTGGTAAACCCCCTCATATTACTCCTGTCCAGAGGTTATGATAAACCTTTTTGACCAATGATTACCTGTCAGCCACAACTGTTCATAGTTTCTGGTAACCACCAGGTGTTGATAGTCAAATTGTAGACAGTCATTTCATTTCGTATTATATTCGTAACTGGAAAAGAACAGCACGGTTTGCATGACATTTTAGTTTCACAAAACTCATGCAATCCCAGAGTAAGCTATTAGGAGTAAATAGGAGGCTGCATTTAGTTGTGGGGGTTGGACTTGAACAGTTGAAACTACTGTAAATTAATGGTGCTTTTCTATCATCTATTATGCTGCCTCCTGTTTCTAAAATGCCATCCCTCTGCTGACACTTTCTTTGCGTCATCCTGCAGCCTGTGGATCAACATCAGCGGCTTGCCCTTTGTTTTGATAAACTGATGGCAGATGTTACTCGAAGCTTGGATTCAAAGAACAGGGATAAATTTACTCAAAATCTGACGGTTTTCAGGCATGAATTTCGTGTCAAATAGTTCCAATGTCTTTGCTTGTTGCTCTGCTTTGCTTTGGGGACTGAATTACACCTGCAGAAGATTTTGATTTGAAGAATTGCCATACGCATGCTTCATACACAGTTGTACACAAACACATGGTTTTGTTGCTCATTGACAAGGGAACATGTTTCTTCTGCAGTCTTTAGACTTTGTTACCCAAATCATGTGAAGCAGATATTTTGTAAAACCCAAATGTCTGCTATGGAGAAGGTGTTGTGTGGATTTTTGTTTTTTTTTTGTAGACCCTCCCTCCTCTCAAAGAGTCAAAAGTTTTTAAGAGGGATGATACTAGAAGTTTAGATAGGGTACTATGCCAAGGGGGTCATTAAAAGGTGTGGTGGTGGTGGTGGTGGTGGTTTGATAGATAATTTTAGGGTATCGATTCTTTTTAGAACAAAGATGTAAATCATGATGTTTACTTGGTGTTTTAGAGGTGGGCCAGTTGGAAATAGATTATTTTGTACATTAACCCCTACTTTATTCTTTGTATTTGTTGATAATAGAAAGGAGAAGGGATGAAATTTCAGTCATTCTTGTTTTCCCTTCCTATCATGGAAATTGTTTCCTTTAACCACTAATTTTTCAAGTTTTTTACCTTTTCTGATTCTGTCGCCTATGTAGATGTGATGCCCACTTCGACGCAGGGCGTTCGTGCTCACGAGGTATGTTCATCCAGTCAATTATGGCTGGTGTCTTTTCTTTCCTTTTTCCTTTTTTGAATTGAATGTAGATGTTATACTTTTCCTTTCAAGTCCTCGTTTTCAATTTTTAATTTCTTGTACAAGAAAGTTTTTCCTCCATACATCGGCATACCCTCCCTGAATGGGGCATGTCTGGTGACAATATATAATGGATGTTAATTAATGGGGGCACACGTACGGTGTTGGGTTAGATCATAAGTGGTTTTATGTTATCATCTCAAGATCGAATCCGATCAGGTAAGTCTTGATCCATGAAAATTGATACGAGGGAACCTCGACTGTCAACCAAAAAAGCAAGAACTTGCCCGTGGTTTCTTTTCCTCTCTCCACCTCAATTTGGAACTGATCGAATCATACACAAGCCACTCCATGCGAAAGTTTCCAGAGATGGGCAGTCCATGATGTTACTAGAAATTATTACAATCCATGTAGGACGGACAAGCTTGCATATTATTTAGACCCACAACATTAATATAGTAGCTACGGGTAATTGTTTTGACGAGTCCAAAACGATGTTATATTTGCTGAATATATTGCTCACCTCCTCACAAATTGATAGTAATTTTTTTTTGTTTTCTGATATTTTTTTTTGTTTCAGTTTTATCTTTTAATAATAATTTTATTAGAATTGAGTTTTGTAATTTATTTCAATTTATTTTTTATAAAAGTTTTTGGTCTCATGACTTTGATCGTGGATCTGACGGGTTAATTTTGGGTTGACTTGAGTTTTTTAAATTGATTTTTTTTTTAATTTATCATTCAATATTGGTTTGATTGAGAATTGAGTTTTATAATTTATTTTAATTTGTTTTATATAAGATTGTCTCAAACTCATGATTGGATTGTAAGTTAACTCATGCTTTAATTTTTTATTGAGCATTGAACTTTATAGTTTATTTTGATTTGATTTTTATATTATTATTTTAGTCTCGTAATCTGAATTGTGAGTTTTGTAGGTTAACTGAAGTTTTTTATCTTTTTTTTTAATTGATTTTTTTTTCAATTTCATCCTTCAATGTTGTGTTGATTAAAAATTGGACTTCAGAATTTATTTTGATTTATTTTCTATGAAGTTATCGTTCTCATGATCTCGATTGTGGATTTAATAGGTTAATCTGGGTTGATTCAATATGTTATCTCAATATTTAAAAAATAATAATCTTGAAATTTTTTTAATCAAACTATATTTTTTTAATCAATTTACCTATAAACCTACCAAGTTGACTGGATCATATTAGATAACCCTCACATAGTTTAATTTTTTTTCTTATTAGAAAATACATTTACGAATATTTTTTTACATTAAAAAAATTACTCTAACGCACCACACAATCAATTATTTAGTAACAATTAAAGCAAAGAACTAAATATATGTCTGCTCTGTTTTTAAAAATATTTCTTTTAAAAATATATTAAAATAATTTATTTTTCTAGATTTTTTTTATTTTTAACATAAAAACATCAAAACCAAAATATTAAAAAAATATCAATTTAATATTTTTTCAAGCAAATAAAACACTAGAGACACAATATTACATAGCGCCAATATTGCTGGCACAAGTCCAAAGAATATTGGAGCCAACAAGCCTGCAAATTTAAGCTCAACGTATGTCGATAAGTGTTGCGTACAAATATTTATGTGCATTCCATTAAAATAACTGGGACGAGCCCAGGAAGTTACTTTTGTTCACAAGGAAAAAATGCATATCAACAGAGTTAAAACAAGGAGTGGAAGAACCGTATTCGCACATCAAAGGCAGCGCTCATCTGATCCATGGCTATAAGAGATAAGTGTCGCACGAAGACCACTTGCAGGTAACATTCTTGAATTACTTGTGTAATACTAAATCCAGGTTGGGTAAATTTGCAAAAGAAATAGCATGGGATATGGCCACCACCCATGCTCCAGGTCTGCCTCTCCTCAGAAAGCTTTTGAATCCATGGATGATTGCCATTGTTTGCTCGACCGTGCTTATTACAAATAAAAGTTAACTCTCCATATATACAGAAAAAAGGATTATCTTTGTGTTGATTGATTCTCCTCTGCATGATATCAGACTCTGGGAAGTTCAGCCAGACTGTTTCTCTGCGAGTTGAGTGTTAAGAAATTCCAGCACTGAAAGACGCTGCGATTGCAAACTAATTATCAGTCACTTGCTTAGGATCTAGATTCCAGATAATTATGATAGTTAACAAGCCCACATAGAATGCCTACCCGTTGCTCAAGGCCAGCTTCCTCAGGCTTTAATGTCAAGGATTCCAACAATTTTATGGCATCGCGAAATCTATCCAGTGCAGCATCCTCGTTACCAATAGTCCTGTCCACATCGGCAACTTTTGCAAGGGAAACAGCCACATCCAGGGTCTGTAATTAAAGGATGGATAGAGAATATTAAATACGAAGGAAGCCTGGAAATATGAAGCTTCTCAAACAAGCATAAGCACGCATGCTGTTTTATCACATCATTGTGGATTGGAAAGAAAGACGAGTACAAGGCTCGTGTCTTATGCTTTCATTAGGAAGGCAAGCATGCAGAGAAAAATGCTCTTTATAGAGTATCATACAAAACAGTCATGAAAAATCTCAAAACTGGGAGGCCATGGTCCCTCTCATTGCTATACAAGAGTCCACCTCCGAGTCGTAGAACGTATCACAAATCCACCTGTACCTCAAGTCCTAGAGCATGATAAATGATAATAAACAACGTAGATGGCACGTGCTAGGAGAAAAAGAAATGGATGCTGACCTGGGATGAAACACTAGGATGATGTTTGATGGCATCACGTCGCACATTAAGAGAACGGATATAGTAAGATCTTGCAGCTTCCAGATCCCCGTCATAATATTTGAGATCTCCAATTTTATTAAGTGAAACAGAAAGTGTATGCATGATCTGCAAGGAAAGAATTCCAAAAGAATTAGGGTTGGGAGGGTAAAATCACGTCTACAATAACAGGCACCAACACTGGTGAAATTTTAACCTCCAGATCGGCTGCAGGCAATTTTGATAGGAATTCTACACTCTCTTCAAAGTAAGAAACTGCAGAGCCAGCATCCCCCATTGATCGACTGGAATAGACATGATAAGTAGAGATTTTAGTCAAAGTAAATTAATGAGGACCCAACCATTACTTTGAAAGAAGACATTGAAACCCATAAGAATTTTTTAAGAAATCAGCAAAACATACTGATTTAGAATAGATAGCCTCTAATATCGGTTGCATGTCCTTAAAACTATCATTTACAAGATCAGATTCCTTTGTCTACTCAAGGACGTGACAATCCTTTTGAGTGTGACAAAGATGATTCAAGCTTAGTAATTCCTAGTTCATCGGTGCAAACCATGCTGCGGGTGTTATTCCAGCTATAAGTCAGCAACGTCAACAATTTCATCAATGCAAAACCATGGTGCAAAGTAGCATTGCAATAACAATTTAACATCTTTAATCAACTTGTCCATCATATAATTGTTTATGGAAAATGAAAAGCCACTTTGATGGTAAGGAGTTGGTTCTTTAGGAATACTTGGATGACAGCACAACCCATGGAAAGAACGCTCTTAATAAATGAATATAGTTCAATCATTTCATCATCTATTCAAAAGTGCATGGGTTCCTCAACTTCTTTTAGTGAAATTGAGATAGATTGTTTTTAGAAACATATTTTCATTGCATCGAGGTTTTAACCATGTGAAGAGTGTCCTTATGTGAACATCTTTTTTTAAAGCAATAACTTTATCTAAATAGTTTGATGCTTATAACTTAATCCAAATAGTTCGGTGCTTATAAAAAAAAAATTCAAAATAAATATATGATCTTACTGAGAAAAAAACTTGTTTTCCCCAGCCCCATTTCAGTTTCAATTTCTCCATTCAATTCAACTACATCTTAATACCATATGAGAATTATTTTTCTCCTTAACTTTGTCCCAAACTAGTTGGAGTTGGCTAAAGGAATCCTTTATCTCAATTCGCTAGCCAAATTCAGATGTTGCTGTTTAATCCTTTTCATTCTACCGTTGTCCTTAAACCATTGTGTGCTTGCTCCAACAAGATTAGCTTTCCAAACACAAGAACTTGCAGCATATAATGAGTTGCTAGCAACAAACTAAAGAGAAAGAGAGATGACAGACCAGCAGTCCCCAAGCATTCCCAGCACTGCTCCAAGCTGTGAACACAATTCCGATGTGCTCCCTGCTATTTCTATCTGACCTCGGATGTCTTCTGCACAAAGACTCAGTCTTGATCTAGCACTTTCCACATTCTGTGCACGAAATGCCTACACATGAAAGGTCAAAAAACAAGAGAACAGTCAACTAGAAGTTGCAATAACAACTAATTAGACACCAACCAAGAACATAAAAGATAGTTGAGGATAAGTTCTAAACTGGAGAAGAAAGCAGCAGAATGGAAAAGAAATTTATGAGAAGCTTTCCGCTAATATAGAATACCTTGACAATTTTGATGAGGTAATCGTATCTAAGACAAAATAACAATGTTGATATAAAAAAGTTTGGTCGAGTATTTCACTCCTATGGATAATCCCAAGGAACCTAAAAATAACATCTATTAGAAGGACAATGGAAACTCAGAGAAGGTATGATAACAAGCTCAACTCACCCTCATGGCTTGTTGCACCAAGAAAGCACCTCTCTCCAAAGAAAC
>Ga0307515_10023987_pt1 | contig 10655 bp, 10 predicted proteins | sample 17_EM_MG_FD_194513 | JGI IMG/M metagenome (GOLD analysis project Ga0307515, IMG submission 194513) | Populus trichocarpa ectomycorrhiza microbial communities from riparian zone in the Pacific Northwest, United States - 17_EM | ecosystem: Host-associated > Plants > Roots > Unclassified | place...
TAACACTTCACTGTCCTCCAGACAATCAATGTTGATTGTGGCTTTTGATTTCTTAAAGAACGCTTCGCGGTCCGTAATCCACCAGTCTTCTACACCAAACTGGTAAATAAATTCCTTCCCGGTTCTATTATCCGTTATGTAGGCTTTCAGGCAACCTTTCATCACAAAGTATTCATGACTCACCTCATTTCCCTCTTGCACCAAAAAAGCATGCTTCTTTATTTTCTTCAGCACAAAATGACTGAGAATATAATCAAACTCCTCACCCGACAAGGGACTTATTGTTTCGATATGATCTCTTAATAAATGACGCACAACTTAATAAATTACAATAGTCATGACTTATGACTTAAAAATATTCTTAGTAGCCAGCAATTGCTTGTATTCAGGAAGTATCTTTTCATACAAGGCTTCATCTACCTTTTTCAACGAGTTGAGCAGGGAGCCTATACCTGAATCTTTAGGGCTTACCCGCTGTTCTTTTATATCCAGCATTTTCTGCCGGATCACACTTTCCAGCTTACGTAGTTCTCTTTCTGTCATCTTTTTTACTTTTTATCAATCAATTTAAAAACTGAATTCTTTTCGGATTAAGCCTCAAACAGCGAACAGTTTTCAGGAAAGCAATTCTATCTTAAATTATTTCCGAATCTTACTCACTCTCAACAACCCCATCACCGTAAGGCTATCGGTTATCTTCCCATCCAACACCATCTGCAATGCTTCTGAGAAGGGCAGCTTCCAAACTTTCATATCAGCTTCGCTGTCTTCCAGCTCATTTTCTCCCTGTGTTAATTCTTCGGCAAGAAAAATAAACCCTTCTTCATCACTCACCGAATTGGAAAGATGCGTACGCTGTATCATGGTCCACTTCTTTGCCGTGAGGCCGGTCTCTTCTTTTAGTTCGCGTTGCGCAGAGGCCAGTGCTTCGCTTCCATCGGGGCCACCGCCTTCCGGTATTTCCCAACTCCATTCGTTGAGCGGATAACGCCATTGACCCACCAGCCACGTGTTACCTTCTTCATCCAAAGCTACAATACCAATGGCTTTGTTTTTGAAGTGGACTTTTCCATATATCCCTGGCTTTCCCCCAGGATTGATCACCTGATATTCGGTTACATTAATCCATGGATTATCATATACCTCGCGGCCGGATAAAGTAGTCCATTGGTTTTTGAGTTCACTCATGATTTTGCTCAGCAAGCTTCAAAACTATCGAATTCCGGCCACGCAGTAAAAAAGTAAGCTCTTGTTTTACCAACCTCAAAAAACTTTATACCTTTTCATATTCAAACCTCAACACACGCACTATGGGCATTTGGGATAAACTCAAAAACGAACTCATTGACATCATTGAGTGGACAGACGACAGCACCAATACGATGGTATGGCGCTTTCCGCGTTATCAGAATGAAATTAAAAGCGGAGCCCAGCTCACGGTGCGCGAAAGCCAGGTAGCGGTTTTTGTTAACGAAGGCCAGATTGCCGATGTCTATAAACCCGGACGCTATGAGCTCACCACTCAGAACATGCCCATTCTTACCACCCTGCGCGGATGGAAATATGGATTCAACAGTCCGTTCAAAGTAGAAGTCTATTTCGTCAACACGAAAAATTTTACCGACAATAAATGGGGCACCAAAAATCCCATCATGTTGCGCGATGCCGAGTTCGGTCCTATCCGGCTGCGTGCATTCGGTTCGTTTGCCATCAAAGTTACCGATGCCGCAAAGTTCATTAAAGAAATAGCAGGCACACAAGCGCATTTTACCACAGAGGAAGTAGTAGAGCAGCTACGCAACCTCGTGGTTACCCGTTTTACCGATGCCATTGGCGAAAGTAAAATTCCGGTATTGGATCTCGCTGCCAACTATGATGAGTTATCCAAATTTATCTCTGGAAAAATCAATCCCGAGTTTGGCGAATACGGATTGGAAGTAACCAAGTTTTTAGTAGAGAACATCTCCTTGCCACCGGAAGTAGAGCAAGCCCTCGACAAGCGTAGCAGTATGGGCATATTGGGCAACCTCAATCAGTACGCACAATTCCAAGCCGCCAATGCGATGGAAGCAGCGGCAAAAAATCAGGGAGGTGCCGGTGAAGGATTGGGTATGGGTATGGGCTTCGCGATGGCCAATCAAATGGGCAACATGTTTAATCAACAACAGAATAATAATACCAACAATAATCAGCAACAAGGGCCTCCTCCTCTGCCAGGTGCCAACCTTCAGTTTCATATTGCTGTAAATGGTCAGCAGCAAGGTCCATTCGGTGTCTCCCTGTTACAGCAAATGATTTCGCAGGGATCATTCACACGCGACACACTGGTTTGGAAACAGGGAATGGCCGCCTGGACGAAAGCCAGCGAAGTAATTGAACTGAGTTCGTTGTTCGGAGCTGTACCTCCGCCACTACCTTAGTGAAAACAGCTATTGGCCAATGGCTGCAAGCTTCAGGCTTTTAACATCCACAAGCTTACAGCCTGAAGCTAATAGCCTGTAGCTTAAAACCGTACTTCATAAATCAAAAATCGTAATTACTTCATGAGTGATTTCATTGAGGCGACCAAATCAATCAGCAACGAACTGGCCTGTTCCGGTTGCGGAGCTATCCTGAAATTTAAGCCGGGTACGCTTAACCTTGCCTGCGACTATTGCGGAGCACAAAATGAAATTGTCAAGCCATTGCCAGGCGGAAAAATTGAAGAGATCGGCCTCGATGAGTTCCTTGCAAAAAATCATGACCTGGAAGAGAGGATTGAAGTAGCTACTGTAAACTGTGGAAGCTGTGGTGCCACCTCCACGCTCGATCCAAACATCAGCTCAGACAAGTGTCCGTTCTGTGCTTCTAATCTGGTAGTGAAAAGTGGCACTACTTCGAGCTTACACCGGCCACAATATGTTTTACCTTTTGTCATCGACATCAAAAAGGCAAGTGAAAATTTTAAAGGATGGCTCAACAGTCTGTGGTTTGCACCGAATGATTTAAAACAATACGCCAACAGTGCAGACAAACTGAATGGCATGTACCTCCCCTTCTGGACCTTTGACTGTAAAACAGATTCCAGCTATACCGGCCAGCGGGGCGAAGATTATTATGTAAGCGAATCCTATACGACAGAAGAGAACGGAAAAACAGTGACGCGCACCCGGCAGGTAACCAAAACCAGGTGGTACTCCGCTTCAGGCAATGTGAATAACGAATTCGATGACTTGCTGATTGAGGCCACACGTTCACTCAATAAAAAGAAATTACGCGCCCTTGAACCCTGGGATGTAAAAAACCTGCTGGCCTATAATGATAAATTCCTCAGTGGCTTCCGTACCGAAACGTATGCGGTAGACCTGAAAGATGCATACGTAGAAGCGAAAGGAAGAATGGAACCCGAAATTGAATCCACTATACGAAGAGACATCGGTGGCGATCGGCAGATGATTCACTATGTGAACACATCGTATCACAACCCTACTTTCAAGCATATTTTATTGCCGGTGTGGATCAGTGCCTACCGCTACAATAATAAAGTCTACCAGTTTTTAATTAATGCCCGCACGGGCGAAGTACAAGGCGAACGACCTTACAGCGCCATTAAGATTGCATTGGCTGTGATTACAGGTTTGATCATCGCTGTGGTGATTTATTCGCTATCTTCGGACTCATAAGCCGCTTTCCTTATCGCTCGCTATCAAAAGTATTTCCTCTCCCAGCAGAATAGGCGATTTGCAAACTCCTTCTGACAGGCGTCCGCGGAAGGCCTGCTCTCTCTTCTGTTATTTAATTTGCCGGCCGGTTCACTTCGCTCGACCTCCGCGCAATTCAAATAACACCTAAGAGTCTTCCATCTTTTGTACCGCATCATCGCTCCTACAATTGAGCGAGGTTCAAGACACGCACGTTTGCTATGTTACTGCTTACTTAATAAACAATCACAAATGGTCTGCTGTTGTTTTTGTTTTTTAGGGGCAAATGAAGTTGTCAGCGGTATTTCAATCACTTTAAGTGTCACGATTGGACTCTTAGCAAGGAGTTTGATTTGATCTTCTTCAATTTCTGCTTGGAATCCCAAGGAACAACATTGTCCCATTGGGTTATTCATATAAGTCACATTTTTAACTATTACAGTTGAATTGTCCAGAAGAAGGAACTCAAATGTGCCCTTAGTACTTAATACGCTGTCAGATAATAAAACTCGTGAAGCTGCATTAAGACTGATTGTATAATTTGACCCTATTGATTTGTCAGCATGATTAATTCTTTTATGTATCAGTAAACTATAAAAATCTTTTGAGCTTGTTATCCCTCCAATAGTCTCAGTCCCGGTTTTCTTGTCTTTAGTCCCAGAAATTAATGAGCAATTTTGTCCATACGAGAAAACAGCATTTAATGTTAATACTATGACTAACAAAATCTGTGTATCTACTTCAAACTTCTTCATAGGTTGTCTAATCTTTTTTTGCATATTGCTGGCAACGTTTGATATAAGGCGGTTGCCTTTCCTTAATTAAAAAAATAAACAACTAAAGGCAACCGCCAGTTATTTTTTACCTACACTAAATATGAACGGTATCGCCTTTACTATTCTGTTAATGTCCGTTGGCAACTTAATTTTGTTTAGCAGTCCAATGTTATAGTTGTTCATCACGTACTCTTTGTCTTCCGTTTGTTGAGCCGTCCCAAGTCGAATAGAGTATTTGTACCAACTTTTTAAAAGAGCGAAACTTGTTTCTCTTAATTTACTATCGGGTTCCATGATTCCTTTGAGAAAATCACCTGCTATACTCCAACCACCGTATTTACCAATAGTTTTTAGTGTAAATCTCTTGGTTTCATTCTGTCCGGAATCATAAATGATTCTAAGCTTCTCAATGTCAGCAGCAGATATTTCTTTTTGAATAATGATGCAGCACGCCTTCTTCACAGTGTTAGAAGAGTCATTCAAGAACTCAAGCGCTAATTTCTTGGCGTGTCCATAATCCAAAAGAGAAATTGCGAATAAGCTGGCAGCTCTAAGTTTAACTGACTTTGATTTTAAAAATCTCTCGATTATTTCATTGTCGCCTTTATTGCCAACTTCAGCCAGTCCAACAATAGAGCCAACATCAGGTTTTGTAGCCAACCGTTCCTCGTAAATCTGCGAAAAATCAAACTGGTCAGCCTTTGCTAAGACAAGTCTTGCTACAGCCCGTACCGCTGCTGATGCGTCAAACAGAAGTTGATATATTTCTGTCTTAAATTCATTAGTCTGACTTTGAGGAATCATATTTACCGCATACTGCCTGATCTTTTGACTTCGGTCCTTAAGCAGTCTTTTTATCAACTCCGGATTATTAATGAAATCAATATTCCTTATAGCCAGGAGTCTTATTAAATGATTTTTATCAAATAGTATTTCTTCAAGAACTGAGGCTTTTAGTTTGCCTTTTTTAATTAGGTTTCTAAAAATAAAAAATCGATCACTATCCGAATACTTGTCAATCGACTTGATGATTCTTTCAATATTGTTGTCCGAAAAAATGAATTCAGTTATATCGTTGTGAATGTGTCTAAGGTCACTTCTCCCAATCTTTAAAAGCCAATCGATTAGTCCATGGTTTTTAATCAGAAAATCCGGTTCCTCTCTTTGAATAACGTCCTTAATCGCTTTTTCAGCTTTGGATTTGATAACAGGAACCCAGTCACCCAGTCGAAAGAGTATGAACGGAAATGTAAATTGATTTGAATTTTCTAATAGTCCATTGAACGCTTCTTCCCGAATGTATCCGCTACCATTCATTGAAGCTACGTTAAGCAGACTTAACTTTAGTTTCTCCTCAAACTTGTCAAATTTTCTTAAGTCCTCTTTCTTAAGATAAATAGGTCGCAACGAGTGATAAAGAGTCTTATTCTTAAATGCAGTCTGCTTAGTCAACAGTCTGTGAATTGTCTGTGCGCACTTAGTGGCCACTTCGATGTCCGAATTGAAAACCCATTCAAATATGCTTGATATTTGTCCGAAGTCATGTATTGAGTCGAAGTCGGGTTTGTACGTGTTCACAAATTTTGAATGAGGCTCCGCTATCTTGTCAGTCGATTTTGCTTGTCCGAATATCTTATTTAGTAACCCCATCGTCATTTAAAATAATTGGCCATAGTCGAGTCACCCAAGGGAGTTTCACCCTTAGGTTCTCACACATTCTTCGTCTATCTAGATTTTCAATATCGTCCGTATCTGCTAACTCCACTGTTTTATTTATTGGATCTACATTTTTAAATTGAGTCCCATACAGTTGCTTTTCACCACCATTAATCTTTGTCCGTTTGGCCACTTCAATTGTCCCCTCGCGGGTCAATTTGCTTTTTTTGTCTTTTCAGAATCTTAACAATACGATTGTATACAATTTCCGATATCGTCCACATGTTTCCACCGCTTGTATTCACAAATTGAATAACCACCGTATCAATATCCTTATGATAGCGTGCAATACTCTGGTAACCTGGCAACAAGCCGGTATGTTCATATCCATAAATAGATGAATAAAGTTTCTGCTCATCATCATTTAATAGTGAACCATCACTTAATGCTCTCAAGAATATTCCTACATCCTCTGCTGTCGCAACCATTGATCCTCCAGGAGATACAAAATCGAGCATCTTCACATCCTTGTCATAATGGGAATCGTATCCACTAGCAACTTCACTTGAATCCACTTCACTCAATAATCCAAAAGTATGAGCTAACCCAAGGGGATCTAAAATTTCCTTTTTGATGTATTGCCGATGACTATACCCCAGTGCCTTATCAAGTATGTTTCCAATCAACAGATAGTTCGTATTCGAATAGTCATAGCGTTTGTCGGGTTTAAATTTTGCGGGTTCATCCAATACCAAGTCCAGTACCTTGTTGACATCTGTTGGCGGTTTGGACCACGGGAACTCTTTGTCCTCAATCCAATCGGGGATGCCGCTGCGATGTTGCAACAACATTCTTAAGGTAATCTTATCAGCATTTTCTATTCTTCCAACAAGTGAAGGTAAAAGTTCAGCGAGTTTGTCATCAAGCGACAATCTTTGGGTATTGATTAGTTTGACGGTAGCAGCCGCAATGTACAACTTGCTTATACTAGCAATCTTAAATAGCGCTTGTGGGTCGGCTGGCACTTTATGCTCTCTATCTTTCAACCCAGCTGCATAAAATGCCGGTGGCTCACCCGACTGATCTATATATACAATAATTCCGTCAAGTTTATAATCTAGTGCATCACCGAGTTGCTCCTGAATTGTATCTGGTAATGGTGCTAACCAAGCCCTTACCATAGTCCAAGGTATGAATACTACAGAACAGATTATTGCAACGATAGGTATAATTTTTCTAAGCAGTTGTTTTGTATGTTTCATCTTATCTCAGAACGATGCTTGGTCAGAATTGTCAGTATTTTTTAATTCGTTCGTTCATTATCTGCTAATTAAATATGGACACGAATCTTGGCTCTTTTGCTTGCTTTGGAGTCGCGCGGGAATGTGCGGCAAGCAAATGTGCCATGTTCGATGTACCGAATCTATCCCGCGGCATTATGCATAACGTCTGGCTATGAGCAGTTACTTTGGTCTTTAAAAATATTAATAAAGCAATGGCTCATAGCTTTTGTTATGGGCTGTGCCTTGAACTACCCTTTATTAGGCTTTCTGGTTTTTGAAGAGTCATCGTTGTCGATTTTCTTTTTCTATTGATTAGACCTACAACATTATTATCCTCAAGATTGTATTGAACCCAAAATTCACCACATCCCGGTATGAAGAAATCGTCAGCCGTTTCTGTTATCGAGTTACTTCTTTTACGTTCATTGCATTTCCGCAATGCAATTACGTAATACTCGCCCTTCTTGAAATTTGTAATGTATGGTCTGCAAAGACTACCGTCATCCCCGAATACTTTAATTTCCTTCCTGTCCTCTTTGCCTTTCAAAACCTTTACTATCTCAAACATTGCTGAAAGCGGTTGATTACGCGTTGCATTAAACTCCAAATAGTCTTGATAGTCTTTAACATGAACAATCGCAACTAAGTCAACTTGTTTGCTTGTTTTTAAGAAATTGCCATCACTGGAAAAACAAATACAAGCTTGCGTGGTAGTCCATGTAATTATACTCAATATCAGTAATATCTTCTTTTTCATAGGCATTGCCACTAACATCACGCTATAAGACACTCAGTATCCTATATCCCTCTATTATCTTCCCTTCAAATTAAACCCTATTGTTGCATTATCCAAGAGTCAGTGCACCCTTATAGCGACTACCCGATCTGCCGTATCATGTACGGTGATGATTGCTCCATTACTTCTTTCGGCTTCCGTGAGCAGGAAGGTGAAGTCTCCAAGTCGGTTCACAGCAACGGGGCGTGTAACGGCTGGTGTGCCCGTTGCATCGTATAGCGCTACACGCACCGCTTTTAATACAAAGTCCTTCTTGCTCACCGCACAGTTTGTGCTTTTGTCTGCATTGGCAGAGGTGGTGAGCTGTGGCTTACGCATATAATCGGTAATCGCTGCCGTATACGCATTGGGTAATTGCAGCTCCTTCGCCTTCTTTTTATAGTACGCTTTCCTTTCAGGATCAAGCATCATCGCCTTCGCCCACTGCGTTGCTTCTTTGAATTTACTCCGGTTAGCCTGCTGCTGCGCACTCTGCGTTTTAGGTGGATTTGGCCATGCCGTTACTACCGTCATGCTTCCATAATTTTTAAACACCAGACCGCCCACCGCGCCACTAAGTCCTTCAATGAGTGTATTACTTCTTACAATTGCCATAGTTATACTCGTTTATTTCTGTCGCAAGTAAAGCCACCACCCCGCAGCCAGTCTGCGGGGTGGTATTTATTTTTAAAATTTTAATCCTCATCATCAACGAATTACAAAAAACGCATAATCACACCCCGTCTATTCATTTTCAGATCCATACTAGTATCCATTCTCCCGTTTTCCAACCACGCATCTACCTCAAAGCGAGAGTGGACAATCCCCTTACATAGGCTGGACAATCCCCCTACATTGCCCGAACTCAGGCCCCATCTACCTGCTTGAGTCTAAACCCCCACATTTGAAATAATTTCCCTGATCAAATACATTTGTGTCTTACAATGCTCAAATCCTCTTTCACCAAAGACAAAATTGAAGCTGGCTGCGATGAAGTAGGCCGGGGTTGTCTGGCCGGGCCGGTAGTAGCTGCTGCTGTCATTCTCCCTAAAAAGTACAGGCACAAAAAACTGAACGACTCAAAACAATTAAATAAGGAAGACCGGATAGCCATTCAGGAAGATATCCTTCGGGATGCCCTGGCATGGGCGGTAGCCGAGGTAAGCAATGAAGAGATTGATCTCATCAATATTCTTAACGCCTCTTTCAAAGCCATGCACCTGGCGGTAGACCAGTTGGCTACACGGCCAGAGCTTTTGCTGATCGATGGCAATCGCTTCAACCCGTATTACGATCTGCCTCACGAATGCATTATTAAAGGAGATGCCTGCTTCTTATCCATTGCCGCAGCTTCGGTGCTGGCCAAAAACTATCGTGACGAGCTGATGGGAAAACTAAGTTCTCAATATCCCGGCTATTTCTGGGAAACCAATGTAGGCTACCCCACCCTGCAGCATCGGGAGGGAATACGGCAACTTGGTATTACGCCCTATCACCGTAAATCTTTTCAGTTGCTGCCTGCTCAGTTAGAGCTTTTTTAGAACAGCCTTCCACTTACTCATACAAACCCTCCACTTACTCATTTCACTTTACCCGGGTCAGCCCGGTAGTTCACCTTTGCTTTACTCATAGGTTTGGGTAAGGTTTATAAATAGCCCGGGAAGCAGACGGCATTTCGGGCTTTTTCTTTTTTAATCAATCTCATAGCTTGCACGCGGAACGCTGTTGTTTTTTAGCTTCCACCACTTCATGTGCCTTATTTTTCTTTCGCTGCATCATCATCCCACTTATAAATTAATTATTGCGGGCAATCGCGATGAATTCTACCAGCGCAAAACAGCCTCTGCCGATTACTGGTCCGATCATCCTGAAATTCTGGGAGGAAGAGATCTGGAGGCGGGCGGCACCTGGCTGGCCATATCAAAGGCAGGAAGGATAAGCATGATCACCAACTACCGCGATCTGAAAAACATAAAGCAAAACGCCCCATCACGCGGTTCTTTAGTTTCTGATTTTTTGCTCAGGACGGATTCGCCCGAACACTATTTAAAAGAGATTCATCACGACAAGGATAAATACAATGGCTTTAACCTGATTACAGGCACAGCCGATAATTTATGGTACCTCTCCAACTACAAAGAAGGAGTTCATCAAATCAGCAATGGCATACATGGCTTAAGTAATGCCTTGCTGGATACACCCTGGCCCAAAGTAGAATCAGGAAAAAGAAAGTTTGAATCCATCCTAAAAGAAACAACCGTACTACCCGACACCCTTTTCAATATGTTGTTTGACGATCGTATGGCCGCAGACGACCAACTGCCCGACACTGGTGTTGGCCTTGACCGGGAGCGAATGTTATCTTCTATGTTTATCAAGAGCCCGGGCTATGGATCGCGCTGTTCCACTGTGGTTTTGGTGGATTATACCAATCATGTACTGTTTGCCGAGCGTACGTATGATCTCACCACATACGCTTACACCA
>Ga0307515_10023988_pt1 | contig 10655 bp, 11 predicted proteins | sample 17_EM_MG_FD_194513 | JGI IMG/M metagenome (GOLD analysis project Ga0307515, IMG submission 194513) | Populus trichocarpa ectomycorrhiza microbial communities from riparian zone in the Pacific Northwest, United States - 17_EM | ecosystem: Host-associated > Plants > Roots > Unclassified | place...
AATATGTATAATACTTTACTCAAATGCACTGCGTAAAGGTATTTACCATACGAGTGAGCATGGCGCTCGCACAAGAACAGGAGAGCCCGTATATCGACGTGGGAATATGCTCTTTACTGTAAGTTTATATGGACAGACGAAGGTATTACTACTCACATGTTACAAGTTCCCCTATCGTACTCGAGTACCACGGAGTTCTGATTGTAGTGAGTCGATAAGGGTGTACGGCATGGTATTGTGCAGGCAGGTTATGCAGAGCCCGCTTTTTGTTCCCTCCTCGATTCATGTTCATCACTAAGGATTAACCTCACATCCGCATGGCGACCTAATCCGATCCCTCATCGACCGGACAAGCCCGCCCCTACTTCACGGCACCCTTTATCACCATTGCCCCCCCTCCCTCAACGACTACTTCCCCTTCCTCCCTTAGCATTCAGGCACAGGTAAGCAAAAGGGGGGGGAAATAAAGCAAGAAAAATAAAACCCTCCAAGGATATCGTTCCCGGCAAGGGTTCAGCAAAAAAAGGGAAAGGATAGAAAAAATAGCTTGAGGAGGGCAAGGGAAAGAAGGGAAGAAGAAAAATGGGTTGGGGGGGAGCACATGCGATGTATGATACTAGTACCACCATCAGACAAACCTTGAACCCTTCCTCTTCACTCTCTCCAACTTCCCATGAGCGGGGGAAAACCACCACCACCCTCTCAAAAGGTAGGTGCAACCCGATCCACTTTTTACTTTCCTTTTCCTTTTTCCTTTTTCCCTTTCTATTCCTCTTTTCCCCATTTTCCCACCCATAATCGAAAGTAAAAGTACCGTATCTGCTGTCGTACTACCTCAGTAGCTAACACAGAGAGAGCACAGTACCGGCCGTGCCTGGTAGGGTCCAGACGACTAGTAAAGTAAGCATTGTAAAAGCACAGGTGGGTAGAGAGCTTTGCATTTACGACGACGACGTCACGACAGCAGCTTCCCACGACACCTATATATCATATTCATCGTGTAACTATAGTGCGAGACCCTAGTCACCATTGATGGTAAAGTCAAGATAGAGTGTAGCCAAGGTTTTACTCGGATACTCGTGGACAAGTCCGCAGGTGAAAAAAAAGGGCGCGAAATAAAGCAGTGGTACTCGAGTATAAAGGTCCGGGCTAGGTTAAAAACCGACTCTAGCTCCCTCTCAGTTAATGCCTAAAAGGGTTACGAACCAGCGAAAACGGGTTAGGACTAGGAAGCACCTGCACTTGTACCAGTACGGAAAAGCGATACACAACGGACAAGAAGCCGGAAATGTTTTCTTTCTTTCACAGATTTCGGAGGCTTGGATTTTTGTCTGGTTCATGGTGGCGGTATGTTGATAGGACAGCAACCCATAACGAGAGAACAGAGGTATTGTTATCCTAAAGCGAAAGAGCTATCTATGGCTGTGGGTTGTATTTATTTATTTTTTACGTGGGGGAGAGGGAGAAGAAGCAAGTGTTGTTGCGTGGGCAAGGGTCAAATTCAACAGGTTAGGTTAGTCTCGGTCGGATATGGATGGGGTCGGTTTTTTTTTTCCTTTTTTCCCTTCTCCCCTCTAAAAGCTGTGGGACCTGCGGGAGCGTGCTAGGGCTAAAGCAACTTTCTTTTCTCGTGGCTCAAACGTGCCCATGAAACTTAGGCTCGGCCCCGGGGAGCCTTAGGGGGGAGGCAACCGGTCATATGGCGGTGGCAAGTTCGGAAAAACGACCAGGATGCTCCCTTCCTTTTACGGTATTTTTCCCTCCAGTTGCGGTGGTGGTGGTTGCTTACAGCAACGGAGGGGGGAGGAAGGGAGAAAGGGTGTGGTGTGGTGTGTGTGGTGTGTGTGGTGCGTGTGGTTGTGAATGAGAGGGGATGGGGGAGACTAGGATAAGTGTGATGGGCGGCCAGGCAACCAAGGCCAGGCCCAAAATGAAAAATGATTAAAATGCCAAGCCGCCCCGGTCGAAATTTACTCTTCTACGCACTGCGCAGAAAAACGTGCTCCTCAGCACACGTCGAATTCCTGCTTGCCTGGCCTCCCCACTCTCACTTCACATGAGGAATCTGGTGAGAGCAGCAACAAAAGCATAGCAAAGATTATATGAAAAAATAAAATAAATGAAAAAAGCAACTTTTTACGAACTTTCACACAGTCAGTGTGCAGACACAATCATCCCCCTGCCGGCATCATACTCGAGTACAGTTGGACAAAGGAAGCGTTTGTGTACGGTATGCATGTAGCCTTTTCGTTCGCCATCTTCGCAAGCCATGGTAAGCGTGAATGGTGGATGCGTATGATGCAGTCAGTCACTACCGTCCTGTAAGCTCTCCTAAAAAAGCCCTCCTTACCATACTGTACTTCAAAGAGCCGGTAATTTCCATTCCAATCTGTTCAGGCTCCTCAAGGGCAACAACACCTTAAACTCAGCAGTCTTGATTCACCTTTCTTCCCCACCTTACTTCTTTCCTCCAACCTACCGAGCACCCGATGTCATTGTTATCATTTGCGATAGCGCGCAGGCGGCCATCCTACACACCCATAAAAATCCGCTTGTTTTGAGAGCTCTCTTTTCCAGCCTTCTCGTTGGTGGGTTCTGAGTCCCAGCGCAACCGCTCTGTCGGGCCAGATTCGATATTTATATTGGCCAACATCCTCACCCTCCTGAATCAACTTATTGTCAAAACTTGTTCGCTTCGCTAGAAAAACGTGGTGTCCACCACTGACTGGAAAGTATAGCCCCACTACTCGTACCAAGCCCGTTGAATTGAATACAGTGCCGGTACTTGAGACGAGGAGAATAGGGGAGGGGTCGGATATCGTCTAACTTATCCGGCTTTTTTCTTTTCTTTCCCCCTTCTCCTGATCGGGGCAGCAAAGCGTTCGATTGAGGATCGCGTGCCTTTGCCTACGTCGGCGACCACATATTGCAATGGTCGGCGTATGGTCGGGGGATCACATCGTTACAATTTTACGATGCATAGACGAATGAACCTGGCTACCGAGTTGGAATCCAAACCAGTTTACAGGCTCGCTTGACGGGAACGTTCCCGGGTGCACGAGTACATCATGAAAACAATGAAAAATAATTAATAATAATAATAATAATAATAATAATTTACGACAAAACCAAATGAGGATGGTTAGGGTATATGCGTTCGCCGGTACGGTACCGTAGGCTGGTTGCCGTACACTCGTAACCTTATGTTACTCTAATTTATGGTCTCTCGGAGACAAAGGGGGGCAGGTATTATAGATTGGCAGGCGATTAGTTGGTTTGGGAACGGTGTCGGCAGGGCTCTCTAACTTCTATTTGCTTGCTTGCTCAACTTTGTTGGGGATATGTTTCGGGGTTGGTTTTCCACTGCTCCCACTCGTGCTCTGCTCTGCTGACTTGGTGCTGGTTGTGGGATGATTGGGTTGCTGCGCTAGAGAACCTCTTAGTTGAAAGTAAAGGGCATTGAACCATGTTTGGCAGGAACTCCGGCGGGAGGAGCCTCTAAGTTAAGGTGATTTTTCTACGTCCCTCATTGACCAACTAGTTACCAGAAGGCACAACTTGAACTCTTTACCGTATCGTTCCCGGCACGCCACACGATTTATCGTTTGGGCAGGGATTTCTCCCTTCAGCTTTATCATGACATGACCACCAAGAATGGTTCCACAAATGTCTCGATTTCGTTGACGCATTAGCAGGAAAAGAAAGGAAACGGAATTGCTTATCGCAGTTGGTTAAAGGTTTTTGAAATCAGAGTCGCATCCCAGTGCTTGTTCTCGATTCGAATTCCGGCTGGCGATCGTATGGACAAGCGAAATGGCAGAGGGGAAAAACAAAATAAAACAGAGTATGATATAACCATCAAATTTTGTGATGAGCAAGGAGCGCATACAGCGAGTGACTGCCGAATCCCGCAGTAAGAGTGGTGGAAAAAGAAAGAAGGGGGAACCGAAGCCTGCCTGCCTGCCGATGGTCGGTGGTGGAAGTGGTATATAAAAAAAGGCCTAAACCTACATAACATGGGATAACAAGGACCGCATTGCACACCGGGCATAAATTTACGTATGGTTCCAACTTTTTTCCTTCCAAACTCACGATACGGGATCGAAATCTCAGCGGCATCGCCTGGCCTTCCCGTGCCCCGCCCCCGGGAAAGGTAAAAGGTAAATTTAATAAATGAAGGTTACAAAAAGCAAAGGAAGATATATATAGATATATATGCACCGGTATTATGGGAAATAAGAAACAAAAGTAGGATGTTTGCGGGCACAACTAGCGAGGAAAGCAGCGGCAACCGCGAAGGATGTGGGAGATGGGGGCCCCGATTTGGGTGAACAAGCGAGCAAGCGCAACTACTCGAGGTATTTACTTGGGAGCTTCACATAATCTAATGATGGGATCTCGCATGAATCCTGTGTCTCCGCACTTAAACCTGTGGAGGAGAACTCGATTCCCCCTCGAAAATTTCAGCCAAGACTTGGGATCTTCGGCCAACCGTGAGGGCTTGGATTTATCTGCACAACATCCAGATATCCTATCTATCATACCAAAGCCCGTGGTGCTGGTCTTGTGTTCGGTTCGGAGCGGAATGCTACATGCTCTTGTGTAGGACGGAGGTGAGAAGGCGGGATATTTGGATTGAACCTTGTTACCGTATCTGCGGTTTGACCAGATCCGGGATTCGCGATACATGGAGTCGGAGGTTTTTTGTTATAATTGATGTAGAAATGAGGCCTTCGTCAGGATTGATATAAACACATGTAACTTTAGGCACCGCAGTGCATTCCCCCCACCCCGTGCTTAATAATCTACCGGTACGGAAGTATTAGGGAGTTAGGGATAGTAGCGAAACTAGTTTTCCAAAAATAGCCATTGAGCAAGTAGGAATTGTGGCCCTGAAAGAGTCGTGGTATGATACTGCGCTTTCGTTTCGTTTTGCTGAGTCATTTTTCTTTTTCGAACCGTTGTCGACACCTTGGCTTTTAGAATCTGATAGGAAAACCCTATCACAGGCTCTTGCCCTCCAATATTTCCCCCCCACGTTGTGCTCCACCCATATAGATCAGCTTTCTAAGACAAAGAAGTTTAACCCCCTTGCGCGATAGTTGTCGGGAGGTCAACCACCCTTCCAATTGACTTCGAGAATCAGAACCAGATAAGCAAAGTCAACACGATGGGCGAACCGGGCGAGCTTTTGGGCAACGAGGCAGAGGGAGGATGGATAATTCAAAAATTCGGCGGGACAAGTGTTGGGAAATTTGCGGCTCAAATTGCGGAGCAAATCGTTAGGTATCATACATCAGTCACCGTTGAATACCTGTCTCCAACTAAACACACAAACGAGCGAAATTAGAGAATTAAAACTGGCTGACCACAATATCTTATGGTAGGATAAACATTCACACGAATAAAGTCGCAATCGTATGTTCCGCTCGAAGCACGGATACCAAAGCCGAAGGAACTACAAACCGGTGGGTTGGCCCCAAGCTATTCTATCCTGTGAAGTGAACCAATGAAGCAATGGGCTCAGCTGATCCCTTCCTAACCTGTTATCAGGTTACTCCGAGCAGCGGAAGAAGCCTTGAAACCGCAATCGAAGCTGTATATCGGTATCGTGAATGACATCCGGGAAGACCACATTCGCGCCGCAAAGCAGGAAATCCGCTCAGAGGAAATCATAGCTATGCTAGAAAGTGAGATTGAGGCAGAGTGTGGAAGGCTAGCAAGTTTCCTGAGCGCGGCACAGGTCTGTCTCTACCGAAACAAGTGAAACCAAAAGCCCCGCGAGGTGGGCAGCAGAGGGTTCCGGTAGGTAGCTGATTTGTATTTATAGATCATTGATGAGATTAGTCCTAAGACGAAGGATATCATTGTCGGAGCTGGGGAAAAGCTTAGCTGCTTATTCATGACCGCAATGCTGAGGGACAGGGTAAGTTTTGCTTGATTCCTTTTTTCTCTTTTTTCTCTTTTTTCTCCCCTTTCTCTTGATAGGTGGGGCTTGTCTGTCCTACTTTTACTAATCTCCCTGCCCGCTTGTGGGGCGGCCGGTTGCTTAGGGCGTTGATGCGGAGTATGTCAATCTCGAAAATATCATTCACGGGTCCTACCCTGCCAAACACGGGCTAAATCAGGAATTCTATGACTACCTTGCAAACCAATTGGGGGAGATGATACGGGGTTGTGAGGGGAGGGTCCCTGTCGTTACTGGTAGGTGATTGAATAGTACTCGTAGAGCCCATATGCTATTATAATTTTTATCGAATAAAGCGGAACCAAACTAGCGGTCAGAACGCGTGGGGCTTTTCAGGTTCAACGAGTGCTAATCCTCCCACTTACTTCCGGTCAGGCTATTTCGGAACGGTCCCGGGGAGCATATTGTCATCTATCGGGAGAGGATACACGGATCTTTGTGCGGCGTTGCTGGCGGCTGGCTTGGATGCGGATGAGCTTCAGGTTTGGAAGGAGGTGGATGGAATTTTTACTGCGGATCCTAGAAAGGTTCCTGCTGCACGTTTGATACCCATAATTACTCCGGAGGAAGCTGCCGAATTGACCTACTATGGATCCGAGGTACGTTTTAGCTATAATTACCGGCATTATTATTATTTTTATTATTACCATGGATCTTTTTCTTTTCTTTCGCATTTAGCCCTATCTCGTTAGTTTCCCTGTTAACACATGTCCAAAGGTTATCCACCCGTTTACCATGGAGCAGGCGATTAAGGCTCGTATCCCTATCCGCATCAAGAACGTCGAAAATCCCACCGGGGAGGGAACTATTATCTTTCCGGACTCAATTTCTCGGAAAGGCGAAGAGACACCAACCTACCCACCCCGCCACATCCGGCTCAGGTCTCAGGATCCACTTTTACGGGAACGGTTGAAACGCCCTACAGCTGTGACCATAAAAAATAACATTGTGGTTTTGAACATTCACTCCAACAGGAAATCCCTATCACATGGCTTCCTTGCAAACATCTTCTCGGTGCTGGATCAATGGCGCCTCACGGTAGATCTGATCTCCACTTCGGAGGTACACGTGTCTATGGCCCTGCACTCCGAAGATAGGGAGCAGAACCTCAAGGACGCAATTGAGGAGCTGAGAAAGTGTGGGACCGTTGATGTTATTCGCGACTTGACTATCCTTTCCCTTGTGGGAAAGCAAATGAAACACATGATCGGCATAGCGGGTCGTATGTTCACGGTTCTCGCAGAATCAAAAGTCAATATCGAAATGATTTCGCAAGGCAACTTCCCCACCATTTTTCCATTCTTCACACCACTGGCAATTGGTATGGCTAACAACGGTATGATTGCCGCAGGCGCGAGCGAGATAAATATCTCCTGCGTGGTCAGAGAAACCGACGCGATCAGGGCCATGAACATACTTCATACGAAACTTTTCATATACCAAGATTCGCCATAAGTTTATTTTTATTTCCTATGTATATCCCTTGTTTGATCTGTCGGCTCAGACTGCTAGATTATGTGCGAGTGCCATATGGCATTGCTATTTTTATTGTAAATTTATAGCCTCGCGCACCTGTTGGAAGCACTTGTCTGGGAGATTTTTGAGCAATAATAGAGAATGGATTTTTAGATTTGCTTGATCATTTTTCCTCCCTCAATTCTATCAGATACCGGGAGCGGTGTGAGCCGTGAAGTTTGAGGGGTGAGGTGAAGTGTGGTGAGGCGAGATGATAGGCGCTAACCCATTCTGTTTTGTCGTACTGCTGTTGGCTTATTGTCAGCTAATAATTTGGTATGCCTGTACCATATGGGCACCGGTATTTGGTATTGTATGTAGTAGTTATTTCTGTTTGGTAGGCTAGCAACAGAGATGGTGCAGGTTGGATAGCTGCCTTTACTTCACAAAGCGAGTGGTTCTCGTCCAGTTGGTTACGTGTTCTAAAATACGTAGGGACCATGCTGTTGTATGAAGTCCATTGGAAGATTTGCACTCCAGCAAACCTTCTCCCCTGGGAATGATTTGCTTATACGCGAGGCACGACCTTGTATGAGCTCAACATGAGATATACGAATTCACATGCTTACCATGTGGAATTTGGGGTTTACTCGTACTGGTCGAATATTTATTATTGATTTGATTGGGGGTGATTGCGTCTGGCGGGTTATTATAGGAGGCAGAGAGATTGAGGTTTTGTTTTGTTCGGGGGTCTTAATTGTTGCCCAAGCTCAATTGAGCAAGGATACTCGTAGGAAATGTCAAACCGAAATCGCTGTTCTCGTGTCTTCAAAGGACTAGCGATATTATACAAGTATTATAGGACTTTTGCACTTTCATTACGGTATGGCACCCATCGCAGCCCTTCATCTGAAATAATGGCACTTTGGAGCAGGGTTAGGGTACTCTAGAGAAAGTCGCCATCTAAACAAACAAAAATAACTTAACCTAACTTGCTTGCGCTGTAGCGCTCTTGGCGGCCGTTGAGCCGCATCCGAAACACAACTTTTTTTTTTCCCTCACACCTACTGTACCACACAGAATTCCGTCCGAGAGCCCCTCTAACCCCCGCCTGGCAAAAAGGTGCTACCAATATACAACCTCGACATGAAGCGCACCACAAAACTTCTCAATTCCATCCAGCGAGGAGGCCAGTTGCAAGCTCGCAGAGCCTCCTCGAACGTCAGCGTTTTCTCCGGCATCCAACCGACCGGGATCCCGCACTTGGGGAACTATTTGGGCGCCCTCCGCCAATGGGTCGGGATACAGGACAAGTCGCCCGAGTCAGCCAGGCTCATCTTCTGCATTGTGGATCTGCACGCCATCACCCAGCCGCAGGAGGCGGAGCAATTGCGGGAGCGCAAGATGGAAATGCTGGCTACACTTTTGGCTGTTGGGTTGGATCCTAGGAGGTGCACGATTTTTGAGCAGAGTCGTGTGCCGGCGCACTCGGAATTGATGTGGATTTTGAGTTGTGTTGCGTCGATGGGGAGGTTAAATCGCATGACTCAATGGAAGGTGCGTGGGTTTCTTGGTTTTTGTTTACCATCGCCCACCCACCCGCTACCAGGCAAGCTCTTGTGGATAATGGTTTTGCTGAGTCTTGTTGGGGGAGGAGGGGGGAGTAGAGCAAGCTTGGGGTCCCCCCAGATCAAGATGTCCTTCAGGAGAAGCCTGCTACGGCCGGCTTGAAGTTGGGGTTATTCTCGTATCCGGTTTTACAGGCGGCGGATATTCTGATACACAAGTTTGCGCACCTTTGATTTTTTTTTTGTGCCAAGGAATTACGGGGGTTTGAGACTAATAAGGAAATAGAACTACGCATGTTCCGGTTGGTGAAGACCAAGCCCAACATTTGGAGCTCACCCGAGAGATCGCATCTAGCTTTAACAAAACCTTCAAGAGAGATATCTTAAAATTGCCTATTACCCTCCTCTGTACCACCCCTCCCAGCTCATGCATGTACGTTTCCATCTCCCCCGGAAATAGCTAATCAAACACCTTAGCACCGGCCAAGCGTGTGATGTCGCTCAAAGACCCTACGCAAAAAATGTCCAAATCAGCCGCAGACCCCTCCTCCCGCATTCTCCTAACAGACACGCCAAAAGGGGTTCGCGACAAACTCAGAAAGGCCATAACCGATAGCCACCCAGGCCCCCTGACCTACGACACGCAGAACCGACCAGGCCTTTCAAATCTCATCGAGATACTTTCCCACATCCGGCGCCGACAAGACTTTGAAAACGTAGCCAAGGAAGTCTCAGATTTGAGTCTTAAGGAGTTCAAAGATCTTGTCGCAGACGCCATTAGCGAGCACTTGGAACCCATCCGGGATGAGTACGAGAAGATCATCGCGGAGAGTAATAGAGAGGTGCTACGTTTTGTAGCGAGTGAGGGAGAGCGGAAAGCTCGGGAGAGTGCTGAGGAGACGTTGGCGGAGGTTAGAGAGGTGGTGGGAATATAAAAAGCATTTAAAAAAAAGTTCTTACTTTACTTTTTTTGTGTACGGTATTGTATCATATTTACTTTTAGTTTTTTTCGTTCATGGAAGTTATTCCCCTCTCCTTCTCCTCCTAACTTGTTGCATATGATGCTCCCTCCTTCCCTGAACATGTAAATCCGTCATTTCGGTTCTCAATTGGGTAATGGTAGACTATGGTATGCGGTACTGCATACAATGATAGCGCTATAGTAGCACTCGGGCGTATCAGTTAAAATTGTAAAAAAAAATAACGCGCCTGGAGGGGGCGACTTATAGCGTTTCGCAGAAATTGTCCTCGATTTTTATGGGACACTTGATCCCAACCTCCACCTCTCCAAGCCCATTAGCCCTTGTCTCTATTGTCAGTTGTGTAGGGTCAGCAGAGATAACATCCAACCATCATCACCATCATCACTCCCCACGAGTACTTTTGGTTGGGAACTTTACCTCTCATATCACCAAACCGGATTTTATAGTATATTCCCACAAAAAAAAGACTCCTCATGTACCACTGCCGCCGCCAGGTCGTAGCTCACTTTGAAAAAATAGCGTCTGTCCAAAGGTACTGTATATACGAGTATCACACTTTCTAAGCCACAGCAGGGGGTGCCCTATGCAGTGGGATTGGGAGAGTGAGCGCTGACGGGAAAACACTTTGAAGAGCATGTTGGAACAGCTCCCTGCAACCATCACAGGCCCTCACAAGTCCTA
>Ga0307515_10023989_pt1 | contig 10654 bp, 9 predicted proteins | sample 17_EM_MG_FD_194513 | JGI IMG/M metagenome (GOLD analysis project Ga0307515, IMG submission 194513) | Populus trichocarpa ectomycorrhiza microbial communities from riparian zone in the Pacific Northwest, United States - 17_EM | ecosystem: Host-associated > Plants > Roots > Unclassified | place...
GACGGTAAAGAACACGCATGAAATCTGCGTCGCAGTTAAGTTGTTGTGAGAAGATATGACGGTTCTGTATGGAGGGACGAACGTAGACGAAAACTTTCCCCGGTGCTTCAACCACGTCGTGATAAGTCACCTAGGGGTGGTAGATATCAGTCTGGGAGCTTGAAGGCGGGTTCTCCAGTGTCGGATACGCACATCCAACTTGTTCACCGGGGAAAATATCTTTCCCCACACCTGGAGGTGACTTTCCTTCGTCTGCACTGGAAAGTCAGTGGACTTGGGGAACGCCTCATATTGATAATCTTTTGAGAGGAGCGGCGCGAGGTTGTTCAGATCGAGAGAGATGTAGGCGTCGATCATATTCTTGACGGCCTTCAACTGGGGAGTGCTAAGATCGAAGTCGACCATTCTGGATGTGTGGGGTGGTGAACGTAGCGGCGAGAGAGACTGGGAGTTGTTTGGTAACAGCTTATATAGAACATGCTCACAGAACTTCCGGTCAGCTGCGCTTCAGCGTATGTAAAGGACCCCAGAGACTCCGGCCGGATTGGAGCTCTTGTCGAAATCTGGAGCCAGCACTAGTCTACCTAAGGATGGACCGCTCGTCACTGTAGCTACATTCCGTCACGTATTTCGTGAGTGACAAAATCGTGCGCCGGTTGACCTCGCCGGGATGATTATCCTCTTGTAGCGAACATCAAACGCTAGCCGGCGCAGCCATCGATCAGGTCTAAATCTTGACCTTAGGATCAGTGATCCAGCGAGAGTTGCAAACGTGGGAATTTTCCGAGGCGGCCGGAATCATTTGCCGGAATGTTAAGTTCCGAGTCGTGTGCTTTGTTCACACAGCAATGAGAACACCTAATACGCGAAATACGAATGCATTCGGGGGTAAAGAAGGGTACACCGAGGAAGAGGCCCAACGACTCACATCCAAAAAGGAAAATTTCTCAAGCACTAACTAGATCTCCTGCCTCACGCCAATCGGATTTGGCCTGTCCGTTCACCGACGGTTGGGTAGGAGCCTGCCCAAGGCCCACGAATTTTGCAGATGGAACTGTTACGCGCAGAGCCGACGATGCTGCTAAATATTATTTAAATCCTTCCCTCCCAAGCTACCTATAACTACCAAAGCGTGACCATCGAAGACGATAGATAGTATTCATGAGGGACATACACACTTTAAACCTTTATATTGAGGTCGCTTGTGATCAGCAACTCGCTGTGCCCCGAGAAACGCCTTTGCCACTATACGGAAAACTGGTAGAATTGTTACATGCTTTTACATTGACTGCTCGATCACGCAGCTTTTTTTTTACTCGTGAACACACTTCGTGGATCTACTAAGCAGCTACCCTCTCGGCCGCAGCCTTGACAGTCCCAGCGAAGAGGGCATCGCGCTGTTTGGGGTCAGAGAAATCCTTGCAACGGAGGATCTTGATTTCCCCCTCCTCCTCTGCAAGATTGTAGATGATATGCATATCGTAGTTGAGCGTGGCCCCGAAGACGGTAAGGAACACGCATGAGATCTGCATCGCGGTTAAGTTGTTCTGAGACGATGCGGCGGTTCTGTATAGAGGGACGAACGTCGACGAAAGCTTTCCCCGGTGCTTCAACCACGTCGTTATAAAATATCTAGGGGTGGTGGATATCAGCTCCCAGGAGCCCGAAGGCGGTTCTCCAGTGTCGGATACGTACCTCCAATTTTTTCACCGGGGAAAATATACTTCCCCACACCTGGAGGTGACTTTCCTTTGTCTGTACCAGTGGGAAGCCGATGGACTTGGGGAATGCCTCGTATTGATAATCTTTTGAGAGGAACTGCGCGATTCATATCGAGAGAGCTGTAGGCGTCGACCGCCCTCTTGACGGCTTTCAACTGGGGAGTGCTAGGATCGAAGTCGATCATTCTGAATGTGTGGGGTTTATACTCGTGGGATGGTGGCGAGCGTAGCGGCGGGAGAGACTGAGGGTTGTTTGGTGAGAGCTTCTTATATAGCAACTCAGAACATGCTCACAGGTCTTCCAGTCAGCTGCACTTCAGTGTATGTAAAGGACCCCAGAGACTCCAGTCAGATTGGAGCTCTTGTCGGGGTCTGGAGTCAGCACTAACCTACCTAAGGATGGTCTGCTCGTCACTGTGGCCACATTCCGTCACGTATTTCGTGAGTGACAAAATTGTGCGCCAGTCGACTTCGCCGGGATGACTATCCTCTTGTAGCGAACATCAAACGCTAGCTGGCGCAGCCATCGATTAGGTCTAAATCTTGACCTTAAGATCAGTGATCCAGCGAGAGTTGCAAGCGTGGGAATTTTCCGAGGCGGCCGGAATCATTCAATTGCCGGAATGTTGAGCTCCTCCGAGCCGCGTGTTTTGCTCACAGCAATAGGAACACCTAATTATACGTGAAGTACAAATGTATTCTGGGGGCAAGGGAGGGTGCTTGAGGGGTGGCTAAGCAGATCCCTCGCATTTGGAAAGGTAACTGGGGAAAATCTGAAGTCTGACCCCGCACGGATCCACGGTGCGACGATGACAGTTCAGACTAACGAATTCATCTGAACACGTCGGGTCCCCATGTGATGCTGCATACTAGCACGCAAACGGGCCCGATGGCCGACAACTGAATATGCAGGTGTGGACAGGTGAGACATTTATTTCATAATTCGGTGGTCTACGAACACGGTCTTTCTCTCGGCTGTCCTTGGCGATTACGGGGACAGCTGATACACCCATTCGAGGTTTGTAATCTGAGGCTGACGTGAGAGAGGAACGAACGAAGTACAGATTATACCCTCGGTCATCCAGGATGGTCTGAGATCTGATCATTTGACCCGTCACTCCGCATCGTACCGCGCTCAAGTCTTTTACCATCCCCTGCATAAGTACAGTTTCAAACTACGGAACCAATCCCCGGGTCCAGTCGCTAGTCTCGCTCACCGGTTGTCTCTAACAAACGGCAAAGGAGCAAAATCTCGAGACAGAACGCATCTCGAAACGATAAGTTTCAACAAATTCTACCGGGACCGCAGCGCGTCTTCTCCAATGGCTCGACCCCAATCTTCTCCACGTTCTAAAAATTTGCCGTTTAGACGGACTAGATAATTGGGCAGCTCGCTCCAACAAAACCTGAAGGCCCTTGACGGTTCTCTCGACATCCTTTACCACATCGGAAGTGGGTCCGCACAGTGAGGCGTATTTGGGGGGATGGGGCAGCTCTTCGTATTCATGGGCTGCGCCAGGGTTTGGCTTCACAAACTAATTGGGCAAATGCACGCCACTGAAGATGGAGGATATGAGATTCCACGTTATACATTCGAAATTATTTCCCTTGAATCGTCGCACGGGTTCAAACAGAGCCGATCCAGCGGATCTGTGGCTTCGAATGTGCATACACACCGAGTGGCAATTTAGTACTCCATCGACCTCTCAATGATCCTGGCCAAATGCTCTCGTCCATCTGCCCCGGCAACATCTCCAATACCAGGTGCTAGATCAAGGACCCTTCGTTGTGGTAAAGTTCCGGCGACCAGGGCATCGATGTCGCTGTGGGTGTACCCGACGGCTTTCAAGCCACGGGGTACGCCAAGACCATCGAGGAATCTTGCAATAGCTTCGTAAAGGTGCAGGCCAAGCTCGTGGTCGGGGATACGAGAAATTGAGGGATCCGAAGGTACGGTGTTGTGAAAGACCGCGAGTGCGTCACGGTGGCGGTCAGCTGACGATGGGGCGGTGAACTCGAAGACCGCAGGTGCCGTTAAGGCAACTCTGAACGGAGGGGACGTTGAGTGAGCGATATTCCATTCTTGTCAGAACTACTTACGAAATTCCATGCGGGATGATTGGACCGTCAGCAACGTAACCTGGATGCTTGTACTTGGGGCCCTTCTTGTTCAAGCCCGAGATCTATGAGGTGAAAATGAGCCTTGCGAGGATGCTCAGGACAAAAGCGAAACATTACAGGATAACTGATTCCGTGACACAAGTGAACACCGGCATTTCCAAATCCGATGCCGGCGAATGAAGAAGCCAAACTACCCACAGTGAAGTCAGGAGGGTTTTCAGGGGAAAGAGAAAAAACATCGCTAACAGCATCTGCCTCTTGGCCTCACGATCATCTGGGTTCTTGGCGACCCGAGGGAGATACTTCACGCAGGTTTGCAAAGCCCACCTCGAGAATACATCGGCCGCAGGGTTGCTGCCTTGGTAAGCCGGCCTCAAGATTGGGTTAGCTGGCCGAGGCATCCGTTCGTAATAGCTATGACGGGGTTTGAGGTACACGAAGGATCGTGGGATATGTCTGGACTCACGGAATAGCGGTATAGCTTTCAAGGCTATGACCTAAAACGTCAAGTCCAGCACTGATGTGCACGGCGGTTGGGCATGTATCAGTATTTAGGGTATCAACGATCCCCAGGACGGGTCTCATTTCGCGGCTGGCTATACCAGTCTTGAAGTTTTTGGAGGTGATTTCCAAAACCGCGGCGCCGGTAGTTTCGGAGCCAGTTCCAGCAGTTGTGGGGACTATTGAGAAGGTGAGACAGAGACTCGAGATGAATACTAAGAAGAGAGGTCTGACTTGCGATCAACGGTCGAAGTTTCTGAGTGATTGGCAAGCCCTTGCCTGAGGTATTGTCAGCGTGGTGGCGAGGACTATATACAAGCAAGATAAACTACGAACCGACCGGGGCATTGATGAAGTCCATAAGCTCGGCATCCTTGTAAACCGTGAACCTGGAGCGAGTTGAGCCTTGTCAACAAGTACAGCGGAGCTCTCATTTACAAGTTTGCAGCTTTTGCGGTGTCAATCACGGAGCCTCCGCCAACGCTGTCGAAGGGTCAGCGAGCGGTTCGCGGAGTGTGTGAGCGACCTGCGCACGCGAGGAAATGACTGATGTCACGGGAACGCGCCCAAGCGATGGCGTCCTGCCAGCTGGCTTCGGTTGGTTCTGAAACAACTGGAGAAGCGGTACGAAGTAAGAACGCGGGTTTATATTATTTAGGACCGCGCGAACCCTTGTCATACACTTCGAACGGAAGGTCGGTTTGGGATTCCAAAGAGGCAAGTGCCTTGGAGCGGATTTCAGTATCTGCGGGGAAAGAGAGGATTTCGTGTATACGTTTTTCATCGCGGTCAACTTTGCCACATTGGGGTCAGTAAAGACTCCGACCTAAGGTAAGGTAAAATTGAGGAAGATCTGACTGGGGGACGGGTACGAGCCTTGCGGGCCTTCATATTCTTGAGGTCCATTCCGACCTCCGCCGTAACACCTTCACCGAATCGCAAGTTGGAAGCAGCAACCTGACGTGGTTTGAGTTGGATTGGAGTGCCGTAGATCCCTCCAGACATACCTCAAAGGCGTACTCTTTGTCACCTGGGAGCTGAACCGGAGTCGCGAACTTTCTCAGTTGGTTTAAAGCCGAGACTGGATTGTGGTGGTTGTGAGGGGCCCCAGCCCCGTGACAAGGACATAGGCCATGCTGAGACGCGTTAATGAGACGAAGGATAGAGGTTCTAGATGCTGGAGGGGGCATCGTCGCCGATTAACCGATGGTCGGTGGGGAAATATGGGGAAGGCTATTATTGATCGATGTCGGTGATCCGTTTCTCACGCGGGGAACTCAGTCGGGGACCGGGGTTGTCCTACCCGGCGGCCCGGGGAAAGGCAAGCTGTCGCATTGGGCTCGACTCGCTCTGGTGAGAAAATACAGCCAGCAAGGCTTCGCTGTGAGGGTGAGGTGACGGACAACGGCAAACGGGGATGATGTAAGAATAACCGGAGGCTGTCGATGCACCGCGCTAAGTCCGAAATGAGACAAGTCCGTGTCTGCTAACTCCTTTGGCGTCTGGCTCGATTTCGATCCGGCACGCGCCCCAGCTCTCGAGCAAGCTTCTCCCTCTCTCCCTATCTCCCCCGTCCCCTCAGACGGCGTTTGCCCCTCACAATCATTTTCACCCCCACGCTCTTTTCTTGCTTGCCATGAATATCCTCGTTTGGTCCCTCGCCCTGCTCCTCACCGCATCAGCTTCACGCGCCATTCGTGTACCCGTCTCCCGCTTCAAACTCTCCGGCTTCTCTCCTTTGGAAAAAAGAGCGCAAGGTCACGGTGGCACCACATACAATGTGCTTGCCACTGGAGACTCGCCAAGGGATCTCAAGTCAGTCGGTTGTCCCTGCCGTTTCGCCTATCCTCTCACTCGATTGTGAAATTAGCAACGTCAGAGATTTGATTTACCTGGCTAATGTGAGTTACCTACCCCAGCTATGATTCATCACGATTGACCTCTCCTAGGTTACCGTCGGTGACACGGGTACACATAATCCTGCCAACTCCGCTTAAATCATACCTCTAACACCCAATACCAGAGTACCCCGTCCAGCTTGACACGGGTTCGTCAGACCTCTGTACGTTGTCCCGCGTGCAGAAGTTGCGTTAGCTCTCACACAATTATCTCTCTTAGGGATCAAGGGACAAGTCTCTCCGCTTCCAGACATCTTGCATACCGTATGTTTTTCCCCCCGAGTTCCTGTTGTCGCTCTCATTCTACATGCAGTCAGTGACTTATAATATTTCCTATGGTCTGGGATGGGCTTATGGCAATATTGGCTTCAGCTCTGTCAAATTCGCCGGGTAGGTGGTACCCACATATGTGACAGCTGTCGCTAACGGCCATTTTAGAATCCAAGTCGCAAACCAGTCGTTTCTAGATGTATCCGACGCCAATAACCCCGCCCTTGGTTATGGCGCCCAGGGACTGCTTGGCCTCGGTTTCACCTCCCTATCCAACATCGATAATCTCATGAACCAGACTGGATCTTCCGCTGGCCGAAGCTTCTTGTTCAGTGCCTTTTCCACCAATCCTCAAGAACCCAACTTCATCAGCTTCGCCCTCTCGCGGTCGAGCGACGATGAAGATGAAGTGAACGGTGCGATGACCATCGGCGAGTACGTCCAAGGGTACAACCAGATCGAACAGACACCCGCCATTTCTACCTGGCCCGTCAAACATCCCAGCCGCTGGAATGTACTGCTCGAGGCCTTTCACGTCGGGGCGAAGCCCACGACGGTAACTTCGAAAATCCCTAGTGCCCCCGCGAACCGTGCGGTTGTCCTCCTCGACACCGGTACTTCTTACACCTATGCTCCCCCAGAGGTGTGTCAGGCTATCTATGGTGGGATCCCTGGAGCCACGTACGATTCGACTTCCCAACTGTGGTTGATTCCCTGTAACCAAGAGGTGGACGTAGCACTCCAAATCAAGTAAGTTGAATGCGACCACCACCCGACCAGCCCTAACGGTTTCGCAGTCAACGTATTTTCCCAATACATCCCTTGGACATGACGATTCCTACCAAAGTTGACAACCAGACGTGCGCTGGCTCTTTCATTCCCCAGGAAGTTTCTGTCGGGGACGGTCAATTGTGAGATCCACTTCCCTACGCTTTCCACTTACCGCATTCTAACTCGGAGTCCAGCGATTGGCTGATTGGAGACAACGTCCTTCGTAACGTGTACTCGGTCTACGATTTCGGGGATTTTGACAGCAAGGGCAAGATGGGCGATCCATTCGTCAAACTTTTACCCTTGATTGATCCAAACGAAGCTTCGGGGGATTTTGCTAGGGTCCGAGGATCCCAACCCCGAACAAACATTACCTATAATGTCGCCTCGCAGGGGGTCGTGGGTTCTGCATCGGATGGCGTTTCTGCATCTCAGACCACCATGGACAGACTCGACACTCTTATTCCGATCATGCTCGGTGTCATGGGACTCAACGCCCTCGTTCTCCTGACCATCATCATACTCGCCATTGTTTACATCTGCAGGAAGAAGAGATCTCGTGCCGCGCGACGAGCCAGAAGGCAAAGCCCTCTCCCTGTGCCCATGGGTTCCATGAACGATGTCGAGGCGGCGGAACGTACGCATCGATATGAGCCCGTGATGAACGACGAACGGCAGATGCCTCAGTCCCCTTCGGTTCACTCTCTGCACTCGACCCATTCACCAACTTGGCCGCAGAGCTCGCGTCCTGTGTCAAGTGTTTACCCCCAATCGCTCGGCGGAATTCCCGGAACCATAAGGGACGATCCTTTCAGGACCCCACCACCGTCGCTGCAGAGGGACAGGGACAGGGGAATGCGACCACAATCGTACCAACCCATAAATACCCAGGTCGCACAGATGAACGTTCACCCACCGGTACCTCATTCGGCCCCGGCTGACGATGAGTCGTTTGCTCCACCTTCACCAGGATTCTTCCGACGCGACTTCCCGCCCGGGGATAACTTGGAACCGGGGAACGCTGAGGGGTCACGGCCAAACTCTGTCGCTTAAAGGGTCCTGCGATAGCATGACCCGAACGGTTTGTCCGGACCCCTCCCCCGTTCTTTAATGATGCAAGGCCTCACGTCTTTTGTGTAATGTTTTAATTAATGCTTTCCTCTGCACTCTCCCCTGCGTTATTTCTCTCTCCCCTCTGGATCGATTATCCCCCTTCTCTGACCCACGACCGTGGATTGTATATTCCTGTTACAGATCACACATTCGTTCACTCTTAAATCGGACTCTCTGGCTGTCATTTAGTTCTCCTTCCACCCCGTCTAAAACCTTTATACTTTTTTTTAAACCTCCCCTACCACCACAACCATTACCCGCCGTCTCTCTGGCTCTCACCCGGGCTTTCTCGGACGATGTTACCATATGTGGATGTGTGTGCCCTCTCCTTATCTATTGGTGTTTTGTATATAGTAAGGCGCATGGAAATACAATTACTATAGGTGACTCGTAAAAGTAGGGGGGGGGATGGGGTACGTGCATGGGAATGATAAGGTTCAAAGGAATGAAGAGTTTTAGCGGCGCATGATTCGACCGGGTTTTTGCGATCTCGTTGCCAAGTCGTAGTCCACGACTCGTTCTACGGCCTCGAGACCCCCAACGCCACCCAAAGGTTGAAGTTCAGATTCCGGAGTCTTGGCTCCGGATTCTGTAGATCTCTGGGGAACCGGGGCCTTCTTCGCTCTCACCCTGAACTTCCTCCACGTCTTCATCTCCGGAGTGTCGGCTGCCGGACTCGTCCCCTTCAACACGCGCGTCAGGACATCGGCTAGTGTCGAAACAACCTTCGTAGAGTAGAACTGTTCATCTCGCTTGAGGACGGTAGACTCCGGAACGGCCCCGGAGAGCTGGCCATGGGCCAGGTACACGTCCATGTACTTGGTCCCACTTGAAGACCGCATTCCACCGAAGAAGGTGGCCATCCTGAGACACTGCCTCATGTTTGCCACCTCACCCGATGCCAACGCGGCACGGAGAAGGCACGACATGTCCCGGGCATCCGGTACGAACACCTGACCTTGCGTCCTGCGGTCCATCCGGGGCGGGGAGGTTTTGGGATCATCGACAAAATCTTCGGCGTGGCATCCTGTCATGAGCTCCGTAATCCGTGCCGCGCTCGCCCAATCCCCGCCCCTCCAACAAGACATCAGCCCCCACCCATACGTGTTCGCCTCTGGCTTGACGTTCCAACCTAAAGCGTGATACTTGTGCATCCACTCTATCGTCTCCACCGCACGGTCGGACTCTCCGACCGATCCTGCGATCGTCATCGCCGCGTATGACCGGAGAACCCTCTCCATGTGGCCGCGATCGATGATGGCTTTTCGACCGTTCGCGATGGCTTCGTCGATGGTTTGTTGGACGTAGTGTATGCAGAGACGGTGCTTATGCGTCCTAAAACACAGCAGAAGTACGGCGTCCAAGGTCATAGGGGCGACCTCGACCCGTTTCGGTGGTGCTTCCTCGCCAGGCTTCGACAGACCAAGGTAATCGTGGGATATATCAAAGGCATAGAGCTGGTCCGCTGGCCTTCCTTTGATCAGCGCCTTTAGAAAGTACATAACCACACGGTCAGATACGAGTTCGGGGTTATTGACTGCTCGTTTCGTGAGCTGCTTCCACAACAATTTGGCGTCGGACGCATTCCGGTACGCCACGTTCTCCGTGTCTCCTGGGGCGAGCTGCGTTCGGTAGGCGAGGGACTGCAACATTCTGGTGTAGGTAAATTCTGTGGGGGAAAATGGCCCTTCTTCGTCGAGGTCGTTTAGTACGTCGAACATGGCGTTGTAATCGTTGTTGGCGGCGAGGATGGAGATGTAGAAACCAGCGGGGTCTGATTTGATTTCGCTGCCCGTGGGGTCGATTTTCTTGAGGTATTCGATACGTTGAAGGAAACCTTGCCATAGCGCTTTAGCGTTCTTGAATTGAACGCTGTATTCCCCCCAGTCCTCGATTCGAGACAAACCGGAAAGGAGGACGTTGTATGTTCGAACGTTGGGTCGGATACCACACTTCCTCATCTGCAAATAAGCGAGATGATGTAAGTCAGCTCCTTCACGACCGTTTTGGAGCAGGAGGAGCACGTACGTGAGTGTACAACTTGTGTCCCAGCTTGAAGCGTCTCCCCATCATACAATGCCACAATAAAGTGTTCCACGTCGTCACGCTCGATGCATCGGCCGGCGAGTTAACCAACATGGTCACTGCCTCGTCCAACTGGCCTTGCGAGGCCAAGTTGGTGAGCCTTTTGGAGAGCACGTAAGGCTCGAGCAGTTTTTTCGACCCTTCCAGGTTGCCATCGGAGGAACCGGTTTTGAC
>Ga0307515_10023990_pt1 | contig 10653 bp, 8 predicted proteins | sample 17_EM_MG_FD_194513 | JGI IMG/M metagenome (GOLD analysis project Ga0307515, IMG submission 194513) | Populus trichocarpa ectomycorrhiza microbial communities from riparian zone in the Pacific Northwest, United States - 17_EM | ecosystem: Host-associated > Plants > Roots > Unclassified | place...
GGAGTGTCGGAAATGTGCTTCGCTAGCAACCGAGTTGCAGTCATATGCAGGGTTGTAAAACAATCCCCCGTGGTGTTATGCCCGGCTATCCCATGGAAAAGGCCCGGGTATATCAACCATTGCACGGCGGTATGCACCGATTAGAATTTCCCCTCATCTCTCCTGAGCCCTCGCTGGTAGTTTCCGCTAGCGAGGTTGCCCTATGAGGATGGACCCGCTCGTCCGGAAAATCTCTGAACGGCGGTTCGCTTAATGCCCCATTTCCTATCTTGTCGGCTTCATTAGAAGGAAGACGGGCTATCGAACTATGTTAGATGTTAGATTGAGTAATGATCGACGAGTTAATGGTTGAATGTAAGCTGCCCAGTGAGGCGATATCCCCAGAAAGTAAATATAGGTCCTATTATGCAGACTTGTCTATAACACCTTAACCGACGACGAGCTTCTCTTCTGCTTCGTTGAGCTCATACGGCGGGATCTCGAGGTTCAAAGGTGCAGGTCCCTTACGAATTCGACCGGCTGGAAAGCGGACCGTCAGAAACATATCATACTGCGTCAAGGGACACTCACAGATATCGTAGTGAGAACCGTGGCAAGGGCAGAACCATCCTCCATAGTCACCGCTCTCGCCGATGGGTACGCATCCCAGATGAGTACAGACACCGAGCATGACCAACCATTCGGGCTTCTTAACTCTTGCATCGTCCGCCTCAGGGTCTCGAAGCGACTTGATATCGACACTCCTTGCTTCTTCGATTTCCTCCTCGGTGCGGTGACGGACGAACACAGGCTTACCGCGCCACTTGATGATGACGTTCTTGCCTTCCGGAATGGAAGAGAGGGCGACTTCGACCTTGGCGAGGGCGAGGACGTCTGCTGAGGCGGGAGAGGGCACGCGTGCTTTCTGGATCTGCTGACTTGTAATGCTCGAAATTGGGGACGGCGTTGGGCTCCGGAATGCTATTGTCATACTTGTGAACAGCCGACGTGTGTATCAAGCGAGTGGCGGGATGCAGAGGGAGAGCTATGAGAGAACACGGTTGTCGTAATTAGTTAACGGATATTCTCGGCCCGTGAAGAAGACTAATGAGGACCACCGCGTTTTCGACTGACGCACCGTTAACGAACGTGGTAGAGATAAGGCCAGACGACGAACGGACTGCAACCCCCAGCCCAGGGAGCCCTGGGGGCAGCATGGTGCCCGTGGACTTCGTGGGTGTGATTGTGCTCGGCAAACTCGATGGCCTCCAAAGTCGAGGCACGGGCGTTGAGGTTGAGGAGCGGGGCGAACGGGACTCCGTTTGCGAGTGTCGTACACGTTACAGGCAGATTTACTGCCTTTTTTATCACTGTCCGCGACGCCATGGCCTTTCTGGACGCTGACCTGAAAAAGAGGCAGAAAACAAGGAGGTTGGAACCTGTCCACAACACTCACGCGCTCGCTACCCACAAAAATGAGCAAGCGCTCACCTTCCCCTTACGACAGAAAAGGTGGTCGTTATGATTCCCGTGCTACAGGCACGACGCGCGACTATGACCCAGACAGGCGACACAGACACCCGCGAGACGACTACTACGACCGCCATGATAGGCCCTCAAGAAATAATCATCCACGGAGCCGTCCGAGGGATGATGAATACTCCCGTCCGCGCGACCGTCGCTACGACTCTGGCTACAAAAACAACGATGGGCGGCGAGGAGATTCAGGCTGGGGCTCCCACACTCGAAATAGTAATACAAGGGATCAACCCGTGCCACGGGAACGTTCTGCGGGTTCTCCGGATCGAAGAAGAAGCTAGAGCCCTCCAAGGAAACGCAAACGTGATGTGAGTAGAGACGCGCCGAATGAGAAGAAACTCATTAGGAGGTCATACCGCAACGGTGGTGATCAAGATGATGAAAGAAGAGTGAATAAACGAGATAGGAGTGAAGATGCGCGGTCGGATCGTAGGCGGGCTCCTTCTGCAACCAGGTACGCCCAAACTGTTCGTTAGCTTAGTAATGGAACACTCACGGATCAATAGATCGAGGTAAGCTCTCCACGATGGTCAGACTGGCCACGGCTTTAAATAACAATGTGCAGCGATGAAGACAAGCAAAAGTCAGACTTCCAGAATTATGGCCCGCTCGCGGCTGCTATGGATACAGTGCATAGGTCAGATGGCACCAAAACGGTGCTCAAGTACAATGGGCCCCCAGAAGCTCGCAGAGCACTGGTGGCTGTATGATTTCAAGGATGAAAAGAATCCAGGCGCCTGCGGCAAGTTGCATTTAATAATCACTTCACGGGCTACCGACTAGGGACCCGTCACCTTTCACTTCTCCGTTTACCCCTCAAGCCTGGTACACGTATCTGTCTCAATTCCTCTTCTAATCCGACCACGTCCCATGTCAGGTGTTGGAGAGGAAACGTGCTGAACCCGCCGTGATAGCTACTGAGCCCGCCTTACTAACCTTCCACGTACGACTTGTCCTTGCATGCGCCCGCATATCCCCGAAGCGCAGACGTCGCCGGGCCTCATCCGCAGCTAATGCGGAATGAATTTAATCCCACTCGGAATCGACGCGGAAGTTAATTTGCTGTGGGTGCCCGCAGTAAACGTACATGGAATTTATGAGGTCAACTTGTGAATACATATGTGTCGTGCAGACTGCCGCGAGAGCGATATCGATAAGTTCCTTTAACCTCGGTCTCGACAGCAACGTTCACGTTCACCGCGGTGGTCGTGGTCGATCCTGCTGATCATGCTACTCAGGTAAGGCATGTGTACACATACTCTATGAGTCATCGATAGCGTCATCAACCAATCTTCGTAAACCCAAAGGCTAACTTAAGAAAATAACAATTCATTTTCCCTAACCTATATACCTGACTAAGAACGAGGCAAAAATCGATCCGTGGGCAATCGATGCCGACCTTAATCCGGTAGATCGCCCGGCATCTAACCTCCTGGCTCGGATCCATTTTTCGGCCGATCTAGTCGATCCACAACGCGGGCGTCGCGCGTTGTAGGCCCGATAATAATCTGATTTTTGACACGTCCCGATATATCCATATTCCCCAATCCAAACCTTAACTTTCCCGCATCCTATTCACATTTCACACGGGCCCAGTCGCACCTCACTACAATATAAATCCAGCATGTCAGTCGGACCCAGGAACGCACCCACCTCCAGCCAGCAGCTGGGGAGTCTGTCAGGCGGGGGCCCCTCCCCCCCACATGAGGCAATCCCAAGAACCCAGCTTCCCTTTCCAGGCTCCCTCCAGGATCCGGAGCCGATCCCGGAGCACAACGCAGGCGTCAGTGGCGTGGAGCGGTGAGGCTGACTCGACGATCTATCTCTGCCGGTGCGTGGTGGGTGCGTGGGCCGGGGTCGGGTCGGTGTGTGTGTACACGACTCGACCTCAGGATCTTCTGACTCCTCACGCCTGACACCACAAGTGTCAGGCGCGGGAGTCTGGCCACCAGCCCCGCCCCGCCCCTTTTACAGTGCGGATTCTGGAAAGACGAGATGGAGGGTATTTTGGTTGGGCGGCTGTGGCTGGGGGTGGCTGTGGCTGTGGCTGGGACGACTAGTCTTTGTTGCTTGATAAGCGCGCGTAAGTGGTCTGGGTTGTGCGATCGACACTGGGGTGGACGACAAACGGGCTTGGCCGGCGTTTTGCCAGTGTCATGAATGGACATTCGAGCGTTGATGATTCACCCAGTGCGCGCTTGTTGGAGGATCTATCTAATCGCTCGTGATACACACCCGTGGTGGGCGCTTCGAACCAACCCCCTTCTTAGACTCGGATAACCGCTGGGAGAACCACACCCATTTGCTATGCCAGTCATTCCAGCCGGTTCTTACGCGCTTTCTATATGGGGTCTCCCTCTATGACTCACTGGAAAAAATACCGTTATCTAAAATGAATTAAATACAGTCCTCGCTACAATATTTCAGTAGTAGATGACTGATTTCAATCTCAAAGGGACCACCACATGTTATAGTAGAACCTACTGTATCTAATCAGATTGTGTGGATCCCCAACTACAGCTGGTACACAATGATTGGAGAGGGGCGCTGCGCGGGTTTAGTTCAAGGCTTGTCTCCCAAATACCCAAATACTAACTATAACTACATGAGGACACACGGGTAATGTAAACGATAAGGGAGTGGTCGGCGATTGTACAGGGACGACCGCGGAGGGCCAAATTGTTTGATTGAACAGCCCTCTATTCTCACTTTCAATTACATCTTGGTTTTGATTTAATATAAGTATTAATGGGGTATTTTTCCTATAAGAAAGTCAAGATTACAAGATTCGAATTTAACCATTTTGTGAAGATGGGAATCGAACGAACCCCTAGAAAAATATTTATGAATATGAAATGCCGAAAAGCATCACGAATGGTTCAGCCACCCAGCCTCCAATTTATGACGTCATAGCTTTAATAATTACTCGACCCCCTTTGTTCTACTAAATCACAAGATCGGCGACCAGCGGCGGCGTTCCTCTATAATAGCCGTTGCCTGCCCACGCGACTCAACGACCAACGGGGGTGTCCGTCCTTGTCCTGTCTTTCTGTTTTCACCGAACGACGCGACTCTGGTCACACGCGGCGGCGGCGGCGGCGGCGGCAGTGGCAGCAGCAACATCGGACCAAGTACTTGTAACCTCAACTAATGGTCCCCATGTCGCGGCCCCAGTGAAATCAGTAATTTTGCATTACGAGTTAGGTAAAGGACATTTCAAACACACTATCACCATTTTATGTTTGATTAGAGAAATCATGACGACCGAAGGACCATGCATGAAGGACGGATAACTCGTTAGGAAATACCCACTCTGCGAACTGAATCTCGTTTGTCACGTCCAGTATATCTCCCGTGGGCTGTAGGACGCGGTCTTATTTCATATTCATTTCATATTCATTTTTCATTCCATATCCATATCAATATCCATGTTCCAAAAAATGTTTTGGCAAACTTGCGGGATTTGGACCTGTATATTTTCCTCCCACCCCTTGTGTCCCTTCTTCTCTTCTCACTCCACTCCCTTTTTTGTAACTCCGTTTGTATGAATTTGTATGACTTAATCCCTTAGTGATTTCTCCTCCTCCTTGGGGGCTCTATTTCAAGTTCGTGTTTTACAATTTCCTCTCTCTATATTTATTCAGGATGTTTCTCAGTATCACCTGTACCAGATTCCGTGGTTATCAGGATCTCGACTTGGACTCTCTCAAGCTCGCTTCACCTAAACGCTTCATTTCCATCATTCCTATACAATATTCGGTCTATCTATAAACAAGACTTCGCAGTCCGAAAGCGACACCACCGGGAAACTATCGGGAAACCAGCACCCATATACATAGCGAGGCTTTTCATACGACTACATTCTCTCGTCTCGAAGTCAACATTTCAACATCAACGAGTGGCCCCTGCTCCTGTTCAATGGCCTTAGCGCTATGTATTAAGGCAGTCGCTATGAAAACCTCCAATAGCCCCTGAACGGTGGCTTGTCCTAACCGATATCTGTACCATGAAATATTGTACCCCCAGTGCACACTAATGTTGTAGTGCGTGTAGACGAATACCTGGTGAATGACTAGCACGGGCAATAGGAAAAGCCGTATTGCACGATCCGCCTAGTTAATGGGATAGTAAGCAGGTCGGGTGCTGAGAAGAGAAACGTTTACCTTTTTCTGATTTTGATTCTTTGCTAGATTCAATAGTCTCGCCGTGTACCCAATGTTCAGCAGCGTCATCCCCTCCACGCCAAAATAAAGGTGCTGAAATGCCCAGACACTGTCCCAGTCCATGGAGGTCCAGTCGTCCATTCGTGCAACCCACAATGCGTTTCTGACAATGTTTGTGACTATGCAGGATGCAATGAATACCTTGTCGATGTGCTTCTTGATTACTTGGGCATCATGGGTAGCAATACCAGTTTCCGTGATGAAATGGAGGTAGCTGGTTACTTCTGCCAGGGCCAAAGGATGCCAAATTGAAGAGAAGAAGCCAACCCCCATTGCGTAATCAACGGCATTCTAGCAACCATTTGAGCGAAAATAACGGGGACTAGTAGAGGAAGCTATACATACTGGGATATTTTCGCTCCAAGGTAGGTGAGCGAACCACATGGCGATGGCGAGGGTAATGAATTGGAAGATGAGGCAGCTGAGGACCGCAATCAAAAAGTTGAAGAAGGCGGTTTTTCGTCCATATCGCGACATAAATATTAGAAGGTAGAGTAGCTCCCCGGCGACAATGGAGCCGAAGAAGCAACAAAGTCCAAAGCGGGCAGCGTTAAATCGCTCTCCACCACTTATAACTCTTGCTTCCTCGAACCAAATTTCGCCATTGACCCAGATATCCATCGGTTTCAATGAAAGAGTTCAACGAACGGGTGACCTGAAGCGACAAAGTGTCACGTTCGGGGTTCTGGCTAAGCCGGGGCACGCCGCGTACCTGGCTATCTTGGTTCGAAGAGGGTGTCGAGCAGAGATCAAGATCGGCTGGGGTCTGACCTAGCGCGACCCGGGTACCTTACACATAAAGTAGAATACACGTGTATATTAAAAGCGAGACAGGAAATATATCATCGATGCGGCAGTGCCTTGAATACTGACTGGCAATAGTCCCGAAAAGAATCCTGTGTCCTCGCCGCAATCGCCTACTCGTAAGCCCTTCCCGTCCCCATTCAAGCTCTTACCACAATCGCGTGTTCGCAAGCCCTTCCCGCCTCTATTTGAGTCCTTGCCACAATTGCGTGTTCACAAGCCCTTCCCGTCTCCACTCAGTGGTTGCCAGTATCGCGTGTTCGCGGGCCCTTCCCGGCCACCTCCATTTAAGTCCTCACCACAATTGCGTGTTCACAAGCCCTTCCTGTTTCCATTCAAGTTCTTACCACAATCGCGTGTTCGCAAGCCCTTCCCGCCTCCATTTGAGCCCTTGCCACAATTGCGTGTTCACAAGCCCTTCCCGTCTCCACTCAGTGGTTGCCAGTATCGCGTGTTCGCGGGCCTTCCCGGCCACCTCCATTCAAGTCCTCGCCATAATTGCGTATTCACAAGCCCTTCCCGTTTCCATTCAAGTTCTTACCACAATCGCGTGTTCGCAGGCCCTTCCCGCCTCCATTTGACTTAAAAGAGTGTGACTCACTGTCTATTCCTGGCGATCTCTACAGTCCCCACATTACCGGTTCCTCATATTAGGCGGGACTGCAGCCCGAGTGTAGCGTGTTCCCCACCGGCCTGCCACTCCTTACCTAGTTATTGGGATGAAATACTGCACCTCAACGTTCCATTCGAATCCAGACGTCAGTGGGATTGGTGTCAGTGTCTCGTTTTGTTTCCCTGAGAAGCATGTACCTATACCGCTCACCTGCACTCCAGATCCTCATTTCATTCCATGTTCAGGGAGCGCTGAATTTGATCCTTTTTTACTATTCATGGGTCCTGAAGCACCATCCCTCCAAGCGAACCAAGTTGAAAGAGTGGATCGACGCCCTGCTCGAAGAATTTCTGTTTGGATCCGCGGCAGCCGGATATGCCCTCTGTATTGCTGCCTTCACCCAGTTGAACAGCATTTCATCTTATCATCTTTTTCTTTGCGATACATTTTTATCCGCTCTCACCACGGTATTCGTACTCAAGGATTCTGGTCATTTAATCTTCCGCCAAGAACACAAACCATTCGATCGCATCCTTCGCGTCTATTTCCTTGGAAACCAACTCCTCTTAATTGCCATGAAGTGCGTGAATATACATCGTCTCAGCTCGGCTTGGGATAACACGGGCGGAAAATGCTTCATCGTCTTCATTGATGGAACTGGCGACCCCAACGAACGAGACAATGCCGTTTTATGGCTGTATGTCGAGCTCATCTGGGGGATTCTTGAGCAACTGGTACCTGCTTTGATGTTCTGGTTGGGATGGTCCAAACTCTGCGCCCCCAGGAACCCAAGGGCCCAGTTACTTTTAACTATACTATTCAGTCGAATTCCAGGCGCTTTCAGTCTTATATGGAATTTGCACTGGACGATAAAGCTCACGATTGCTAATGGGTCCCTTATTGATGACAACGAGTATAGTTTGGGTTTCGGGCAGGTCGGCGCCCTAGTGATCCTTTTTCTCGCTATTTGCAGGAGTCTTATGTCGTATGGAGGTGCGCGATGTATCCTTTGGCCGGGATGGTCAAATAGTAATTCATACGTTCTAGAGCACAAACGGCAACAAGCTACAGCGAATGATAATCAGAAGTCTTTGAGTGACCATTCGGACTTGGTATTGGACAGTCTTCCCCCACCAGTTACCTCGAGGGAGTAAAATCCCTGTCATGAAACGAGCGCGAGCAGGGACCTGGCGGTTCACAAGGTATCAAGACTTGCTAGCGTTCATGCCCCTCAAGTATCGATATCCCGTTACTACTCCAAAAAAGATGCCAACCAGTGGCTGAGCACACCACTGGGCCGGCTTGCAACGCCTCCCAGCGATCACTATCGACCTCCCCCTGTCTAGCCCTTCATATGGTACTCGGTTCGCTCCATTCGCGTGCTCATGTTCCGATCCCCCCTGTTACGGCGTGACCCCCGGTTAGGTGGTTCACAAAGCCTCCTGCTCGCCTCCCTTAACCCGACACCATGCGGTCCAGCAGGGACCCATCTCCACAGTGCTCTAGGGTCAAGAGGGTCTGCGCCCCCTGCATGTTCTCTCCCCTCCGCCCACCACTTCCCAACCCTGGCCTGCTCACTCCCCTCGACCCGAGCTAGTTGATTAGTTTAGTTCCTTTACACCTATTCTCGTTCCTCTAATGGTTTGTATCTCCCTTCCGATTCCTCTCGATAATTTGCGATCGGAAAGATTTCGCCTCCTCCCTTCGCCCTGTACCTTCCGGCCCTTTTTTATGTAGGTTTCTATAAGAACATGTAGCTGTAAGTACAGGTAGAGGCTAATCGGATAATTGACTTTGGTCTGCGACCATTCTCCTCTCGCTGTTCGTTTCCCGCTTCCTCTGAGTCCTCCATCGGTCGTTACGGCTAGTGCCAATAGCACTAGGAAGCCCTTGTTCCGCCCGGTCACTTCGACCATAACATTCCCTTTCCCCGCATGAGCCTGAAACTAGATCTATTGTCTACTATGATTTATTTTAATGTGCTTCCACTCTTCTTAGCATTCTCTTTACGTGTTCTCGACTACGTGCCATGCGGGTTGTTTTATGTAAGCTCCAGAAAAACCTTACACGAATCGGTACTATACTCGTCTCTCCAGTCAGAATCCCGCCTGTTCCTTCTCACTCCCACTTCATTTGATCCAGGACCAGTGCCCCGATAGTGAAACCGCCAGAGACCCCTTGCATCTTCAGTATTCCTGATAATCACGCCCATTCGCCCGATAGTTTGGGGTGGCATTGCCCGTCGAAAGAGTCGCTGATAACTTGAACTATTGATCTGGTGGCTACATTCACTCACGCAATACGTGAATTACAGGTCAGTTCACTCACATGTGATCAAAATTAGTTAGTATGAGGTCAGCCTCAAGGAATAGTTGTGTGAATATGCTAGGTTCATATGGAGATAAAACGACTATGAGGCGTAGCAGTAAACAAGAGGTCGAGTCGAATTACAAACGGGTAGATTTCACTAAAGACCCTATCTGATTGTGAATAAGGTGATCTGGAGTGGGTTCAAAATGCACGCTGAGTTGTTTGTGAATTGGTTCTATACGTAAACACCATTTTAAAGCACCAAATAATGTGCCGTCACCGTAAGCTGAGCCCCAATGAGCGAATGCGAACGCACATCCCAATTTCTAGAGAATCAAAAGTCCCGAGGTGTGCCTCTGGTGTACCGCTCAATAGTCAGCGGACCTTGACTGACGCTGTAGTTGATGCGCTCAAGGCCTCCTTCGGAGCCTGACTGGCTGGGATCAAAATGAAAACCAATCGGTATCTAAAGCCCTGTCCACGTTCAAAGGGGGAAGGGCCCTAGTGTATTAGCAATGAGGTGTGGAGAGTGACAAAATCCTTACAATCGAGCAACTGTCAGTGGAGTCTTCGACGCAGACTCCTTTGACTTATACGGTGGTAGCCAGCTGTCTTGCTGGGGTAAATAGGGGTAACCGCTGAGGTAGAGCTGAATGTTCTGTAGGTCTCGCTTGAGGAAGGACTGGTCACTACCGGCTGGCTCACTGCGACCTCTGCTGCAAGGAGTGACGGAAATGTGCTCCGCTGGCGACCGAGCTGCAGTCATATGCAGGGTTGTAAAACAATCCCCATGCTGTTATGCCCGGTTATCCCATGGAAGGGTTCGGATATATCAATCACTGAATGGCGGTATGCACCTTCCCCTCATCTCTCCTGAGCCCTTACTGGTGGTTTCTGCTCGCGAGGTTGCCCTATGAGAATGGAACAGCTCGTCTGGAAATCTCTGAACAGCCGTTTGCTCGATGCCTCATTTCCTATCTTGTCAGCTTCATTAGAAGGAAGAGGGTTATCGGCCTATGTAATGATCGACGAGTCAATGGTTGGATGTAAGCTGCCCAGTGAGGCGATATCCCCAGAAAGTAAATATAGGTCCTATTATGCAGACTTGTCTATAACACCTTAACCGACGACGAGCTTCTCTTCTGCTTCGTTGAGCTCATACGGCGGGATCTCGAGGTTCAAAGG
>Ga0307515_10023991_pt1 | contig 10653 bp, 13 predicted proteins | sample 17_EM_MG_FD_194513 | JGI IMG/M metagenome (GOLD analysis project Ga0307515, IMG submission 194513) | Populus trichocarpa ectomycorrhiza microbial communities from riparian zone in the Pacific Northwest, United States - 17_EM | ecosystem: Host-associated > Plants > Roots > Unclassified | place...
TCAAGGTGATCGGTCGATACGTCCTCAATGTGTGGCGTGTCATGCGGTCGGAACACTCCCTAGAGATATATACATTTGAGAATACTGTTTTCCACATCCTACGCAAACGGTGTGTTTCAGGCTGAGAAACTTGCACCGCCATGGGCTGACGTGACACTAGTGTACCTCGTTATTCACATGAGGTCTTGACAAGATGGTACAGGCAGGGGGACCCAGCCCACACGTCCCGTATGATGAAGTACATGTTGGACAGGGCTGTTACAGTACTCAGGCTTCTGGACACTTCTGAGACGGTCACAAAGACCGCGTATGTCCGTTGCCCTCGTGTCTGTTTGTTAGAGCTGACAAAGGGAAATAGGGAGTTTGCCCGCGTTTTCGGGGTGGACTGGTTCTCCGTCATCAGCAGAGGTTCTCAGTTCAAGGTCGAGTCGTTCATGTTCCGCATCGCAAAGCCCGAGAGCCTGGTCTTGCTTTCTCCAAGCAAGGATGACGTAAGCTCTACCGCTCCCCTCACGTCGAGAGTCAAGTACCCAACTTCATTTTGGTTCAGGTCGGAAGACAGAACGCCGCAGAATGTATGCCGTTGATCATGGAGCCAAAGTCGGATTTCTACAACAGTCCATTGCTCGTCCTGGATTTCCAATCGCTATACCCATCAATCATGATCGCTTATAATTACTGTTACTCGACTTGTCTAGGTCGAGTGGTGGATTTTAAGGGGCAGAATAAACTGGGGGTCACAGATTTGGCTCGGGTCCCCGGACTCCTGGGTACCATGGAAAACCACATCAATGGTTGGTGTATATGATACATCACCGATATCTGCTGACGGGTGTCTGTAGTTGCGCCGAATGGGATGATCTACGCAAAACCCCACATTCGAAAGGGACTACTCGGACGGATGCTGAAGGAACTCTTGGACACAAGGGTCATGGTGAAGCACGCCATGAAGGGCGTCAAGTCTGATAAGGTACGTTCTCAATCTTGCCAAGTCGCGTTTTTTTATCCAGAACGAGTGCTATAGGCTTTGAGGCGTGTGCTAGATGCCCGCCAACTGAGTTTGAAGTACATCTGCAACGTCACGTACGGCTACACCAGTGCGACTTTCTCGGGTAGGATGCCTGCGGTTGAGATCGCAGACAGCATCGTGCAGAGTGGCCGTGAGACACTGGAAAAGGTGAGTCATGGCCAACGCTGTATCCTGTTTTGGAGCGTAATCGTCTTTAGGCGATCAGGGTCATCGAAACCACGCAGAAGTGGGGTGCAAAAGTCGTGTATGGAGACACAGATTCTTTATTCGTCTATTTGCCTGGGAAAACCAAGGATCAAGCATTTCGTATTGGGTACGACATCGCAGATACGATCACGGTCATGAACCCTTCTCCCATAAAATTGAAGTTCGAAAAGGTAAATCCAATTGGTCCCAGTTTGAGCTTGCCTTGGGGACCAACGGATAATAGGTCTACCTCCCATGCGTTCTGCTGGCCAAGAAGCGTTACGTTGGATTCAAATATGAAACCCCAGATGAAACTGAGCCGACATTTGACGCCAAAGGCATCGAGACTGTCAGGCGAGATGGCGTTGTTGCGCAAAGGAAGATGACGGAAACTTGCATCAAGTACGTAGTTATATGGTGACGAACTCAGTATTGTTACTCACCGGCATACTAGAATCCTGTTCAGGACCCAAGATCTTAGCAAAGTCAAGCGGTACTGCTATTCTTCCTGGGAGAAGATCCTGGACAACCGAGCCTCGATCCAAGATTTCATTTTTGCCAGGGAAGTTCGACTGGGAACCTACAGCGACAAAGGAGCCCCACCCCCCGGTGCGATGGTTGCTGTACGGCGACGTGCAGTTGATCCAAATGACGAGCCCCAGTATGGCGATAGGATCCCATACGTGATAACAGTGGGGGAACCCAACACCAGGCTTGCGGACAGGGCAGTTTCTCCTGAGGATATGTTTCAAAAGTCCGTCAGATATCCCAACTTTAAGATGAGCACTGATAATCGTCCATCAGTCGCAGGCAAATTGACGGAGTTTATTACATCACCCACGTATTGATTCCGCCTCTTGAACGAATATTCAACCTCGTAGGGGCAGACGTTCGTGGCTGGTATGACGAAATGCCGAAGTCACTCAGGATCGAGCAGGAGGACGTGATCAACCTTTCGCCGAGGAGACAGAAGGAATTTATGGATGATGAACGATCTAAGATAGTGGATCACTTTCGCAGCTGCCGCTGTTTGGTCTGCCACTCAACGACGACCGAGGGTGAGATCTCCATCGGCTTAGGGTTCCATGTCACTGAAAACGCCTTGAATGCGAAGAATTGTGTCCGCGCTGCCTCTGGGACCCATATAAGGCTATTCTGTCTCTATCGAACCGGGTAAAGAAGCTGGAGCGGCGGCTAATAGACACGCACCGCGTCTGCTCATCATGCACGGGAGCTGCTATGTCAGAGCAGATTGAGTGCATGTCGACGGACTGCCCTTGGCTTTATTCCAGGAAAAAGGCTGAAGACAAGGCGGACCGGGTAGCGCGGCTGCAGGACTTGATAAAAGAGCTAGAGCTAAACGCCAGTTTGGAATCGGCCAGTTCCTCACTCTCACCAGAACCCGAAGAAGATCGCGTGCGGGAAAGCAGCACAGAAACGACCTTTTGGCCGGAGGAATAATCTCATCGCAGGGTCTGGGGTTTGATAGACTTCACCCGTGTGAACAGATCACTGCAGCGTACCACTCGTAATGCCTCCCGGGCCATTCATGGCACATATTTTCAAGAGGTTCGTTCACCTATGGATCCTCACTCGCCGCTTAGGACATTGTACAGAATTTTGAACGTGGAGGAGAAAACGGTTACCCATGACATAGAATCTACAAAATGGAACGCAGGAAAGACGGAAGGCGGGTGGGCCACGTTCCTGGTACTACAGCTTCACAAGCCCGAAAACCGCTTGGGCGGAGCGTACAAAACCTTGTTATGCATTACAATCTCATACAGACTGATATGTGCCGGACTGTGGCTGGGGTTGGGTAGGGGCAGGAACAGGCGCAGGCGCGGGAGGGCGAGAAACATTTTGAGGAGGGGTTTGTTCGTCGACGTTTTGGTATCCGGAAGCTGAAGAGGTGAAACCCCCGGGCATGCTCCAGACTACAGGAATGCGCGTTAATAGATTGTATGCGAAATCGTGACGGGTACCACACCTGTGGCTCCACCCAGGTCGCGGCCCCCAATGTTGAGGCTGCCAAAGGAACCTCCAGTCTGACGTAAGCCGTTCGCAAACGCCAACCAAGTCGGTACCTATGAGATAACAGTTAACGTGGTTTTGGGACGATCGTGGACACGAGTCGTACCTTGGAAATGAGAAGTATAATGGTAATTATCCTGGTTAAGACACCCTGCGAATTCTTGGCAAGCCATATGATGTCGAAGATGACAGATACTCCGAGCAACGCGACAAACTTGAGCAAATCTCAATACCTTGTGACCCTTTCGATTGAAGGCGGTACTCAAGCACTCACCGATCGCAACGATTGAGGAACATCAGGGAGCTCTTGCACCAATGTTCCGAACAGGAAGATAGGCAGATTGTAGGCAGGAGAGCTAAAGGGTGAGATCACAGCTGACAAGACCTGATAAAAGTTTCATATCGCGTCGACATCACACGGCACACCGCGGTACGTACGGTGCCAAAGAAAACAAGTTTCGAGGGGTCCAGCGTCTGGATAAAATCGGCCATCGTCAGGTAAGGGTTCTTAGAGGTGCAGGTTCTGTACAAGTCTCAGCGAGCGAACTAGCTGCGATCAGACGACCCCGCCCAAAACCGGTCGTTTATTTGGTTCCGAGGCCTTTGCCAAACATCCGCATTCTCGATCAGGGATGGCCACAAGTCCCAAGAAATACGACACGGGTTTTCCGGCGGATGCGGTCGAGTTTTGTCCTCATGCGCTTGCTCAGGACATTCTCGTTTGTGGAACTTATAAGCTCCTGGAGGAACGCGACGACGCCGGTAATCAGTACCGCATTGGTCGATGCTCGTTCCTTAATGTTTCCGGTGACGGGGATCTGTACGATTCATACGCAGAATAATTGGAGCGTACCCTGACTCAACCCATAGGAGCATTCTCCAAGAGATATCATTGTCTGCCGTTCCAGACCTCAAATGGTAGGGCCTCCGTCGAGCCAGAATCACGCTGATGGAAGTCAGGTATCATGCATCTTCCACTGCAGACCCCGTCCTTGCGGTGGCCGATTCAGAAGGGGGGATCAACCTCATCGGTTGGTCAGCCTCTGAGGTACTCTTATCGTGCATGCACCAGAAATACTCGCCTAACGCCTTGAAGCGTCAAGCGACACAATTCCAGAAAATTGCCTGTGGTTCAGTGAAGACCCTTTGTCTATCCTTAGATTGGGATAATCGCCGCTTTCCCAGCAGGTATGCTACAGGTCGTCTCAGCATAAATCCTTCGGTACACTCAGGAATGCAGTTCCTTAGGGTCTTTAATCGTCTCACAATCAGATGGCTCCCTCTCGCTTATCCGGCCCCAGGATGGAATCATGACCATCGCAGAAAACTGGCATGCCCACGACTACGAACCATGGATAGCGGCATGGAACTACTGGGACACGAACGTATTTTTCTCCGGTAACTCGTCGAGTTCCCTCACTACCACTTGGAGATTTCACATTGAAACGGCACTATTTGCAGGTGGTGATGACCTCAAAATGAAGGGATGGGACGTTAGACAAGGTTTTGATTGTCCTATATTTGAAAACCGACGGTGAGCTTCGTGGGTGCATTTTTGAGCTCCCTTCCCCGTTCTCACATAGGGTAGCTTCGAATCCGGGGTCACTACAATCCAGAATCACCCCCACGTTGAACATTTAACAGCTGTAGGAAGGTAAAATTCCAACCCCATCCGATTAGCCTCCCCCGCTTATTCTTGCCCAGTTATGACGAAAAAGTTCGCCTCTTTGACACACGTAAACCCCTTCGACCGCTCCAGGAGGCTCATGTTGGGGGTGGCGTCTGGCGTGTAAAGTGGCACCCGTCCGGGGACCGCCGTAATGACCTGCTCGTGGCATGTATGCACGACGGCTTCAAGGTCATACAGTTCGATCCTGGACTTCCGGAGATCGCAAACGGTGGCTTCGAAGTTCTTCGTAGGTTCGACGAACACGGATCACTGGCATACGGGGCAGACTGGTCATTCGTTTCTGGCAGAGAGAACACTTCAATGGTTGCCAGCTGCTCGTTTTACGATCATACACTACACGTATGGAGAGGATGATAGACACGAATTATATCAGAGGTATCATAATCGCTTCCTCGCTAAGGAGTCCGACCCTTTGAGGACATAATTTAATGCCCATTTCGACAGACCCCTGAGCGATTCCGGTTTATGGGTCGCAGAGGTAAGCAAGATCGACAACGAGGCGACAAAGGCGATTCTAGAAGGTAAGTTCATTGAGTAAAATTGCGAAATCAAAAGAGAAGGTGCATAGATTTCACCTTTCGACGAACTGAACCCTCTTCCGTCCACTCTTCAACCAAGAATCCGACAGGACGGTCCTGATCGCCCGCGGGAGAACATACAATGCTATCTCTCCCCTCCTCCTCGGATTCTCGATCCAGATGCTCGATCCACAGATAAGCGAGGCCACAAAGATGCAGCCGTATGATCCATCAAAATAATCATGAGAGATCCAGGGGAAGAGGCGAGCGAAAAGGAATGTTCTCGTTGAGCATACCCCCAACCACATTAACTGAACGAAGGCGGATAGGAACGTCGCGCTACGCACGACCCCTAGAAGTATTGGTATCAGCCTCTTAAGGGATATCAAGTCTCTTGGTCGTTTGACCATGACTGGAAGGAGGTGTGCCTAGACAAGTAGATTTTCGATGAGACCCTGGAAGGAGAAGAGGAGAAAGATAGTACCGGAAGATATATCAGGAGTGCGGCGAGCCAGGCCCTCTGCCCCCGAATGCTGATGTTCTTCCTACAGCTACTACCGGCTCCGTTACCCCCGTGGACCAACTCGCACGGTATTCCGCCAATTCCGTCTCTACTCATTACCCCTAGCTTCCTCCATATCGGGGTGGCACCTGTGCCATACGCAGGGACAATACTTAAGTCACCCCATGAGGCGGGGTATCCCAAGTCCTTTGCAAACCCCCCAAGGTCCGGGGAAGCGGCGCAGCGCCTGTTATATGAAAGTGATCCATTACGGACAGACTGCAACGCCCATATTATCCGTGGGTCAATATCTGCTAGCCGGGATATCCTAAGGAGGTCATCAACATGCAAGTCCCGCGCTTTATGGACAGATCTCACCATTTAACATATGCTTTGGGAAGACTTTGTAGGAGAGTGCCAGTCATTACGAGGTCAATACCAGTCCATAGTAAAAAAAGAAGGGACATACATCTTCGGTCTATAAAAAAAACACCAGATGATCCTAGGTCCGAACGATGAGCGCTAGCCACCATACGCAGAAGCCTGATCACACACCTCGCACTGCATACACAAAAGACCAACGAATCAAGGTTCGAGGTCCGTTTATGAATCCAGTTCTTCGCATCCGCGGAATCTCTTGAGATCGCTTCCTCCACCCCGGTAGACCTGTGTGTCACCTCGCGTCCCTTCCCTTTCAACTTCTGAAGTAGTCTATCCTGAAGTCCACCGTGAACGACAGAATCCAGCGCCCTCACAAAGAGAATGAGTGTGAGGTTAAGGGTGGGAGAAATGCCGTTACGCCTGGGGATATCGTCGACAGGGAGGGTTAAGGGGAGTTCGGGAACGCCTGGCAGTCGACGAGGTGCTGTCTTCCATTGAAGGAGCAAGATGGCCATTATCGAAGCGAGCGCGTTGGACAGGAATGTCTGCTGAACGTCGGAGAGCGATTTCCAGTAGCGCTCCAGGGTGCACCCAACGTTTTTGAGCGCAGAGTTTAGGCTTCCCCCAGCAACATCAAAGTCTGCGTCCCCGTTCTGGATGGAAAGGTCTGCGGGCTTCTCCAGGTTCTCGAAAGCATTCCGCAAGAACGAACCACCAGCCACAGCGGTCGTAATTGCAAACGCGAATCCGAACGGACCCAACTCCTGCCTCAACAACCTCGCTAGCCCAGTCGCAATTTTCCCCACCCTCACACGATCTACATCTTTCCCCGCCTTCGCAAATGCAACAACCTTTGCGACGAAAGGGAGTAATTCCGGTCCAAGCGAAAGCAAAAGTGCCAATCCATACGTCCGAGAACCGATCTTTGCCGGGTGGTCTGCTGGAAGTGCAAGGTACGTGCGTATATGCTTGTAGAGGATCGACGGGAACGCATGGAATGGAGTTGATGGTCTTAAATGGTCGGGCATCGGCCTCAGAGCGACGGCAGGTTCACTAGTGGGGAGGGGGAAAGACCGGACACCTGCGCATGCAAAACGAAGACTGAACATCCCATCATGATCACTGTGTGTTTAACAAGGCACGTGAGAACCCCACACCAGGCTGGTTACTGCCGGGCGGTGATCACGTTGGAAACTGTCGTCCGCGCGCTCACGGTGGACGTGATAGCTTTGGATTCGGACGAAATGAAAGATCAATTATATATACAATTTTCATTTTCGAGATGAGTGAGGCTAAATGTCAACCATTAGGAGCGGGGGGTAGCTCGAGACAGATAAGGGAGCGGGCAAGGTCGGAAAATGGACAAGGAAGCGTTATACAACCAACACGAGAAGCGACGATAGCAATGAGACAATGAAAGGCATGTAACTGCACTGGGGATATGGAGAGAGACGGAACGAGTGACACGTCTAACGACGGAGAAGTTTGTTCCAAAGTTTTGCGAAAAAGTTGCTGAGGGTGGATGGGATGCTATCTTGCGCGGGGGTTGGAATGGGGTCTTGCGTGGTTACTGGGCAAAGCCAGTTGGGAGCACTGATGGAGATCAGTCCCAGGCAAATGCAACGACTGTACCCCATCGAACGGAGAACGTCTTCTTCTCTACCGTAAAAGTCTTCATCTACATGGTCAACGGCTGTACAGTCGGAGTATACGGACTGGTGGAATTCAGCGATATTTTTGTGACTTCTCAAGAGGAACATACCTCGACCGGACGGAGAGGTAACGGCAGATCTACCCTGTCGTTTCTGAACACTGGAAGATTGTAGAAAGCTGTGGGGTACTGATAGAATGGTTGGTTTCGCCCTGAGAAGCTCCCGTGGAAACACGCACCGGAAGGAAAAGTTTATCTCTTGACGACTCGAACGCCAGACGAGAGGGATAGAATAAGAACACATCGTTGTCTTTATCGTACTCGTAATCCTGTTCAAGGGAGGAACGACTGACAGTGACTGCGGCAACCAAAGCTTGGGCCATAAGAAGAAAAGAGAGGAAGTGGGAGGTTAAGAAAGAAATGAAAGATTAGTTCCCCGTCGTTTTTAAGAGGTCGACGGAGCACCCAAGCGACTGGGGAGGGCGGAACCAATCATAGCTGAGGCGCCGAGCAGGTAGGCCGCCTTCTAAATTCGTGTAGTAAGTTGACTCGGGTCGTAATATGCGTCAACCCATCTTGCGCTGTTGCGACGGAAGCAGCTGAGCCGATCACAAAATCTGTGAACGGCCAACTCTCCGGGAGTCTGGTGGGGACAAACTCTTCTAAAGATGACCACCCTGTTGAGAGAGGGCCTTTGGCCCTCACTGCAGGAAGGCAGGTATCGTATTGAAGTCTAGAGGCCATAAACAACGAGGAGCCAACTCCACCGGCATTGAGCCCCCAATTTGCATGCCCATCGTCCGAACAGACATCGCCAATTTCCACCACTCTGCAACTATAGAACCCGGTATGTCCCCCGTTTTCATCCAGGCGGCTTACAGACGTAAGGCCTAGAATCAAGAACGGCGACTGAAGGCCGTGGCGGAGGGACGTGACAATCGGTCACGTGTGACACGTGAGTGATCGTGAGCGGAAAGCTGACTCGCCCAGTTGATCATGATGATCCCGTGCAGACGTTCTGAAGAATGCAAACACATCTTGTCCAGAGCCATTATGTGCAAAGGACCCCTTCGGACTCGAGAACGAGTGACGCTCAACGTGCCCCCAAACCGACAGCGTGCTCAAGACCGACAACAAGAACGAAGGCCCGAGCAATGCGCGAGGTAAAGTTCGCCAGATCCTCGACAGTGATGGAGAAGGACACAGGCAGCAAGTGGTCACCGAAGATTTTGGAGAAGGCCCCAGTTCAACCCGCCCCTGGTAGCAAGATCCTGTGGTGGTCCGGGGTCTCTCTTCTCATCCAAGACGGAGTGAGACCCCATTCTCGCAGAGTGAAAAATCGGGCTCGTCACCTCTCCTGGAAGTGGCCTACATATAAAAGGTCTTGTAGAGGTGAGGCTTCAGTTTTTCCCAGGAAAGATACTCTACAAGGAACAACACGTACCCTGTCGTGCCACCTCCCGGAACCGGCTATCTGGATCTTCTGTCCTCTTCTCTGAACTGAGTGCCTTGGTGGTGTGTTATCCCAGCCGAAATCAAGAGCTGTGTGACGGCGGCCATGCTGTAACATCCGTCCGCTTCCCAAGGTATCATCGAATCTTCCGGCTGGTTGCGAGAACCTGTGCGACCTGGTTTCCCCGGCTCAATAATGTTGCTGTGCAGGTACAGAGGGAAGATGAGGGTGTGTCCGTGCGTCCGTGAGACGCGACCGCCGGAGGAGAACAAGGAGAGACGAACCGTGGAAACAAGCAAATTCCGCAGGAGGCCACCCACCCGAATGGTTTCGCCTACTGCGGCTCCTCAAAATTTTTTCGCAAGCTCTCTGCCTCAAGAATTGAAGATTACAACCGTAATACCCAGCAGACAAAGTGCAGCGTGCAGCAAAAATTCCGGCTATTTTCTGTATTTTTTGTGTGTGACCTCGTGTTGTCTGAGTTGGCGCAATCAATCCCGGCCCAGCTGCGTGGCTTCACGTCGTCCTCTCCACCCAGACGTATTCCTACCATCTCTGCCAATGTGCTCATCCGCCCCAATGAGTCCTGAAGACCCCTCGAAAATTTTGGACCCCGGCCTCCCTCTCCCGCCCAGAGTTTGCCTGAAGGTCGTCAAGTCAACGCGAAACCCCAAGATCCAACTGGATCAAGTTCTCCTCAAGTCTACGACCTCCGGAAGATACAAGAGAAGGCTCCGGAGGTATCATCAGAGGCTCACGAAGTGGCCTGGACTTTATTGGTATTTGTCTTCCTGTCCCACATCCTCCGCATGTTCACTCCTTCGTCGACAACCTTGGCTCCGAACGGTTACCTAGCCCGGACGACGTTTTTCTAGTCTATTTTTGCCCCTGGAAGGTCCTGCGACAACTATGATTCTCCTGCACACCCCTCATAGCCTATCAAGGCCTCTGACGAAGCGGGAACCCGACCCATCGGCCACTCTCTCATGAACTCCGCCTATCCCAAGACCCCAGCCTCTAGCACCAGTTAAACAGCCAGGAAGTAGAGACCCGTTCAACGTTTCCCCTGTCGTCGTGTTGGAAGACCCCGGCTCAATCTTTACTCTCCCTCACTTTCGAGACGGTCGACGGGGTTTCCCAAACTGGTCACGGACAGGCAGCAGCTCGTGAATCCTTCGGGTAACACCACCCACCCCAGTTTTATGACC
>Ga0307515_10023992_pt1 | contig 10653 bp, 2 predicted proteins | sample 17_EM_MG_FD_194513 | JGI IMG/M metagenome (GOLD analysis project Ga0307515, IMG submission 194513) | Populus trichocarpa ectomycorrhiza microbial communities from riparian zone in the Pacific Northwest, United States - 17_EM | ecosystem: Host-associated > Plants > Roots > Unclassified | place...
ACGCCTAGTACCTTAGCATTTTCCTATATTTATAGAGCCTTCGGCTTCCCTCCTTAGGTATTACAAACCTACCAGAATACACTCTTTTCTTCCTTTCTTACTAACTGATTATAACTAACCGACCGACCGACTGACAGATAGATAGACAGCACTATAACTTTCCTATCTGAGAGTAGTCGTACCCTTCTACACTAGTGTCTAGAATTATATCGTATAGTTTATTACTAATCCCTTTTATATAAGTTAATATAATTAGTTTATAGCTAATAAGATTAATATTTAAGCTCGTTAATTAGAGTATAACGTGTTTTACTACTAAGCGAAATCGGAACGCTGGCGACACAACACTTTAACAATAACACGTAATGCCTCTATAACGCAACACCCAATTTATATATACTAAAGGCTTATTACAGCTTGCTATTACTTCTTTAAGCTTATCTAAAATTAGTACCCAAAAACACGCTATAGCAGTTTATAATGTATCTAAATTAATGCTATCCTATCAATGTACCAGACGACGCTCTTAACGTAACTATAACCTAAACTTAAAATAACTAACTCCCTTAAAAGAGTAGATAGTTATACAGTATATACTTAATAATAGTTTACGCGGCGTACTACCCTTAAAGGATAACGTATAAAATATAGCTAATAAACTACTAGAGGAGCGGCGCTATTAGTTAATTAGTAAGAACTAGGTTAACCGCTTTATTAAGTATATACCTAAGCTTAAAACTAAATAGACCTGCCCGTATAATTATTAGTAGGCCGCCTATAAGGACCTAGTAGTTATTAGTCCCTAGTTTATACTTATTTAATTAATTAAAGATAAGTATAGTATCTAAAATAAAGACACCTATAATTTTAATAAGTCTAGGTTTATAATAGGTAAAATTACGCCTTAGCTTATTATTATAGGCTTAGAGAAACCTAGTAGACGAAAGAAAATATAGCCTAGTAATTAGGAGTAGGTTACCTTAATATAAGGTATTAGGTTAATAGGGAGGCGTATTCTACCCTTTTTTATCTTTATAGGTAAGGTCCTTATCTTAACCTAGTATAATAATCTACCTCGCGAATAGGTCATTATAGTTAACCCTACTAGCTAGACTAATAACGAGCTTGCGGTTAACTGGCTATACTACTTTAATACATATTTAAGTAGCTATTAGGTTAGAGCCTATAGGCTCCTTATTATTAATAGGTATAAGAGCTATTACTTAATCTAATTCTAGGATCTTTATAAGAAGAAGAATATTATTACTCTCTATATGCCCCTATATTTATTATACCTACTATAACTACTTAACGTCGCCTACTTCTCGCCGTTAAAACGCGCGTATAGCAATGGGATCTTAGCCTTAGCACGTAATCGCATTATATATATTGCTAAAGAAGACTTTCTATTAGCTTTTAAAGCGGCTTATAATAAAGCCTTTATAGAGAATAATATCCGCATAGGCTTTAGAGGTGCTAGGCTAGTTCTACTTAATTTAGACGTTATAATATTAAAGCTTAATATATAGCTATATACGCCGATATTACCTACGTAATAGTATACCACCTAGGAACTAAAGATACTACATAACGCTTATGAAATAGAGGCGTAATTAACGCTAGTTCGCGATAAAATTAGAGATCACTATAGGTTACTAGTAAGCTCTATTAATAAAAAGGTTATATAACTTACTAAGGGCGCTTAACAGATAGCGTATAAAATGGTATTTATATATAAAGAAATTGCTTACCTTTAATAAGTAGCTAACGTAACAGTAAAGTAAAAAAGCTATAAAAGGTAGTATATTTGGAATAAGGAGACTCTAATAGTTAGTAAAGTAGTCGACTTAATGGCTGCAAGGGAGGGTAGCTATTGTAATAATGGCGAGAAGCCTATAAAGAGGGTGCGCACAGCGAGGCACTGCGGCCGTTGCGGCGAAAAAGGACACAACTTCTATACTTGTATAGTAGAAATTAAGGACGTAGGTAATAGCGATATTTCTAAAGAATAATATTCTATTACTAAATTAATAATATTTTGTTATTATGTTAAGTAATTTAAATATACATTAAGTCGCTAGCGTTTCAATTTCGCTTAGTGGTGAAACACGTTAGTTAAAGCTCTATTAGGGTTAATATAGTTAATTAAACTACTTAATAAAAGGCCTTTAATTATGTTAGCTAATAGTTTATTATACTTATTAGTAAAAAAATTTGGTTTAACTAAAAGCTTATTTATATATATACCTTATTACTAGTATAGAAAATATATTAAAGTAATCTTAATAAGTATTAAATAAAGAAATTAACTAATTTTAAGCCGCTAATTAAGAGGATTAGAAATAATAATAATTTACCTATTACTATTATTAGAACGAATTTTTAATAAACTTTAGGCCTATATTATAGTAGTAGTTAAGCCTATTAACGAGCTTAATATACTTTTAATTACGCTTTAAGAAAGTAAAGCTCTTATATATAACTAAAGACTATATATATTTATTAGCTAGATTATTATTAGATTTATAAAGAACTCTATATAGTACTAAAGGGGTTTAGTAACACGTATATTATAAATTTAATAAGGGAAAAGTAGAAGAAGTAAAGAAAGAAGCTCTACTACCTAACTAACGCGTAATATAAAATATATATTATATTTAATATAAGTAATAAAATAGTAAATTTTAGCGCAGGAGAACGGGTTTACGGCGTATAATAGAGATATTAGGGAAAATGCTTTATTTGCTATAGCTAAGCGAGAGATTTCTAAGTTTTTTATTATTTAGTATACAATTAACTAAATCTTAGCTGTAACGGCTCGTATAAAGGCCTTTAAACCGAAGCTTGTAAATTATTATTTAATAAAGATACTAAGCTAAGGAGAAGAAGAAGAAGAAGAAGAAGAAGAAGAAGAATTAGGGGTAGTAGGTAGATATATCGCGAGGGCCGCTAAGGCGCTAGTAGTAAGTAGGCTAATAGCGATTTTCTATACTAGGTATGGAAAATCCTAATTAGTTAGTAGAAGTTAGGGTCTATAGAATATAGTAGGTGGCGTACTTTAGCACCGCTATATTAGCTAAAGATCTAAAGATCTTTAACTTCTACTAAAAGCTTTAACTTAGCACTAAATCTTACTACTAAGGCAGTGAGCTATTAGCTAGCTGTAGTCTTATAGCTAACTAACTATTATAACTCTATAAGTGTAATAGCGCTAAGCGCGTTACCTATTAAATTCTGCTATAATACTACTATATTCTGCCTACCCTATAATTCGCTCGCTTACTACTAGCGCCTTAGCAGTTGTTCTATATATTTATTTATATTAGTCTTAGCCACCCCTTTTCCTTCTCCTTAGCTTAGTATTTTTATAATATAGTATTTATTTAAGCTTCGATTTAGACTCATTTGTTTAAACCGTAATATTATACCAAGCTTGCCCCTATATTGCCTAGGAAGGCCTTAAAAATATCCTACTCTAAAAAAACCATTATCTGTAATGACGCGTTAACGCGTTATACTTAGACACTAAAAGTTACTTACCTTATACCACCTAGGAAGGCCCTATTAATATCCTACTTTATAGGCTAGACTATACTTAACCTATACCTCTAAAATAACCCTAGAATTACAACTAAATTATATAATTTTAATAAACTTTAAAAAGCTAATAATGGTACCTAAAGCAAGCTTATCTAAGAGAACTACCTCTACTTAAGAGGAACCTAAAATCTAGTTAGGATTAGAAATTAAAGACAATAATAACGCTGTAAATATATATAAGTAGATTCGCGCCCTTATAGCTAGCTAAAAAGCTAATTATCTTAAAGTAAAAACTATATAAGAGGCCCTATAAAAAAGCCTAGCTTTCTCTTTTTAAAGCCTTAGCTAACCTATTTACTCTACTAAATATAATATACTAGGGAGTATAAATATAATAATAAGGTAATTAAAGCCTATTAAGCTCTTTAACCCCTAACCACTATCTAATAAAATAAACCCTACCTTTAAAAATTAGAAGATTTAAGTATCAAGAAAACTCTATATTAATAATAACTATTTCTCCTCTGAAGAAGCTAAAATGCTTTACCTTTTTAGTTAAACTACTAAAAGTGCCTAGCGTTACCTTTAAGCTAAATTTAAGGACAACTTTTCTACATAATTTATATCTACTAGTAAAATGCTATAATACTTAGCTATTATTTATATTAATATAAATAAAGTACAGGATACCTATTCCAACTATAATTGCCTAATAATAATATTAAACTAACCCTTTACTAAATTCTAAACTTAATTCTTATATTTTATAGAAGACGGCTAGGTCCCCTTTAAAAACTACTAATTAGACCTATATAATAAACTACATTGGCAAAATATAGTCCCCTCTCAATGGCCTCAATGGTCGGTCGTTAGCGCAATTGGTGCGCAGTTGAGGGCATTTAGCAACTCGACCGACTAGCCTATATCGTGTTTTTTTGACACGCAATTGGCAATTTTATTATTTTACCTCTTACTTATAAAAATATTAAAGTTTTTTAAGTTCTATTATAGTATTACATAATATATATATAATAAGACTTCTCTTAGGTAAACCTTTTATATATAGTATTACTAAGGGGCTTACTAAAGCCTAAGTAAAAATAAGCAAAAATTAGAAAATTAAAAAATCTGTTAAGTTGCACGCAGGTTAACTGTTAAATGCGCCAATTATGCAGGTTGCGCAGGCTCCGCGCAGGCTGCGCGTCAAAAACGTCAAATGCGTCAACGACGTCAGCGGCGTCGACTGCAGCCATTTGGCAGTATTTGATTTCACTTAACGAGTAGTTTGAATCTCAGCCTGCTGATATTTTCCCAATATAATTAGTAGAAGCGACTATATAGTAATTAAAACTTACTAGCTATACCTATAGGAGCTAAGGTAGGAAGATAAGCTATAATTACTTTTATACTAAAAGTATTTATAACTATAAACTCGCAATCCTCGCCTAACCTGCTATATACTACGTCTTTAACTAGTACTTACTATAATACCCTAATTAACCCTACTATAGTTATATACTATAACTATAAAAAGGATAAATACTTTACCTTATCTTGCCTAGAATTAAAGGTTATAGGTAATATTAAGGAAATAAAAAAAAGGAGAAATATTTAATAAATTAGAAAAAGAAGAACCCTAAGGGGGGGGCTCCTTTATAAGGTACCCTATTAATCTTAAAAGGATTAACCTAAGTTAGCTAATAGGTGGTAAATACTTTATAACCCTATATATAGTGTCTTAGAATAGATATAAAGTTAGTACTACTACCCTTATTAATACTAGACTAAATAGCTTTACCTTTATAAATACTACATATATAATTAATAATACTAAGTTTCTAAATATAGAAGCTACCTAACTAGAAAAGCCTATCCTAGTAAAAGGCTATAGTGGCTAAGCCGGTAAGCCGGTTACCTACGCCTTAAAGCTATATATCTCTTTTAATAAATAACGCTAATATAGAATTCCCTTTTATATTTTAGACCTAAGTTTTTATAATATAATCCCTAACTAAAAATAGATATCCTATTTAATATTTAGTTAAATATATAATAAAGGCAGCTTATCTAGCTAGAGGATAGACTAAAATTACCCTTCTTTATTAGAGAAACCCAAACTAACCATAAAATACTAGCCGTAAAGGCTAACTTTACCTACTAGCAGAATGCTAAGGACTATAACTTAGCCTTTAACAAAAAAACGCCTATTAAGAGGCTGGATAGAACTCCTATATACTAATAAAGGTGCTCTTTTAAAGCGCTATAGTTAAAGAAGACTCCACTTATAGAAATAGGATAGATAGTAATATAGAAGACCTTTAAGTTATAGAGATCTAACTAATATAGAAGAGGACCTACTAATAAGATATAAGAGATAGCCTTAGAAAGATATAATAGAAGCTAAAAGGAGGGATAATATAATTAATATCCCAGAAACCCCTAAGGGTATATAGCCTCTTAGGACCACCCGACCCCCCTATAGTAGATATTACTATAATTAGCGCTATAGGGTTTTACTTTAATATATACTGAAAGGATAATAAGGTCCTTATAACTAGTTTATATAAAATTAACTAGATTCTTAATAAAAGGGAAAAAGAGCTATTTAAAGAGACCAATAAGGAGCTAGTTAAGCGCCTCCTTTTTACTATCTATTTAGGATATAAGGATATATACTTAAAGGCGGCCTTTAACTAGCTACCTTTTTACTAAACCTATAACTATAGGATCTAATTAGAGGTGAATAACTCTCTAGGCTATAGCCCCCTTTACTAATAAACTATAGATAAACTAAGAGCGATAAAGTAATACCTAATTAATAACCTTAATAAAGGATTTATTAAGCTAAGCTAAGCCCCATTTACTTTCCCTATCCTATTAGTAAAACAGCTTAGTAGCGGCCTTTATTTCTATATTAACCATTAAAAGCCGAAGGCTATTACTTAAAAGGACTGGTATTTTATCCCATTAATTAATAAGACCCTTATATGGCTAAGTCGAGTAAAGATCTTTATAAAGCTTTTTATTAAATTTAGATAGACCCTATAGCTAAGGACTTAATAATATTCTATACTTATTATAGGTCCTATAAATATAAAATCCTTTTATTTAGACTAATAAATAAGTTAGCTACGTACTAACGGTATATAAATAACGTCCTTTTTAACTACCTTAACGAATTCTATACAGTATACTTAGATAATTATAAGGTGAGGATGTGGATAGGGAGTCCAATGATAGAATAATAGGTATATTATATAGACAGAGACAAATCCTTAAGGGAAAAGGAGGAGTCTGTATGCGAGGTAGGAAGGGTTTTCCCTAGGCACGTGCCTTATGGGTAAGTTACCCCTGGGTTGCCCCAGGGTCACCCATACCTTACGGCTATATAACTATCTACTTAGGTTTTACCTAATAATGCCCCCCCCTTTAAAAAGGGTTGTTCCCGATCCTTTATATACTTAAGCCTTAATAAAACCCTATAAAAAACCTTAGTAAGGAAAAAATTTGGAGGGGAAAGAGCGTTTTGATTTTATGTATAGAGAGATAGGTGGTATATATACGCGGCGCGAAGATATTAAGGAACTTTAACTAGCGGTTAAAGTTGTTTAATTGGTCAGATTTACCTTACTAAGACTCCCCCGCATTTAACCAAGCTAGTAGTAATTTTATATACCTGGTATAGAAAATCCTAATTAGTCTATTTGATAGGTAGAGCTAGTGGAGCTTAATACTGTCGCCTAAATTTAGTAGACCAGAAATATTCCAAAAGCTCACTTACGTAGGTAGGTCGCTAGTACCTTACGGGTTAGTTATAGGTTATTTGCATACAGCCAGATTTATAAACGGTAAGGCTATATACCTATTAAATCCGCCGCTAACCCTGCTTTAGCCTTACGCTATACTAGTATAGCGCCGTATATACTTCGCGGGTAGGTTATAGGTTACTTATATATAGCTAGGTTTAGGACAGTAAGGCTATATACCTGTTAAATCCGCCGCTAACCTATACTTTAGCCTTATGCGTTATCTATATAGTATATACATGGAATAGTATAAGTTATTAGTATAGGTTACCACTAGTAAGTCACTAGTAGGTCATAGACCCTAGTTAAATAGACCCCGGTTATAAACAGGCCTATTTTCTAATATATAAATAATCTACTTAGCTAGTATAGAGTGACGGACTAGGTCTAGGAAGGGTGCTTTCTAAATTAAGCTTTATTGCTAGTATACGCTATAGCCTTACTAGCATCGCCGGGTTGCGTTAGAGTGTGGCTTATATAGGATATTAATAAGTTAAAACTTCACCCTATACATGCGCCGCAGTTCTTATAGCAATTGTTACTTGTTCTTTAATCCCTTAGGACGTCCTCTGCTCCGCTTTAATATAGGTTATATTTTAATAGCGGCGCTTACTTTTCGCCTGCGCTTCGGCTATAAGGCTAGGGTGTTCCGCTTACGGTACTTATCTAGCAGTTATTAACAATTCTTAAGTTCTGTCTTGTATTTCTATTTATTATACTTATTTAGCCATCCTAGCTATTTAATAAGGTACTGTGGTTATCTAGCACGATTCTAGTAGGCAATGATTGCTTCTACTTCCCAGCTGCCTTCCTTAAGCTCTTTTACTGCCGGGGGTTAAAACCTAGGGTGTGACCTATAAGGCTCTAGTAGGGAGATATAGAAGACTAGGTAGAGCTGTGCTATAGTAGGTAGAAGCTCTAGCTTATATGCTTGCTGCCCTACGCGCTTTAGGATCTAAAACGGTCCTATAAACTTATAGTTAAGCTTTTTATAGGGACGTTTCGTATAGATGTTCTTAGAGGAGAGTAGGACTTGTTTACTAACGGCGAAGTGCTTAGCTAGGTAGTGACGATTATAGTATTTTACCTAAAGCTTTTAGGTGTGTATTATTGACGCCGCCGCTGCCTTATATATAAGGCGCAGGTGTTATAGATACGTCTCTACAAGTTGGATATTTATTAACTTAGACCCCTCCCTACCTTACTAGGCGTCTTAAACGCTATCTAGGACTCTATCCGGGACGTTTAGTAGCTAGCTATAGGCGAGCTTAATAGGGGAACGCTTTATTATAGTATGGACCTTAGAGTTATAGGCAAAGGCTACTTCTTTAAGTAGGGAGGCCCAATTGGACTATTCCCAGTTCGTAAATATACGTAGGTATACCTTAAGCTCTTAGTTCTAACGCTCTATCTAACTATCTATCTGTAGGTAGAATGCAGTACTAAGTTTACGTTAAACGCGGAGATGATAGCATATAGTACTTTAGTACTCGCTTATAAATATACTACCCCTATTAAAGATAATATTATCTAGAGGCCCTATTTACATAAAGACTTTAAATAAGAGTTCTGCGAGTTGCGTAGCATTAATTATCTTACGCACTAAATAGTAGCATACTAGCTTTGTAAAATGGTCTATAAGGACAAGGACGGAGTTATACTCTACGCTATTAGGAGTCTTAGACTCTGGGAGATCCGTAATAAAGTTAAGTAAATAATACCACCAGGCTTAAGTGGGGGCCTAAAGAGGCTGCAGCTTACTATAGGGTTTATAGCGGCGCGATTTGGAGCATTAGTAGGTATTATAATTATTTAGGTATTTACAGAGGTCCTAGGTAAGGCCATTCTAAGCATACTTTCGCGCGATTACCTTAAAAGTACGGTTAAAACCATAGTGGCCGCCTATAGGATTGTTATAATTCCGCTTAAAGATCTCCTATTATAATAGTATGTAATTCGGCACCTAGACCTTATTATTTTACCTTAGGAGTCCTTAATTATTAAGGGTATAGTCCTTATTACTAGTAGGAATTTATTTCTAGGCTAACTAATTATATATAGAGCGTATAAAGGCATCCCTTTTTTATACTCTATAAATGAAATTAACTAGTGACTTAGGGGGGTATTCCATAAACGCCGTTTCGGCTAAAGTAGCTACTACTACCTCTTGCTGTGGTACGAGACTCTATATAAAGTCGGTGCTAGCGAAGTAATATATAATACGTAGGTAACTTACTAGGTTATTATAAGGGACCGTAGCCTAGGCTAAGGGGTCTTCCCTAGGGTTAAGCGCTATTAGGCCAGTTAAAGTAATCTTAAAGAGAATAGTAGGACACTCTAATCCGCTAGCGCTAAGTTTATAAGGGTTGCTTATATACTGCATATATACTACTTACTAGTGTAGTATAGTAGTACTAGGGCCGCCTATAAGGCCTATAACCCGCAACTTTTGCTACAATGTAGGCAGTATAGTATTAAGGAGTGTCCTCTTACTACCATCTTTAAAGCTATTAGTATAATTCGGGCGCTAAGATAGTATATTAGTGGGATTTACTTTGCCTAGCTTATATTTAATCTTAAAATTAAACTTAGCTAGTTCTTTAGCGTACTAGGCCTAGTAAGTAAATAAGCTCTTAGTAGTTATAAAGTACCTAAGATTATTATAATCGCAGAGCACACGCGTTATATGCGCGGCGTATTTAAGGTAATAGCGCCACGTCTTAAAGCATTGCACTATAGCGAGTAGTTCTTTATTATACGTATTATACCGTACTTCTAGGCTAGTAAGCTTCTAACTGTAATAAGTAATTAGGTGCTAGTGGAGTTAATATTCTTACCCTAAAGGCTGTAAAAGTATACCGCTATAGGCATAGTTAGAAGCGTTAGTAATCACTATTAGGGGTAAATTAGGGTTAAAGTAGCGAAGTAGAGGAGCCTATATAAACGTAGCGCGTAGCTTATAGAACGCCTACTGCGCGTCGTTAAGCTAGGACTAAGGTTAATGCCATTTAGTAGGCCCTTTTAACTTACGCTTCTTTTTCTTCTCCCTATCTAACGTTGGGTTGCGATATACCTATATAAGATATACGTGTAGGGGGTATACGGTATCCGAGTAGTTCTAGATAAATCGCTTATAGAAGTTAGCAAAGCTAAGGAAGACCTAGATATCCCTATAGAACTTAGGCTTAGGCCATTCTTTAATAGCTTTTACGCGGTTAGGGTCTATTATAATACCCCTAGGGGTAATAATAAAGCCTAGGAACTTAACGTTCTTAGTATAAAAGATACATTTTAATAGTTTGGCGTA